>LULN01000862.1_pt1 | contig 11238 bp, 14 predicted proteins | sample 728131 | NCBI WGS metagenome assembly LULN01 (sample SAMN03860288, study PRJNA289734) | marine metagenome | biome: seawater column; feature: ocean; material: water; isolation source: Red Sea water column Station 149 - depth 100m | place: Saudi Arabia: Red Sea | collected 2011-10-15 | depth 100 m
CGACCACGCCGATCGGCCGCACGCCGTGGCGGCGCAGCAGGTCGACCGCGGTGGCGTCGAGGCCGTGGGCCGCGAGGTCGACGAGGGCGGCCTCCGCCTGGCCGGAGGAGGCGGCGGCGAGCAGGTCGTCGACGTCGACGCACCTCTTGAGGACCACCACCCCGGCGCGGGCCCCGAGCGCGTCCATCGCGCGGGCCTCCCAGCCGGCTCCTCCGCCGGCGACGAGGACGACGGTCGAGCTCATCCGCGCACCGCCACGGAGACCAGCGGGTCGGTCAGGCTGCCGAGCAGCCCGTAGTAGCGCCCCGCGTCGTCTTCGGGCACGGCCAGGACCAGCCGGCGCAGCCCGCTGGCGGCGTACCCGTCGTCGGCTGCCGCGGCATCGAGGACGACCACGTCCTCGAGGACCGGCTCGCCGGAGTCGTGGCCGCGGTCCCCGCCGCCGCGGGCGACGAGGTAGACGTTGACCCGGCTGCCGGCGGCCACGGCCCCGGCCAGCTGCTCGGGCTCGACGGCCACGGCCAGCTGCAGCAGGTCGCTGTCGCCCCCGGCCCCCAGGGCCGCGCCCGGCACGAGCTCACCGGCGCCGACCGAGCGCTCCAGGACGGCATCGGCCGGCAGCTCCTGCGAGGTCTGGAGGTACGCCGCCAGGTCGGCCTCGTCGGCGAAGCGGACCCGCGCCGCGACCAGGTCGTCGGGTCGCAGGGGCGCGCCGGCCGGCAGCTCCGCGGCCGCCGCCCAGACCGTGACGGTGTCGTCGGCGGCCCCGACCACCCGGGCGCCGAGCAGCACCGAGCCGGCGACGACGACCACCCCCACCCACAGGCGCGGGTCGCGCCACCCGGGCGTGCGGGTGCGCGTCGCGGTGGGTGCGGAGGTGGGAGGGGCGGCTGGTGGGGTCCCGAGATCGATGGCCACGGGCGGCATCCTTCCCCGCCGTCGCCGACTCCTCACCTGCTCATCCACAGCCCGCCCGGGTCCCGCCCGCGGGCCGGACCGGAGGTGACACCATGGGCCCATGTCCGCCACTCCCCGCTTCCTCACGCTCGCCGACGTGGCGGAGGTGCTCAACACCTCGAGCGCGCAGGTCTACGCGCTGGTGCGACGCGGGGAGCTGCCGGCGATCAAGATCGGCGGGCGCGGTCAGTGGCGGGTGGAGGCGGCCCGGCTCGAGGAGTTCATCGAGCAGATGTACGCCCAGACCAAGACCTTCGTCGACGAGCACCCCTACGAGGAGGCCGAGCGCGACTAGCGCTCCGCGGCCCCGTGCGGCCCGCCACGGCGGGGAGGCCGGTCAGCCGACCTGCCCGCGCAGCTCCACGGAGACCTGCCGCTCCTCGCCGCCGCGGCGGACCGTGAACTCGACGGTCTCCCCCGGCTGGTGGGTGCGGATGGAGACGATCAGCGCGATGCCGTCGGTGACGCGCTCGCCGTCCACGGCGGTGATCACGTCGCCCTCCTCCAGGCCGCCCTCCTCGGCGGCGCTGCCCGGGTTGACCTTCTGGATCTCCGCGCCGTCCCCCTGGGCGTTGCCGGTGCGGACCTCGGCCCCGATGATCGGGTACTGCGCCTCGCCGGTGCGCAGGATCTGGTCGGCGGTGATGCGCACCTGCTCCACCGGGATCGCGAAGCCCACGCCGATGTTGCCCGCCTCGGCACCGAACCCGCCGCCCGTCGTGGCGATCGCCGAGTTCACCCCGACCACCTCGCCGAGCAGGTTGACCAGCGGGCCGCCGGAGTTGCCGGGGTTGATCGCGGCATCGGTCTGGACGGCGTTGATGTAGGAGGTGTCGGAGTCCGGGTCGCCGGTCGTGACCGGACGCTGCAGCGCCGAGACGATGCCCGCGGTCACGGTGGAGGACAGCCCCAGCGGCGAGCCGATCGCGACCACGGTCTCGCCGACGCGCAGCCGGCTCGACGCGCCCAGGGCGGTCGGCTCGAACTCGCCGGCCATCTCCTCGGCGACCAGCACCGCCAGGTCGTAGACCGCGGAGCGACCGACCACGCTGGCGTCGTAGCGGTTGCCCTCCTGGTCGACGACCTGGATGCGGCCGTCGTCCTGGGCGGCCTCGGCCACCACGTGGTTGTTGGTGACGACGTGACCCTGGCGGTCGAGGACGAATCCCGACCCCGTGGCGCCACGGTCGTCACCGCCGTACGCCGCGATGATCTGGACGGTGCTGGGCAGCAGCTCGGCCGCGACGTTGGCGATGGTGCCGTCCTCGGGGGCCAACGGGGCCTCGGTCGCGGTGTCGACGCCGAAGAGACCGTCGCGGACGATCCCCTGGCGCTCCCCGCCCGCCTCGTCGACCAGCCGGAACCCGGCGGCGCCGACGACCCCGCCGACGACGCCCACGACCAGCGCGAGCATCGCGACGACCGGCCACACCCACCCGGCCACGCGGGCCGAGGGAGCGGCGTGGCGGGGTGCGGCCGGCGGCTGGCCCGGAGCGGGGTAGCCCCACGGACCGGGGGCCTGCGGCGGCACGACCGGCTGCGGCCGGGTGACCTGGGTCCAGTCGTCCACGGGCTGCTGCGACACCGACGCCTGCTCGCGGGTGGCGGCGTCCGGGTGCCCGTCCGCGTCGGCGGCGGGGGCGTCCTGGTGCTCCGGGTGGTCCGGGTCGTGCTGGCTCACCGCCCCATCATCCCCGACGGCCGGTAGCCCGGTCGGAGGGTGTCAGGGCCAGGTGTCAGGGCCGGGTCTGGCGCCCGGCCGGCAGCAGGCCACCGCCGGTGCTGGGCGGGGTGAGGTTGGCGACCGGTGCGCGCCGGTCCACGGTGGGTGCGTCGGCCGGTGCGGCACCCAGGGCGAGGACACCCATGACGGCCATCCCGGCGGCTCCGCCGACCCCGGCGGCGACCGCCCCGACGCGCCGGGGACGCGAGGTCGTGCCGAACCCGGGGGCCGGCACGGTCGAGGGGTAGGTCGGCTCGCAGGCCACGGTCTGCGCCCCGAGCAGGGCGCCCTTGAGGTGGGCGGGGGCCTGCGTGCGGTCGGGGGCCCCCAGCCCGGAGAGCCGGGTCTTGACCCAGCCCTCGCGCTCGACCAGGTCGCGGCACAGGTGGCAGCCGTGGACGTGCGCCCACAGGCGCTCGGCCTCCGCCGCGGGCAGCTGGCCGTCGAGGAGGGCGCTCGTGCGTGTCCCGAGGTGACCGATCACGGGCGGGTCGCCTCCTGCAGGGCGACCGACGGGCCGGCGTACCGCTCGCGACCGGCGGCGGGGGCGCGGTGCGCCAGGGCCTGGCGCAGCATCGCGCGGCCGCGGTGGATGCGGGAGCGGACGGTGCCGAGCTTGGCGTCGAGGATCGTGGCGATCTCCTCGTAGGTCAGCCCCTCGACGTCGCAGAGCACCACGGCGGCGCGGAAGTCCGGCGGGAGCGTCGCCAGGGCGGCCTCGACGTCGTCGTCGAAGCGCTGGTCGGCGTAGGCGGCCTCCGGCGCCGGCGAGGCGCTGGTCAGGCGGTCGGCGCGCTCGTCGGAGAGGGCGTCGAAGCGGATGCGCTGCTTGCGGCGCGCCTGGTCGAGGAAGAGGTTGGTGGTGATGCGGTGCAGCCAGCCCTCGAAGGTGCCGGGGGTGTAGGTGTGCAGGGAGCGGAAGACGCGGACGAAGACCTCCTGGGTGAGGTCCTCGGCGTCGTGGCGGTCGCCGGTGAGGCGGTAGGCGAGGCGGTAGACGCGGTCGGAGTGCTCCTCGACGATCCGCTCCCAGGACAGGTCCTGGCCGTGCTCTTGGGCGTGGCCCTGCTGGCCCTTCTGGTCGGCCTGCTGGTGTGCCGCCTTCTCCGCCACCGCGCTCCCCCTCGACAGGTACCTGCCTCGCATGCTGGCTCCTCACGGTAGGGACGGCGGCTGAGAGGAGGCTGTGAGCAGCCCCCGGTCTTCTCTGAGGTTCTCAACGGACGGGTGGGGGCGGGTGTTCCCTGGTCACACCGTCCGGCGTCGCCGTCCCCGGCGGGTCGACGACTCAGGACGCCCGTCGACGTACGTCGTGCCGGGCCGTGCCTGCGCGGCATGCGCGCCGACGGCGTCCTGACGACCGTCGACATCGAGGCCGAGCACCAGCGGCTGGCCCGCGAGGGCTACTCCGAGGCCGGCGTGCCCTCCCAGCGGGTCCGCACCATCGCCGGCGCCGCGCTCGACGTGCTGCCGCGCCTGACCGACGGCCACTACGACCTGGTCTTCTGCGACGGCGACAAGCGCGAGTACGCCGCCTACCTCTCCGAGGCCCTGCGCCTGCTGCGCCCCGGCGGCGTGGTGGCCTTCGACAACGCGCTGTGGCACGACCGCGTCGCCGACCCGAGCCGCCGCGACGAGGAGACCGTCGCCATCCGCGAGCTCAACCGCACCGTCGCCGAGCACGAGAGCCTGCTCAGCGTGCTGCTGCCCGTCGGCGACGGGCTGCTGGCTGCGAAGAAGGTCTGGGTCCCCGAGACCGACTGAGGGGCCCGAGCGGGGTTACTCCGCATTCCATTTCCTGCTTACTGCGCAGTAAGCAGGAAAGGGGATTCGTCGTAACCCGGTCCGGCCGGCCCTCAGCGCTCGCCGCGGGCGGTGGGCGTGAGGGCGTCCCAGCCCTCGGCGACGGCGACGAGCTCCCAGGGCTCGACGAGGACGGGCGGGGCACCGACGATGCGGGATCCAGGCGCGTCGGTCATGGTGGCCTCGAACTCCGCCTGGAACGCCTCGCGGTCGGCGAGCGTCGCGAAGACGTAGGTCCCCTCGAACCACTCCCCGCGCCGCATCCGCCACACCTTCTGGCGCAGCCCGGACATGCCGGTGAAGCGCGCGTGCGAGGTCGTCTCGACGTACGCCGCCAGGTCCTCGGCCACGGAGTCCGGCAGCCCCTCCAGGGACCACCGCACGCTGAGGCCGATCACGCGTCAGTCCCGATGCCGGCGAGCGGCTCGTCGGAGCCCAGCCAGGTCAGCAGCGCCCGTGCACCGAAGCCGGTCGGGCCCGCGGTCCACTCGAAGCTCTCCGAGGGCGAGTCGCCCACGGACGCGACGTCGAGGTGGGCCCACGGCACGTCACCGGTGAAGTGCTGCAGGAACAGCGCCGCGGTGATGGCGCCGGGACCACCGCCGGCGTTGTCGGCGTCGGCGACCTTGGAGGAGATGCGCTCCTCGTAGACCGAGGCCAGCGGGAAGCGCCACATCCGCTCGCCGGACCGGGTGCCGGCGTCGTTGATGGCGGAGGCCAGGCCCTCGTGGTCGGCGAAGAAGCCGCCGGTGCGCTGGCCCAGCGCGACCTTGATCGCCCCGGTCAGCGTCGCCACGTCGACCAGCGCCGCGGGGGCGAGCTCGGCGACGGCGTACGCGAGGGCGTCGGCCATGACCAGGCGTCCCTCGGCGTCGGTGTTGGTGACCTCGGTTGTGCGCCCGCCGTAGTGGCGCAGCACGTCACCGGGGCGCATCGAGGAGCCGGAGACGGCGTTCTCGGCGCAGGCCAGCAGGCCGACGACCTTGACCGGGCAGCCGACCGTCTCGAGGGCGGCCATCACCGAGAGCACCACGGCGGCGCCGGTCATGTCGCGCTTCATCGTGGTCATGCCCTCGGCCGGCTTGATGGACAGACCGCCGGTGTCGAAGGTGATGCCCTTGCCGACCAGCACGACCGTCGGCGTCCTCCGGTTGGCCTTGCGCGGGGTGTAGTCGAGGCGGACCAGGCGCGGCGGGGTCGCGGACCCCTGCCCGACGCCGATGATGCCGCCGAACCCCTCGGCCGCCAGCTGCTGCTCGTCCCACACGCGGTAGGCCAGCCCGGCCTCCTCGGCGACCAGGCGGGCCTGCTCGGCCAGCCAGGGCGGGTTCTTCAGGTTGGAGGGCACGGTCGCGAGCAGCCGCGCGCGCCACCCGGCACCACCGAGCGCGAGCCCGCGCTCGAGGGCGGGACGCCGGTCCTCGGCACAGCCGGTCAGGACGATCCGCGCCACCGGGGCGGACTCGGGGCGCTCCTGCGAGCGCCACGAGAAGGAGAAGGAGCCCAGCACCGCGCCCACGACGAAGGCCTCGAGGCCCGCGTCGTCGGTCAGCGACGCGATGGAGGTCGCGACGCTGCTGCGCCCAACGGTGGCGCGGGCCAGGGCGGCACCGGCGCGCCGCAGCGCGTCGGTCCCCTGGTCGCCGACACCGACGAGGAACACCCAGCGCAGGTCGGCGTTCGTCGGGCCGCCGAGCGGCACCGGGAACCGGACCACCTCACCGACCTTGCCGGTGGCCTTCTCGGCCTCCAGCAGCGCCAGCAGGTCGGCGCCGAGCTGCTCGGAGAGCTCCTCGGCGCCGGGCCCCAGGGCGGGGCCGGTGTCGTCGTCCCCCGGGAGCACGGGCACCGCGACGACCTCCACGCCGACGATGGCGTGGGGTGCGGCGTCGCTGAGCGCGAGCTCAGGGGGCGTGACCTGGGTGGGGAGGACGGGTGTGGAGGGCTCCATCGAGGAGGCGTCAGCCGACGACGGCCTTGAGGGCGTCGCCCAGGGCGCCGGCCTCCTCGGCGTTCAGCTCGACGACGAGACGACCGCCGCCCTCGAGGGGGACGCGCATGACGATGCCGCGCCCTTCCTTCGTGACCTCCAGCGGACCGTCGCCCGTCCGCGGCTTCATCGCCGCCATCGCGCACCTCTTCCCTCGTCGTGAAGCCCCGTGGGGCCTCATGGGCACCGGACACGTGCCTCCGGAAGCCCGGACCACGCGTGGATGACCATTATCCCCCACACCGACGGTGATCGGGAGCACAGGGGTCCTGCGACATGCGGCAGACTCGCGCCCATGACCAGCCAGACCCCCAGTGAGACCACCGGCCAGCTCACCTCCGGACCCGTCCTGCTCGACGTCTCCGACGGCGTCGCGACCATCACCCTCAACCGCCCCGAGGCCATGAACAGTCTCGACATCGCGACCAAGGAGATCCTCGTCGAGGTCGTGCGCCAGGTCTCCGAGGACCCCTCGGTGCGCTGCGTGGTGCTCACCGGCACCGGCCGTGCCTTCTGCACCGGCCAGGATCTCAAGGAGCACATCAACCTGCTCGAGACCGGTGGCAGCGACCAGCTCTTCACCACCGTCGAGAAGCACTACAACCCGATCGTCTCGGCGCTGATGGAGATGGACAAGCCGGTCGTGGCGGCCGTCAACGGCGTTGCCGCGGGGGCGGGTGCGAGCCTGGCGATGGCCTGCGACCTGCGGGTCGTCGCCGACACGGCCGGCTTCAACCTGGCCTTCGCGGGCGTGGCGCTTTCGTGCGACACCGGCGCGAGCATCAGCCTGCCGCTGCTCGTGGGCCGCGCCAAGGCGATCGAGCTGCTCTACTTCCCGCGCACCGTGCCCGCGGCCGAGGCCCTCGAGATCGGCCTCGCGACGACCATCGTCTCCCCCGACGACCTGGCCGGCGAGGTCGCCACGCTGGCCGCCCGGCTCGCGGCCGGCCCCACGCGTGCCTACGGCGCGATGCGCCGCTCGGTGACGTACGCCGCCGGGCACGACACCGACGAGGCCCTGGAGTTCGAGCGGCAGATGATGAATTCCACCGGCGCCACCGACGACCACCGGGCGGCCGTCGCCGCCTTCGTGGCCAAGGAGAAGCCGGTCTTCACCGGCCGCTGAGCGTCGGCGACTCGGACGGCGACCCGGACGGCGACCCGGACGGCGACCCGGACGGCGACCCGGACGGCGACCCGGACGGCGTAGTCGCCGGGCTCGGCGCCGATCACCTTCAGGATGCGCCGGGCGAAGGTGGTGCGCAGGTAGCGCCGCCCCGGCTTCGGGCCCAGCTCCACGGTCAGCGCCGACCCCGTGAACCGGTGGTTGAACCAGCCGGTCATGGTGCCGTGGCAGACCCCGCCGCAGTCGAAGGTCTTGCGGGGCAGTCGCAGGATGCGGGCCACCCGCTCGGCGTACGTCCGGTCCTTGGTGTCGGTGTCCACGCCGTGCAGCGGCTGGTGGAAGCTGAGGATCCGGTCGGGCTGCACGCGGCGCAGGAAGCGCATCACCGCACGGGTCTCGGGCTCGGAGCCGGGGCGCGGGCCGGACTCGTAGTTGCCGTCGAGGTCGGCCCACCGGTAGGGGAAGTTGCGGTTGAGGTCGACGCCGCGGGCGTTCTTGCGGGTGCCCGCGGCGATGCCGTCGGGGTTGTAGGTCGGGATCACCCACACCTCTGCGCCGACCAGCGGGTCGCCGTCCTTGATCGACCACAGCGCGGGGCGGGTGCGCGGCTCGTTGCCGTGCATGGCGCCGATCAGCACCACGGTCGGCACGCCGTTGTCGGCCGGCTCACCGAGGCGGTAGGCGTAGATCGGCCTGCCGCGGACCGACTCGCCGAGCGTGACGGTCTGGACGACCGCCGGCTTCCGCGGGGCCGCGGCGGCCTCGAGGGGCGCGAGGTGCGCACCGAGGGGTACGACGGTGGCCAGCAGCCCCAGGGCCGAGACGCCCGCGAGCGCGGCCCGGCCGGTGCTCGGGCCGGTCGCCATCAGACCGCGGCCGTCCAGTAGGCCCAGGTGAAGACGGCGACGCCGACGACCATCCCGAGGTGTGCGAGCAGCGAGAGCCCCGGTCCGGAGGACCAGGTGTCCTCGGCCGCCGCGACGGCGTGCCGGCCCTTGGAGGGCAGCCAGCGCACGAGGATCATCAGGCCGGCGATCGCGACGCCCCACCACAGGCCGAGCGCCACGACCCCGACCAGCGGGTCACCGCTGGGGGTGTCCTCCGGAGAGACCAGGAAGACCATCCAGACGACCAGCGCCAGGGCACCGAGCACGGTGTGGGCCATCAGCCAGGCCGAGCCGACGTCGACGCGGGTCGCCCCGCCACCGCCTCCCAGGCGGAGCCGGGTCAGCGCGACGACGACGGCCGCGAGACCGGTGAGGACGTAGACGACGACGGCGACGGACACGCGGGTGAGTGTGCCTCACTCCTCGCCCGTGGCGCCACGACCCTCCGACTCGGGGGCGCGTGCCGCCTGCTCCTCGGCGAGCCGGGCGAGCAGGGCGTCGACCTCGCTCATCCGGTAGCCGCGCAGCGCGACCGAGAACCGGACCCGTCGCAGGTCCTCGGGCCCCAAAGGCCGGTCGGCGGGGACCTCGGCGTCCGGGCGGTCGCCGTACTCCTGCGCCAGCGGGGTGCCCATGCCGGCGGCGACGACGGCGACCCCGCCGAGCAGCAGCACGGCCAGGATCGCGAACAGCCACATCATCCGGCTCGGTCCTCCTGCTCGCGGGCGGCGACCATGAGCGCCACCGCCTCGTCGACGTCGTCGGTCAGCACCATCATGTCGAGGTCGGACTGCGAGATCTTGCCCTCGGCCAGCTGCGTGTCGCGCATCCAGTCCAGCAGGCCGCTCCAGTAGGCGGTGCCGAGCAGCACGATCGGGAACTGCGTGACCTTGCGGGTCTGCGAGAGCGTGAGCGCCTCGAAGAGCTCGTCGAGGGTGCCGACGCCGCCGGGGAGGACGATGTAGCCCTGGGAGTACTTCACGAACATCGTCTTGCGCACGAAGAAGTAGCGGAAGTTGATGCCGACGTCGACCCAGTCGTTGAGGCCGGACTCGAAGGGCAGCTCGATGCCGAGCCCGACGCTGACGCCGCCGGCCTGGCTGGCGCCGCGGTTGGCGGCCTCCATGGCGCCGGGGCCACCGCCGGTGACGACCGCGAAGCCGGCCTCGACCAGCGGCGCGTAGGCCTCGATGTCGGGGCACATCACCAGCACGTCGCGCGGCTCGAGCGTGGGGTCGGCGGCGAGCAGGCCGAGCAACACCTCCCGCAGCACCTCCACCTGACGCGCCGGGCCGTGGCAGGCGTGGACCTGCACCGACCGGTCGTCAGCGGCCACCTGTCGCGAGGCCACCAGGGCGGCGTCCGGGGCGCGGTCGGCCCGCAGGTCGGCCTGGAGCCAGCCCAGCAGCGAGTCCCGCTCGGGCGGGTCGGCCGCCGCGTCCCCGTCCACCACCGGGACCGTCGCGAGGGTGCGCTGCAGCTCACGCACGTCACGCCCCAGGGCGGCCAGCAGCGGGTGGGAGACCTCGCGGTGGGAGAGGTCGTCTCGGCGCGGGACCGGCCCGGCGGCGACCAGCGGCTGCAGGGAGCGCCACATCGCGTCGGAGGGGTGCGGCAGCCACAGGTGCACGTCGCGGTGCTCGCCCAGCGCGGCGAGCAGCGCCGCCTCGGTGCCGGGGATGCGCGTGTGGCCGAAGAGGGAGAGCCGCCCGGGCAGGTCGAAGGAGGTCGGGTCCTTGCGGAGCCGGGTCACGGTCTCCTCGTGACGCAGGTGCGGCGGTGGCGTGTCGACCCGCTCGGCGAGGCGGCGCCACAGCGGCGGTTGCCAGGCGAGGTCGGGCGCGCGGGCCCCGCCGCACCCGTCGCCGGAGCCACCGGCCTGCCAGTCGGCCAGCACGCTCGGCCGCTGCACGGCGTACGCGGCGCAGAGACCGTCCTCGCGGCCGGGCGCCGCACCCAGCCGATGGGAGAGCCGCTGGGTCAGCCAGCGCTCCACCCCGCGGGCGGGCACGACCACGAGGTCCTCGGCGAACGGGTCCTCCGGCGGCTGCGCGAGCAGCCCGGCCAGACCGTCGGCGAGACGGTCGGTGCGGGCGGCACGGTGCAGGAGGAGGGGCATCGGGGAGCACGCTAGACGGCCGGGCCGACAGCGGACTCCTTGCCAGTGGTAAGCACCACATCTCCTTGCCACTGGCAAGTGGCGCTCCCTAGCGTCGCCGCCGTGGACCACGAGCCGAACCGCCTGCTGCGCGGCCTTGCCTCCCTCGTCGTGCGCCACGCCGTGTGGGTGCTGGCGCTCTGGCTCGTCGTCGCCGGCGTCGTGAACGTCGCGGTGCCCCAGCTCGAGGAGGTCGTCGCCGACGACTCGACCCCGGTCGTGCCGCTGGACTCCGACTCCTCGCGCGCGGTCACCTTGATGGACCAGGAGTTCGGGAGCGGTCGCAGCCACTCCTTCCTCGTGGTCCTCGCCGAGCGGGAGGGCGGCCTGACCCGCGACGACGTCCGCTACGTGGAGCGCCTCGTCCCGCGCCTGCGCAGGGACACCGAGAACGTCAGCTTCGTCCAGGACGTCCGCGACGACCAGGTGCGCGAGGCGTTGACCAGCGACGACGGCGAAGCGGTCTACCTCCAGGTCGGCATCCCGGGCTTCACCGGCGCCCCCTCGGCCATCCACCAGGTCGAGCACGTGCGCGAGGTGGTCCGCGAGGGTGCCCCCGACGGTCTCGACCTGCTCGTCACCGGACCCTCGGCG
>LULN01000166.1_pt1 | contig 11227 bp, 8 predicted proteins | sample 728131 | NCBI WGS metagenome assembly LULN01 (sample SAMN03860288, study PRJNA289734) | marine metagenome | biome: seawater column; feature: ocean; material: water; isolation source: Red Sea water column Station 149 - depth 100m | place: Saudi Arabia: Red Sea | collected 2011-10-15 | depth 100 m
GGAATTCCTTTACCAACAACACGTCCTGTTACAGAAATGAATTGATAATAAATATAAGTTATTCCTAACTCATTAATTTTTTCTCTAACTCTTTTAACAAGCTTAGCTCTACCGGGTTGATTTACGTGTTTTTCTAGATCAGTCATTTTCCCTCCAAAGAATTTTTTATAAAATAAAAGTTAGCTGATATTTTAATTTGTGTCCACACAGTAAGTTTAGCTCCAAGGAAATGGACTGTTCGAAGTGGGGTGTAATTCGCCCTTCGCGTATCGGTTGAATCTAAATGGCTTTAATAACTCACTCTCTTGACCTAAAATTTCTTGAGCAACTAAATGACCAACGCCTAACATTTTATAACCATGGTTTGCATCAGCTATCATATAAACATTTTCACAAAATCTATCAAAGATTGGAAAAGAATCTGGAGTTAGACAACCTAATCCACCTGATGGACCTTTTCTATATAAATTTGATTTACCAACAAAACGTTTTTGACAATGAGCTAATGCTGAAGTCCACATATTAGAAAATTCATCAGTCGTCTGAAACTCTGGAGACTCTATTCCGTAAGGATCTACATTTACTTTATCAAAATGTTTTTGAACTATATAAGGGGAAGTTCCTCCTTGAACTCCCAAACCTTCTATATCTGGCTTGTAATATATTCCCCATAATTTATCTGTAATTAATTTTCCATCTTTATCTGAATGTAACGGCGCATCCGTATCAACATGAATTACAGGTGGTTGTTTTCCATCATTAGTTCTTAAGTAGTCAGCATCAACACCCAAAACACCTTCTTGTAAAAACCAGTATGTCCACATATCCACAGTATGCATTTTTCCATCTTTACTTTTTACTTCAGTTGTTTTTGGTAAATCTAACATGTTCCAGAAGTCTCTCACCCAAGGACCAGCTCCAATAACTACTTGTTCGCAGTCAATATTACCTTGGTCAGTTTCTACTCCTGTTATAGCATTACTATTACTTCCTCTTTTAAATCCTGTAACTTTAACTCCTTTATGTACATTAACACCATTAGAATTAGCTTTACTTTCTATTGCTTTAATTGAATCTTTATTAAATGCGTATCCACCTTTTTTTTCATGAAGAACAGAAGTTATTCCTTGTGCTTGCCAATCATCAAACATTCCCTTCATGTATTTCATACAATCTTTTTCACCTTCAATAAAAACTGAATCATAACCAATAGCTTTTTGTTGTTCATATATACTTGCCACATCTTTATGCATTACTTCGGGTGAAATTTGCATATAGCCAACTGGATTATATTTAAATGCTTTTGGATCACTTTCCCAAACTGAAACTGAATGAGCCATTAACTCTCTCATTGCAGGTTGGAAATAATTATTTCTAACAACTCCACATGCTATTCCGCTTGCACCAGCCGCTGTATCTTTTTTTTCTAAAACTATAATATCGTTTGGATTTTTATATTTTTCTGAAAGTTTCCAAGCAGTGCTTAAACCGTGAATACCACCACCAATTATTACAACTTTAGCTTTTGTAGGTAAATTTGACATTTTATTTTAATTAGATGAATCAGTAACAAAACCGATAATCCTTTTTAAGCTTATTTTTTACTAATAAAAACTATATATAAAAAGAATACCTTAATTTTAGTATTTTTAGAGGTATCTTAAAAACTATAATATTTATATGAGCCATCAATACTACAAGCCCGCAAAATCTAGGTTACACAGGAGTGAGTTAGCTGTTCCTGGATCATCGCCTAAAATGTTCGATAAAGCATTAAACTCTAATGCAGATTATATATTTTTAGATCTTGAAGATGCTGTCTCTCCTAATGATAAAATTCAAGCTAGAGCAAATGTCATCAAAGCGCTTAATGAAATTAATTGGAGAGAAAGAGGAAAAACAATTTCAGTAAGAATAAATAGTTTAGACACCCATTATATGTATAGCGATTTAGTCGAAATAGTGGAACAGGCAGGAGATAAGGTTGATACTATACTTGTTCCAAAAGCTGGAACAGCAAGCGATGTATATATGGTTGATTGTTTGTTAACACAAATTGAAACTAATAAAAAAATTAAAAATAAAATTGGTATTGAATGTTTAATCGAAACTGCATTAGGAATGTCTAATATAAAAGAAATTGCAAAATCTAGCGAAAGATTAGAAGCTCTTCATTTTGGGGTTGCTGATTATGCGGCAAGTCTAAGAGCAAGAACTGTAGTTATAGGAGGATTAAATCCTGACTATCCTGGGGATCAATGGCATCATGGTTTGTCACAACTAGTTATGACTTGTAGAGCTTACGGACTAAGAGCAATTGATGGACCATTTGGAGATTTTAATGATCCCGATGCTTATATTGCTTCAGCTAAAAGAGCAGCTGCAATAGGTATTGAAGGTAAATGGGCAATACATCCTTCTCAGATTGATTTAGCGAATAAAGTTTTTTCTCCTCCAGAAGCTGAAGTAACAAAAGCAAAAAGGATACTAGAAGAATTAGAAAAAGCTGCAAAAGAAGGAAAAGGTGCAGCACAACTAGACGGAAGAATGATCGATGCTGCATCAGCACGTATGGCTGAAAACATTGTAAATATAAATAAACTTATTCAAGGAAAGTAATATGGATATTCACGAGTATCAGGCAAAAAAAATACTTTCAGGATTTGGAGTTACAATTCCTAGAGGTGGAATTGCTTACAGTCCTGAAAATGCCGAGAACAAAGCTAGAGAGCTCGGAGGATCTAAATGGGTAGTAAAAGCACAAGTTCATTCTGGAGCCAGAGGGAAAGCAGGTGGAATAATTATTTGTAATAGCTCTTTAGAAGTTGCACAGGCAGCTGATAAACTTCTTGGAAAAAAATTAGTTACTAACCAAACTGGTCCTGAAGGTAAAATAACCAATAGAGTTTATATTGAAGAAGCAACAGATATTAAAAAAGAATTATATTTGGGTTTAGTTTTTGATCGAAGTTCAGAAAGTATAATGGTTGTAGCATCTACAGAAGGAGGAATGAGTGTTGAAGAAATTTCTAAAAAGAAACCCGAAACTATAATTAGATCTAAAATTGAAGTTGCAGTTGGAATGCAAAAGTTTCAAGCTAGAGAAATAGCATTTGGACTAAAAATTGAACCTAATTTAATAGCAAGAGCTGCAGATACTATTATTGGATGTTATAGAGCATTTAGTGAGCTAGATGCAACTATGGTTGAAGTAAATCCATTAGTAATATCAAATCAAGATCAAATATTAGCTTTAGATTGTAAAATGAGTTTTGATAACAATGCTTTATTCAGAAGAAATCAAGTTTCCGAATTAAGAGACAAAACTCAAGAGAATCCTAACGAAGTATATGCATCTGATAGAGGTCTTAATTACGTTAGCCTAGATGGAAATATTGGGAATATAATTAATGGTGCAGGCCTAGCTATGGCCTCAATGGATATGATTAAATTGGCAGGTGGAGAACCGGCAAATTTCTTAGATGTTGGTGGAGGAGCTACACCTGAAAAAATAGTCAAGGCCTTTAAATTAATTTCCATGGATGAGAAAGTGAAAGTTATACTTGTGAATATTTTTGCAGGTATAAATAGATGTGATTGGGTTGCAGAAGGTATAGTTCAAGCATTAGAGAAAATAGAAATTAAAGTTCCAATAGTAATAAGATTGGCTGGAACAAATGTTGAAAAAGGAAACAAAATATTAAAAGAAAGTAAAATAAAATACATTGAAGCAAACACACTAGAGGATGCTGCAAATAAGGCTGTTAAAGCTTTGGGTAATTAAAAATGTCTGTATTAATAGATAAAAAAACTAAAATAATAGTACAAGGTTTCACTGGAAAAATGGGAAGTTTCCATGCAGAAGAAATGATTAAGTACGGCACTAATGTAGTTGGAGGTGTTACGCCTGGAAAAGGTGGAATGAAACATCTTAATCTTCCTGTATTTAATACAGTTAAAGAAGCGGTCAAAAATACAGGTGCATCAGCATCAATATTATTTGTTCCACCAGCTTTTGCAGCAGATTCAGCGATGGAAGCTGCTGATGCTGGAATTAAAACATGTGTTGCAATAGTAGACGGAATACCTTCTCACGATATGATCAAAATAAAACGTTATATGAGAAGATATTCAAGAACTGAAAAAATGACTTTAGTAGGACCTAATTGTGCTGGAGTGATTAGTCCTGGAAAAGCAATGTTAGGAATTATGCCGGGACATATATATAAAGAAGGAAAAATCGGAATAATTGGAAGGTCTGGTACATTAGGATATGAGGCAGCACAACAATTAAAAAATTTAAACATTGGTGTTTCAACAAGCGTTGGTATTGGAGGTGATCCAATTAACGGAAGTTCATTTAAAGATATTTTAGAAAAATTTGAACAAGACGATGAAACAGAAGCAGTTTTAATGATTGGCGAAATAGGAGGACCACAAGAAGTAGCTGCTGGAAAATTTGCAAAAGAAAATATGAAGAAGCCAGTTATAGCTTACATAGCAGGATTGACGGCGCCAAAAGGAAGAGTAATGGGTCATGCAGGTGCAATTGTATCTGCTTACGGTGAAAGTGCTGTTGAAAAAGTTGAACTTTTAAAAGAATGTGGAGTTATTATTTCTAAAAATCCTTCAGTTATGGGAGAAACAGTTAAATCAGCTTTGAATAGTAAAAATTAAATTATAAACTAATAGTTTATAGCAAATGCTTAAAAGAGATCTCTATTACGAAAGAATACCCACTAAATCTTTAAGAGATGACGTTAGATACTTAGGAAATATTTTAGGAAGAGTAATAAAAAAACAAGAAGGTGAAAGTTTTTTTAATTTAGTAGAAAGAATAAGGTTGCTCTCAATAGCAAACATTAAAAATAAAAATAACAAAAATAGATTTAAGAAAATTACTTCAGAAATTCAAAGACTTAAACCAATTAAAATATTTAAATTAGCTAGAGCGTTTACTCATTTTATGAATTTTATTAATCTTGCCGAGTCGATAGATGCATCTAGAAAACTAGATGAATTTGAAAATTCTGGATTGAAAGATAAGCATAAGAATATTTTTATTGAGGAAATTTTTGAAAATCTCTTTAAAAATAAAAAAATTAAACATCAAAAAATTTATAATATTGCAAAAGATCTAAATATTGGAATAGTACTTACAGCCCATCCAACTGAAGTTAAAAGAAGAACTTTAATACAAAAATATCACAAAATAACAGAGATAATGGATCAAAGAAATCTTTTGAAAGACAAACCATCGCGATTAAAAATTTTAGATAAAAAACTTTATGATGAATTCACGATTATTTGGAATACTGATGATTTAAAAAGATTCAAACCTACTCCTGCTGAAGAAGCAAGATGGGGATTGGCAGTAATTGAGGATAGTCTTTGGGAAACAATTCCAAAAGTTTACAGAAGATTAAATGCTATTTTTATAAAACATATGGGCAAGGGTTTGCCTAAAAATTTTAATCCAATTGAATTTGGATCTTGGATGGGAGGAGACAGGGATGGCAATCCGAATGTAACAGCAGCCATTACAAAAGAAGTAATACTTTTATCGAGATGGGAGGCAGCAAAATTATACGAGAAAGAATTAACAAAATTAATCAGAGGACTTTCAATGGAAAAATGTTCAAAAAAAATTCTAAAAACTACTGGTAAAACTTTTGAGCCTTATAGAGTTTTTTTAAGACCTTTAAGAGACGAAATGAGAAAGACTCACAGATTGATAGAAAGACATTTGGTAGCAAATAAACCATTAGACCAAAAAAAACTTTTATCTTCTAAAGAAGAAATTTTAAAACCTTTAAGAGTTGTTCGAGAATCTTTAGAGCAAAATCAAAGTGAAAATATTGCGAGTGGTGATTTACTCGATTTAATGAGAAGAGCAAAATGCTTCGGTATTAATCTAGCAAAATTGGACATAAGACAAGAGTCATCAAGACATTCACAACTATTAGCAGAGTATGTGAAGAAAAAAAATAATTCTAATTACTTAAATTGGGATGAAAATAAAAAAATTAAATATTTGTTAAGTGAAATGAAAAAAAATAGAAAAAGTTTTAAAAATTTTAATTTTAAAAATAAAGAAAATAATGAAGTTTGGTCAACATTTAAACTTTTAGCTGATGAGCCATCAGAATGTTTAGGAGCCTATGTAATATCAATGACCTCAGCAGCCTCGGATGTTCTAGCAGTTTATTTGATGCAAATGCAGGCAAATATTAAAAATAAATTAAGAGTCGTTCCACTTTTTGAAACTCTGCAAGATTTAAAAAATGCAAAGTCTATCATGGAAAAACTTTTCTCATTAAGTTGGTACAGAAAATTAATCAAAAACAAACAGGAAATTATGATTGGTTATTCCGACTCTAGCAAGGATGCTGGTAAATTATCTGCTAGCTGGCATCAATACAAACTTCAAGAAGAAGTTTTAACAATTGCAAAAAAATATAAAATTGATCTTACTTTTTTCCATGGCAGAGGTGGCTCACACGGAAGGGGTGGTGGACCAATTCAAGCAACGATGAGATCTCAACCCCCAAATTCTGTTTATGGTCGAATTAGGATTACTGACCAAGGAGAAATGATTCAACAAAAATATGGTTATGAACCTTTAGCAAAATACAATTTATGTAGTTATATAGGATCTGTAATGCAAGCTACTTTAGATCCACCCCCACATCCTAAAGATAGTTGGAGAAAACTAATTGAAAAAATGACAAAAATTTCAACCAATGCTTATAGAAAAAATATAAATGAGAACTCAGATTTTATAAGATATTTTAAGACTGTTACCCCTCACTTAGCTCTTGGAAAATTATCAATAGGGTCACGACCTTCTAAAAGAAAAAATATAGATAACATTCAAAGCTTAAGAGCAATACCATGGGTATTTGCATGGACACAAATAAGATTAATGTTGCCTGCTTGGTTAGGAACTGGTGATGCCCTAAAATATTCTTCAGTTAAAAATTACAAAACTATTCTTACAGATATGGAAAAAAATTGGCCATTTTTTAATTCTACAATGGATATTTTAGATATGGTTATTTCAAAAGTTGACCCAGAGATTTCCGAGGTTTATGAAAATAGTCTAGCAGATAAAAAATTAAGAGAAGTAGGTAATAAACTTAGATCTGAATTTGCTATTATTAAAAAGTTAAATAAATACATAACTCCAAGGGAAATAATAAACCAAAGAAAAAAATTTAGAACAACGGTTCTAGTTAGAAACATCTATTCTGAAGTTTTAAACATATTACAAGCTGTCGTTATGAGTAAAATATCAAAGAAAAAAATCAGGTCTGATGACAAAAAATATCTTAATGATGCAATGATGACATCAATAGCAGGCGTATCTGCGGCTATGAAGAATACTGGTTAAAGTGATATTTCTTTTAACTTTTTAAGATAATCTTCAAATTCATTTACAAAACTATCAGTTGGTTTTATATTTTTTTTTCTTTGATCATCTTGAGCTTTTTCTAAATAAAAAAAACCTTTTTCACATGCTTCATTAATTATTAAAGCAGATTTTGGTCTAGATGTTTTAAATAGTTTTGTTTTCAATTCCTCTACAGTAATGGGTAAGTTTTGCTTATGATAAGCCATAATTAAAAGCATCATGTGATAATGCGAGGGAGATTTTCTAAAAAAGTAATTACTTGATCGATGAGATTGTCTCATTTGATCTTCCCAAAAGTCTAATAAATTTTTTGTACTTTTCATTACCATTATGACCTTACCCTTGACTTAGTTGGATCGTAATGTGGAAAAGGAACTATTTTTGCCGGTATTCTTTTTTGATGTCCATCTATTTTTCCAACTTCTACCTCAGTGTCTAATTCTGAATGGCCAATATCTATTCTACAAAGTGCAATATTTTTATTTAATGTTGGTGAGATACATCCACTTGTTACAATACCAACTTGAGATCTACCTATATGAACACAATCACCATGATTAGCCTTCTCTTTACCACTTAGTTCAAGCCCAACTAACTTTTTTTGAGGATTCTCTTTTCTTTTAATTAAACTTTCTTTACCGATAAAATCATCAGTTTTTGTTTTTAATGGGACCGTAAAACCAACACCAGCTTCAAAAGGATCAACTTGTCCATCAAATTCATTTCCAAATAATATTAATCCCGCTTCAATTCTTAATAAATCTAAAGCACCAAACCCAGCAGGTATAATTCCTTCATCTTTTCCAGCTTCCATAACTTTGTCCCAAACTTTAGGAGCATCTGATGGGTGACACCATATTTCATATCCTAGCTCACCCGTGTAACCAGTTCTTGAGACAATTAATGGAATACCATTTAAATCTTCAACTCTACAAATAGTAAACCTAAACCATTGTAATTCAGAAATTGCAGGTTGAGTAGGCGGTGTAAAAATAAATTTTTCAAGAATTTTTCTGCTATTTGGTCCTTGTAGAGAAATATTATTAATTTGATCAGTTGAATTTTTTATTAACACTTTGTAATTTCTTTTCTTTGCTTGCTCCTTTAACCACTCTCCAGCATATTCATCACCACACACCCATCTAAAACCATGATCACTCAATTTTAGCAACGTTCCATCATCAAACATGAAACCATTTTCATAGCACATTGAAGAATAGACTACCTGACCTACTGAAAGTTTTTTTACATTCCTTGTTAATGTATAATTCATTAACTCCTCTGCATCTGGCCCCAAGATTTCAAATTTTCTTAGAGAAGATAAATCGATTACAACAGATTTTTCTCTACAAGCAGTATATTCGTTAATTACTCCATGTTTTGTATAATCGTTTGGCAACCAAAAACCTCTAGCATCAATAAAATTTCTAGTTAGTTTTGAAGTTCTTTCATAGAAACCAGTATTACGAGTTAATTTATTTTCTGAGTCTGTTTTCATTCTAAATCCAAAAGATTTTGTAAATTCTTTTTTTTTATCATAAGTTCTAACAAAAATATCTGTTGGATTCCATGAATTACAAGCATCAATGTCACTTGGACAAGCTGTAGTTCCACAAGTTAAATCTTTTAAGGCTCTAAATGTTACATAATCACCAGGTCTAGCAAATGATTCATCTGATAAAACTGAATTTAAACCCCCTGCTGAAGTATTAAAAAAAAGATTTATTGCATGCCAACCTTTCTTTTTTTTGACACCAAATTTTTCCATAGAAGCATTTAAATTATCAGAACAATTTGGGTGTCCAAAATATCCTGCATCTTCATAATATTTTGATGTACATGCCAGATTGAAAGTATCATGTTTTCCAACAGTATCTCTAATTACTTCAACCAAAGGTTCATGATCGGTATCATAAAATTTAGAAAACAAACCTGGTCCTGGAAAAGTACTACCCATAAAGGTTCTTGTTGTTTGCCAATCTAAACCTTTTTCAATTCTTTTATCTAGTTTTGTAGTATCAAAAGCTACAAAATCAGAACACTGTCTTCCTGTTGGTGAAATAACTTGAATATAATCACCCTCTTTGACTTGAAAAGAAATTGCTGTTGCTCGATCAATATTTGTCTCACTAAGTGGATCAAACATAGGATCAGGTATTACATGATGTTCTTTATCTTTTGTAATTTTAGATCTTTTAACAAAAATAGTTAAATCAGTTGGAGGATTTTGTTCATGAACTAACATTTCATCACCAGGAGCCGCAAAAATACAATAACATTTATCTTTTGATTTTATTTTTATTTTTTCACCCCAACCTGTGTCTTTATCAAAAACAATTGAAGATTTGGATTTTGAAATATCTAAATTTCTTTTTTTAAGCTGCCGAAGTGCTATTAGAGAACTTTCATCTTTTTTTGAAAGAATTGCTTTAATTTCTGACGCATCTTTATTTTCTTTTAAGTTAAGAATTGATGTTTCTGATTTACCTTCTTTATTAAAAACAGAAATTTCACAAATTTGATTTCCCTCATTATTTATAATTTCTATCTCGTCATCTGGAAGAATTTGAATTCCTGTAAGACCACCTCCATTTACAATATATCTCTCAACCCCAGGTGGTAATACATTTAGTCCTGGCTCTTTTATATTTGCACTATTATTTAACATTTTTAAACCCTACAACGAACATAATATATCTAACAGTTATTGACTATACATTTAATTAAGCAGATACTATGCATACTTAATATTAAGGAAAGGGGAAAAAATGAGAAAAATAATATCTCTTTTATCTGCTATAGTTATTTCAGTAGTTTCATTTACTGGCATAGCAAATTCTGCAGATAGTAAGAAACCTATCGTTATCCCAACACACAATTGGTCAAGTCAAATTGTAATGGCTTACGTAATTGGTGGAATTATGGAAAGCATGGGAAACAATGTAAAATATGTAAACGCTGACTCACAAGCTGTTTACGAGTCAATTCGTATTGGTGATGTAACTATATCACATGAAGTTTGGGAATCTGCATTTGGTAAATCATTTACAACTGCTTTAGATAAAGGTGGTTTACTTGATTGGGGAGATCACGAAGCAAGAACTCTTGAGGATATGGGATATCCAAATTGGGTTGCTGAAGGTTTATGCCCAGGTCTACCAGACTGGACTGCTTTAAAAAATCCAGACTGTGCAAAAAACTTTACAACACCTGATTCACCAGATGGAAAAGGAAGAATGTTGGAAGGACCACAAACTTGGCATGGTGATTTAATACCTCAAAGAGTTGATGCATTAGGCTTAGGAGATCTTTGGTGGGTTAAATTTGCTGGAAGTGCAGATGCACTTTGGGCAGAGTTAGCAGCAGCTAAAAAAGAAGGAAGAGGAACTATCATCTTTAACTGGACACCAAACTTTACAGATGGTGCTGGTTTTACATTTATAGACTTCCCTCCATACACAGCTGGTTGTAGACCAGAAGACGGTGGAGACGGTAAATGTGGTTCGCCAGATGGTTATTTGAAAAAGGCTGTTAATGCAGACTTTCCAAAAACTCATCCAAAAGCAGCTGCAATGTTCAAGAAGCTTTCATTCTCTACAAGTCAAATTGGTGCAATGGCAGCTTTAGTTGACGTTGACAAAATGACTCACGAAGATGCAGCTAAAAAATGGTTAGCTGACAATAAGAGTGTTTGGCAAGCTTTTACTAAATAAAGGTTAAAGTTAATAATTATAAAGTCTCCCCCAACAATGTTGGGGGGGATTTTTTTTTATAGATTAATTAAGGATTGAAAATAAACGAACTATTTAGATG
>LULN01000143.1_pt1 | contig 11219 bp, 22 predicted proteins | sample 728131 | NCBI WGS metagenome assembly LULN01 (sample SAMN03860288, study PRJNA289734) | marine metagenome | biome: seawater column; feature: ocean; material: water; isolation source: Red Sea water column Station 149 - depth 100m | place: Saudi Arabia: Red Sea | collected 2011-10-15 | depth 100 m
ATGCTATTGGACTTCACTTCTATCCCATCTGGGAAGCTGCTACTCTAGATGAGTGGTTGTATAACGGAGGCCCATATCAATTGGTTATCTTCCACTTCCTCATAGGTATCTCAGCATACATGGGTAGACAGTGGGAATTGTCATACCGTTTAGGTATGCGTCCTTGGATCTGTGTAGCATATTCTGCACCTGTATCTGCTGCTTTCGCTGTATTCTTAGTATATCCTTTCGGACAGGGTTCATTCTCTGACGGAATGCCACTTGGAATATCTGGTACGTTTAACTTCATGTTCGTATTCCAAGCAGAACACAATATCCTCATGCACCCATTCCATATGGCTGGTGTAGCAGGTATGTTCGGTGGTGCTTTGTTCTCTGCAATGCACGGTTCTTTGGTTACTTCATCACTTATCCGTGAGACCACAGGACTTGATTCACAGAACTACGGTTACAAGTTTGGACAAGAAGAAGAGACATACAACATCGTTGCAGCTCATGGCTACTTCGGTCGTTTGATCTTCCAATATGCAAGCTTCAACAACAGCCGTAGCCTTCACTTCTTCTTGGCTTCATGGCCAGTGATTTGTGTTTGGTTGACATCTATGGGCATCTGCACCATGGCGTTCAACTTGAACGGCTTCAACTTCAACCAGTCTGTAGTTGATACTTCAGGCAAGGTTGTACCAACCTGGGGTGACGTACTTAACCGTGCAAACCTTGGTATGGAAGTAATGCATGAGCGTAATGCTCACAACTTCCCTCTAGACCTTGCTGCTGCAGAGTCTACTGAAGTTGCACTTATTGCTCCTTCCGTTGGTTAATAAATACGACTGAGACACCTTCGTGCGGTCTCTACGAAAGTCGGAACACAAATAAGACCCCTTCGGGGGTCTTTTTTTATGCTAAATAATGTTACGTTGTGTTAAGACAAATGTTTTGTAGAGTCAAAAAGTCTATTAAAGAGTATCGTGAGTGGCAACTAAAGATGTACACTCGTTTTGAGGATACTCTTGAACAAAGATTAGCAGGTGTTAAGGCTGCTAAAGGAAAATTAGAAGAACAGATAGATAGAGATAGTGAAGTTATAGAAGATTAGTGGATTTTGAAGATCAATTAGATACCGAACATCTTCTTTTGGAGGATAGAATCTGTAGAACTTGTGGAGTATCTAAAAGTCTTCTTGCTGACTACTATAAAAATCGTAAGAATGCAAGACTTGCATCTTCATATTCCTATGAGTGCAAGACCTGTACATCAGAACGTATAAAGAAACGAAGTAAACAGAAATATAAACTGGGAACATGTAAGGTGTGTGGTATATCCAATAAGAAATTAAAGAAAGATATATGTCAGAATTGCGATAAAGGAATGAGAGAATTTAAATATGATATTGACATCCTCAAAAATGCTGTGGTATACTTAGACACATAGATAGATACTTTAGTTAATTTCTTCTTATGAAAATCTTTTTAGATACAGCAGATACTCAATTAATTGAAAAACATTTCACAACAGGATTAATTGATGGTATCACCACCAATCCTAGTCTTATATTGAAGAGTGGCAAGCAACCAGAAGATGTGTATCTTCAGTTAGCTGAACTTGGAATTCCTGATATAAGCATGGAAGTTGTTGGTAGCGATAAGGAAATGTTTAATGAGGGAATGAGATTGTATGATAAGTTTGGAGATCAATGCACTGTTAAAGTTCCTTGCACACCAGATGGATTAGTAGTTTGTAAGGATCTTGCTGAAGAAGGTATTGATGTTAATGTTACCTTGATTTTTAGTGTATCTCAGGCAGTACTGGCAACTAAAGCAGGTGCAAGATACTTATCTCCATTTGTTGGTCGTGTTGATGATCAGAGATTTGGTGGATGTAATCTCATTAAGAGGATCAGAGAGGTCTTGAGTCCAACGTGGAAGGACTTTAATCCTTATGATGAGACTGAGATACTATCTGCATCTATAAGGTCTGTTGGAGACGTTGAGCACTCATTTGCACAGGGTGCAGACATCGTAACAATGCCACCAGGAATTTTTGCTAAGATGTATGACCATGTTCTTACTGATGTTGGTATTGAAATCTTTGATAAAGATTATGCCAATGCGATAGCAACTAAATAAAATTTCGGAGATTTGTGAATCATGCACGGAAAATTAGAACCAGAAGAGAGAGTTATGGATCTTAAAAATTTTACGGTTTATTCTAAAGTCGGATGTCCTTATTGCACTAAGATTGTAGAGGTGCTAGAATTGGCAAAACTAAGCCATGTAATTTACACTTTGGATAAAGACTTTAATAGACCTAGTTTTTATGGAGAGTTCGGAGAAGGAACTACTTTTCCTCAAATCGTTTTGAATGGAAAAAAATTGGGAGGTTGTAATGAAACAGTCAGGTATCTCAGAGAAAACAACCTCGTCTAAACTTCCAATAAATAGAGGAGTAGAATTAGTATTAGCAGGAGGAAGACCAAAACCTCAGAAGGTCAAACCCTTTTTTCTAAGGGTGGACAAAATGGTCTCTCTTCTCAAAAGAGAGATACGTTTCACCTTTGAGGTTTCTTTGAGCATTAAGAAACCAAAAACAACTAGTGGAGGAGCATTATGGAAACGTTAGCAATAACGCTTACCCTTACGACAGTAGTGTCGGTACTTGCATTATTAGTAGGAGGTATGATAGGATGGATGGCAAGACAGCATTCTTATGAGACTACTCCTCAAGTGGTATACACTCATCCAGAAATGTTTGATGCCAATGGACAATTAGTTCCTGATGAAATTTTAGCCCTAAGAATTGAAACACATGACACCAGCGAAGAGAACGACGAAGACGACGACTAAACCAGTTGCACGTACAAGAAAGACAACTACAACTAGGAAGAAAGTCAGTACGACTCCTAAGACAACTGCAAAAAAGACTGCTACCGTAATACCAGATCTTCCAGTAAATCCATTTACGTTTGAAGTATTTGATGTTGTATCAAAGCAGGAAACAAATGCAGGAAAGGTTAAAGCATTGCAAAAGTATGAACATGATTCATTGAAGGCATTGTTTATTTGGAATTATGATGATAGTGTGGTGAGTTTACTACCACCAGGTGAAGTTCCTTATTCTAGTATGGAAGATGAACAGAATACTACTGGAACATTAAGTACTAGAATTGATCAGCAAGTTAATACCTTGTCACATCATCAAACTACTAATGTTAATCAAGGACATACTACTTTACGTAGAGAATGGACTAAACTCTATAACTTTATTAAGGGTGGTAATGATACTTTGAATGGTCTTCGTAGAGAGACTATGTTTATTCAACTTCTTCAGGGTCTTCATCCATTAGACGCAGAGATTCTATGTCTCATAAAAGATAAAGATCTTGAATCTAAGTATGATATTCCGAAGAAGAGTGTTATACAGGCCTTTCCAGACATCCAATGGGGTGGTAGAGGAGGATGACCGTGCAAGTACTTCATGAGAAATGTGAAAGAAATAAAGCAGATGATAAGAAATTACCATCTGACTCTTTTCTAGTAACATATAAAGTTGAGGAAGAGGTTAAGTATGATGTCGCACGAGGTGCTGGTGTTGTGGAAATATTTGATCATTACTATGACAAATATAAAAATGTTCAAAGTATTACTTGGACTAGTGGAATAGTAAGTCCAAGAACTTTTGATGGAGCAAATCAACCAACACCACCTAAGAAGAGGAAGAAAAAGTGAAGAATGAAGAATTACTAAGAGATCAAATTAATCAACTCATTAGAGCTGAAATCCAAGAAGGGATAAATGATTATGTTGATCAGATGGAAGTAGTAGAGAAGGGTGGTCTTGGATTTGTTTCAAAGGATGATGAGAAAGAGTTGAAGGTTAAGGTTCCTGTTTCAGAAGTAGATAAGATTATAAAGGAGTATAAAAAGATCAAGAAACGAGAAAAGTCCAACCTTAATACAGTCAAACTTCTTGACCAACATGGCAGACAGTTATAAAACTGTATCGCAATTTACAAAAGTACTTGACTATATAATATAACTGTGTTAGTATTAACACATACGTTCAACCCTGTAAAGGGTCGCAAGTAAGCCGACTCGGAACGGAATCGTTCATCCTCATGGAATTACTTCTCGCTAGTCTTTTAACTTGTGAGACCGCAGAAAGAATTATCTCAAAGATAAGTCCATCTGCATCTCATAGATCTGAACTTGTTCAGGTAGTTAAAGATGCTACAGAGAAGGGATGTTTTGAGGACGCAAAAGCCGACTGAAGGAACGGGTTTAATCCACCCTACTACTTTGGAGAAAGCCAATGGCACAAGTCACATACAGAGGTGTCAAGTATGACACCAATGATCGCAAGCAAGAGTCTTGCAATAAGTCAGAATTGACTTATCGTGGTATTAAGTTCAATAAAGAACTTTGTACTGCTTGATTCAACGCTTACATATACGTTAGAGGAGGGTATTGCTACCCTCCTTTTTTTGTGTTATAATAAATAAAATGAAAATTCTTATGGATAGACAACAATTAAAATTGATTGTCCGTAATTTGGAATTACTTGTTGATTCATTAAAGTCTGAAGTTTATTCAGATGTTGATGCATATAAACGGGCCAATTACGAAGAACATGTAGGGGTATTACCAGACTACGATGAAGTTTTTGAGGATGATGAATGAACGTAAAACTTGTTACTGTTACTCCTGATGCGGAGAAACTCATGGCATATGTTGCCAGAGTATCTAATCCATCTAATCAGGACAATGAAAAATTTGCTGGTTTATTAAAGTATTGTATTAATCATCAGCATTGGTCTGTGTTTGAACAATCTTCTATGACACTTGAGATTGAAACTACTCGTGCTATTGCTGCACAGATTCTACGTCATAGATCTTTTACTTTCCAAGAGTTCTCTCAAAGGTATGCTGCTAGTACTGCACTAGGTAAGATTGATTTACCAGAACTACGTAGACAGGATGATAAGAATCGTCAGAACTCTATTGATGATTTGGATCCAGAAGTAGTAGAGAAATTAAATCGTCAGATCGAAACTATATTTACTGCATCTACAAATCTTTACAGTCAGATGCTAGAGGCAGGTGTTGCTAAAGAGTGTGCTAGAATGGTACTACCACTTGCAACTCCTACAAGAATCTATATGACTGGTTCATGTCGTTCTTGGGTTCATTATATTAACCTACGTTCTGCACATGGAACTCAGAAAGAACATATGGAGATTGCAGAAGCATGTAGGAAGGTGTTTACCGAACAATTTCCTGCAGTATCCGAAGCCCTTGAATGGGTCTAAATAATTTTACACTGATTAACAATTATGCCAACCTATCCAATTAAACATAAAGAGACAGGAGAGAAGAAAGAACTCTCCATGACTATGAAGGAGTACGATACATGGAGAAAAGAGAATCCCGATTGGGATAAAGATTGGCAAGCAGGTGTGGCAGGTGTAGGAGAAGTTGGAGATATGACCACTAAGGGAGAAGCAAATTCAGCAGGTTGGAATGAAATTCTTGACAGGGCATCCAGACAGCCTGGATCAAATGTAAGAAAGAATCGTGACTATAGTTTCTAATTATGCCAGCTAAAAAAAGAAACGGAAGTAACAATTCCTCTGGAATTGGTAGCATGAGCACCAAACAATTAAAGAGGAAGAAACCGATTAACACTGATATAATGGTTGACATTAAACCGTTGACCAAGAATCAGGAAAAGTTTTTTGAGGCATATAAGAAAGGAAAGAATATCTTTTCTTATGGTGCTGCTGGTACAGGTAAAACTTTTATAGCACTATACCTTGCTCTTAAGGATGTCTTAAATCAAATGACACCTTATGAGAAAGTATATATTGTTCGCTCTTTAGTATCTACTAGAGAGATTGGGTTCCTACCAGGAGATCATGAGGACAAGTCATTCTTATATCAGATACCATATAAGAACATGGTAAAATACATGTTTGAGATGTCTGATGACACTGAGTTTGAAATGCTTTATGGTGCATTGAAAGGACAAGAGACTATTGGTTTCTGGTCTACATCATTCATTCGTGGAACTACAATGGATAATGCTATCATTCTTGTGGATGAGATGCAGAACTTGAATTTTCATGAATTAGATAGTATAATAACAAGAGTTGGTGAAAATACTAAGATCATCTTCTGCGGTGACGCAGCTCAGACTGATTTAGTTAAGACCAATGAGAGAAATGGCATTCTAGATTTCAAGAAAATCATCCTATCAATGGTTGATGATTTTGAATCCATCGAATTTGATATTGATGATATCGTTCGATCTGGACTTGTCCGTAAGTACCTCTTAACTAAAATTGCTCTTGGTATGTAATGTTTACTTTTGTTGATCATTTAAAAGAAGAAGTTGATCTTGAAGCACAAACTATAGATGGAACCAGATTCTATAAGGTTCCTTCTGGTAAGATGTATCCTTCAATCACTTCTGTGACTAGTTTCTACAACCGTGATGTCTTTATTAATTGGAGAAAGAAAGTTGGAGAAGCAGAGGCAAACAGGATTACTAGAGAGTCTACCTTTCGTGGCACAAAGTATCATGATGTGGTAGAATATTATATTAAGAATGGTACAATTGATGGATGCGATATGCTTCCATCTACAAAGTTCTTATTTCTTCAATCCAAAGCAAACCTTGACCGTATAGATAATATACACGCTTTAGAGAAGTCACTATATAGCGATTATCTAGGTCTTGCTGGTCGAGTAGACTGTATAGCAGAGTTTGATGGTGAACTTGCAGTCATTGACTTTAAGACAGCAACAAAGATTAAACCTGAAAAGTGGATTGAGAATTATTTCGTTCAAGAGACTGCATACGCATGTATGTATTTTGAAATGACTGGTATTCCAGTCAAAAAATTGATCACAATTATGGTATCTGAAAATGGAGAATGTGTTGTCTACGAGAAGAGAAACAAGGACTACTATATTAAACTTCTTACCAAGTACATTGGAAAGTTTGTCAACTATAAAACAGGAAATTATGAGTGAAACTAATGTTGACGATTTAATGAAGGAGAAATTTCTCTGCCCAACTAAGTTTGCAGAGGAAGTAGAAAAGATTGTTCAAAGTAATAATTTTAACTACATCGATGCTATCTTGGCTTATTGCGAAGAAAATAAGATAGAGATTGAAGCAGTCTCCAAATTAATGTCTAAACCTTTAAAAGAAAAATTGAAGTATGATGCACAGCAACTTAACTTCATGAAGAGAACATCTCGTGCCAAGTTACCTTTATGAAACCTCTTGAGGTATACAAAAGTTACTTAGCATTTAAGAATCATTTCACCAAAGAGAAGTATGATTACTTCAAGTATGGTGGTAGGTCACGAGCATCGGAAGGTGCATTTAATAAAAGAAAGGATCGTTACTTCTTTGAGAGAATGTCACGTAAGAAGAGTGACGATGAAATTAAAAATTTCTTCCTTGCAAATTTTAGTCAGGCATCAGACTCTAATGACGTATGGATTGGGCCAATAATTGATGGTGGAGAGAAAGTATATAACCAATGGGTAGAACATAAAGAGAATTTATTTGAGAGTTTTAAAAGTAACTCTGAAGATATGATGGATAGTTATGATTATGATGAGTTCTTTGATTGTAAGAAAGGGCATCCACCTATACTGAAAGAATACTTAGGTGGTAAACTCTCTATTGAAGAATTGGTAATCTATGATATAATCTTTTCATACGTCAAAAATTATGATAAACAACTTCTTGATCCTGTGTGGGAAACCGTCAGTTTAAAGATCAAGAAGTATAAACCATTTCTAAATATTGACGTAGGTGAGTATAAAAACTACTTAGTTCAACGAGTAAAAGAGAGGTATCATTAATGAGTGGATTTTTTCAGTCTGAGGTTGTTAGGGAAACCATTGCGGAATTAACAAATCTCCAGACAGAACTTACGATGGAGACTCCTTATCTTCCTATGATGAAGGAGGAACAAAAGAAAGAACACCTTCATAAATTGAAGACGTTCTTGGAGAAGCAGAAAATTTTCTTCTTCCGTATATCATTATCGGAAGATAAGGATGCAATAGAAATGAAGAATAGATTAATGGATGCAGCTAGGATGTTTGGTGTTGAAGATGAAGTAGATTCTATGGATGCATTCTTTAAGAAATTAGATAGTACTATAAAGGAATTGGAATCTAATATAGAAAAATAATGGAAACCCTTGAAGGGGTTGCGTTTGAACAACCATTCCCCCATTTAATAATTCAAAATTTTTATAATCCAGAAGAGTTAGAATTTATTTGGGAAGAACTTAAGTTTCTCACAAAACCAAACAAACTTCTTGAAGCAAAGGATTACGGTGGTGTAGTAACTCATACAAATTCACATGCATTGGTATTAGATGAAGTATATAAGAATAGAAAGTTTTCAAATATATTAAATGTAAATAGAAAATTATTTACGAGTGATACTCTTAAAATTTTTGCGAAGATACATGACTGTTGTAGCATAGCTACGGATTGTAATTATGATATTACTAAAGTTAGGTACTATCATGATGGAGAATATTATAAACCACATACTGATAGAGCATTTCATTTCTTAGCATTCTCTTATTTTAATCGAGAACCTAAAAAGTTTAGTGGTGGTGAATTATATTTTCCAAAGTATGAATACAAATATGATTGTGAGAATAACTCAATGATTATATTTCCTGGTTGGGTTCAACATGGTGTGAGTGAAGTAAAGATAAAAGATTCTGATTACTATGATGGATATGGTAGATATTCTATTACTAATTTCTTTGGAAATAAATCTAAGTAAGTAGTTTATAAGCAAGAGATATTCTTAATCCACTATAATATCTGTGCGGTGATCCACCATAATGTATTATAGTACCAGGAAATAGTACCGCACGGTTTGATTTGTATGTAATCGTATGTTCAATCTCATCTGCTTCTTCCCATTGATAACTAACTTCTTTTGTATCAGGCCATCCATCTTCTGTATAATTATCTGGGCCTTTCTTGTTTAGAAAATGTAAATGTCCATGCCAATGAATTTTCCATTCTGGATTTGGGAAGTATAAAAATGTAAAGTGTCCATCATCATCGTGAGGCATACCACATTGACCTGCTGTTTGTCCATTTGCATATACTCTTATACATTTAAATTTTTTTCCTAATTTGTCACATATTATATTGAATAGGAATGTATTAAAATATTCTTCTTGTTCTAGATCATTCATATGCCAGAAAGAATGATCTTGTTTTCCTCCATTGAAAGACCACTTAGGTCTTTGCATTAACTTCCATATTTCTTTCTGTATTTCTTTTGTAAAGAAATTATCATAGACATCAATTTTCATATCCAATCTGTATTGTGTGTTGAGTCTCCAACTCCATACTCTCCTACAGGAAATATATTAAAAGCAAGAGAGTACCTTGTAGTTTCTTCTTTATGTTCTACTATAGAGTGTTCTAGGTAACTTGGAAAAAGTATTATCTTTTTTTCTTCTGGAGGTATTAACCAATTATTTGAAGAAACTAGATCATTATTTTTTGATTTAATGCAATAGTCTGAGAATTGTCCTGTTCTACTTCTAAAACATAACTTAGCACTATCTTTAGTATAGTTATTACCAAAATAATATATCCCACTATACAAACAATGTCTATGTGAATGGAAGTTACAATAACCTCCCTTTTCTATTTTAGTGAACCATGAAGTTGATATTTTAAAATCATTATCATATCCAAGAACATCTTTTGCAATCTCTTTAAATTTATCTAAAATTATTTTTTTAGTATTTGGATATTTTTCCAATACTCTTATGCTTGCAGTGGAGTATGCATTTGTTGAAGATGCAAAGTTATTTCCTCCTAGCTGAAGGAACTCAAAATCATTAGGATTTAGTTCACTTGTATCTTCATCAATGTTAAAATAAAATACATTAGATGCAAAGAGTGGTAGCAGATTAATATTCACTTTTGTTATTACCTATTCTAGATTGCATTAATCCCCATGTTGATGCAATATATTTTGTTCCTCCTATAGGTGGATTGCCCCTATGTGTATGTGTAAATGCACATGGGAATATTATTAGTCTACCCTCTTTAGGTTTTATTCTTTGATTGAAATATAGAAATTCTGTTTCTCCTCCTTCAAATTCTTCATTCAAATATATTTGTACAACAAAATATCTATTTGCATTTTGTATATTATTATCTTCAAAGTGCCAATTATGGAAACCACATCCTGCTGGTATTTTTTTGATCTTAAAATCGTTAATTAAAAATCTATTATTTCCTAATGGTGGAAATTCTTTTAGATAATGATTTACACATTTTTGCATATTATCATTAATATTAGCACCGACCCATGACCAAGCAGGAAGGTCATATTCATGAGCCATATTTAATGTGAAATGTTCTATATTGCCATTAGATTTTTCTGCTTCATTAATTAATATACTATTGTCTTTAAGTTTATCGATATAAGATATTAATTCTTTACATTGATTGCTTGTATATACTTCATCATACACCGCAATAAAGTCAGTCCTATTGTGCTTAACTTCTTTCATAACAAAAATAAATTTTAATTATTTATGACCAATCTATATGGATCTTATCATTAGTTGTTGGAAAAGAGTATAAGTCTACACCACCATCATCTCTAAGAACTCTTATATCTAGAGGATTTGATCCACCATTTATTAAAGATTTTATCTTTGCTTCTGCAGCAGTTGCTGAAAGAGTTGTACCATGTACAGTCCATCCAGTTCTATCAGATAAATTCTGATCTGTACCAATTCCTACTTTCTCTTCTATTTTATAAGTTTTTGCCATTTTTTTTTTAACCTACGGTAGTACCACTTCCACCAGAGGATGTGGATGCTTTTTCACCAGTAACGGTGCCACTATTATTTAAGGTGTATGTTATACCTGAAGCTGATTTACGAATTGCCCATCCATCTACACCTAATGCACCACCTGATCCATCTCCTGGACCAGCACCAGCACCAGCAGCATTTTCTTGATCTCCTCCACGACCACCGCCACCACCTACTGCTTCTCCTGCATTATTTCCTCCTCCACCACCAGCACCGCCTTGCTCTCCACCTGCTTGTGCGGATCCAGAACTGCCATCACCACCATTTGATTGTGCTTCACCACCATCAGCACCAGCACCAGCAGGAATACCAGCACCGCCACCGCC
>LULN01000145.1_pt1 | contig 11206 bp, 3 predicted proteins | sample 728131 | NCBI WGS metagenome assembly LULN01 (sample SAMN03860288, study PRJNA289734) | marine metagenome | biome: seawater column; feature: ocean; material: water; isolation source: Red Sea water column Station 149 - depth 100m | place: Saudi Arabia: Red Sea | collected 2011-10-15 | depth 100 m
GGTATGGACTATTCTAAATGGTCTAATTTTATGTGGGCTGGTAGTAGAAGTGATACACCTGATGGTGTGTTAACAGAGTACCACCCATATACAACCGACGATCAAGAGAATGGCGCTCCAGGAACGGGTAATAAATGGAATGGTAAAAAATGGGCACCAAACTCAGAGATAGAAAGTAAAGTCGAAGAAATTAAAGTTGATAAAAATAGTAAGCAGGCTTTTGATGGTTTATTAGAAGGTGTTATTAATGAAGCTACTAATTTAAATTCTGGAGATAATATTACTTTTGACAAAGAAAAATATTCAAACCTAATATCAAACAATATTATAGAGAATGGAAAGTTAAGATCTTTAGCTAGACATAAAATATTTGGAGGTAGATCATTTAAAAAAGATTTAAAAGAAGCTTTAAGAACCAACACATACGAGGAATTAGGTATACCAAAAGAGCTTGTTGAAAGTTTAGATCCTACTGATAATGGAAAGATAAGTAGAAGAGATGCTAGGGTAATATGGAGAGCTATTAGAGATGACGAGACGATGTTAAAGAAATATTTGACTGGTTACTATACTAATGCTTTAGAGCAAAATTTTAATGCTAATATTAGTAGCGACGCTAAAAATAGTAAAAATAAAAGAGACGAAGAAGAAGGAGTTTACACTGATCATGATAAAGATTGGGACTATAAAGTTGTTAATGGTGAGTGGTGGGCTAGAAGAAAACCAGATGGTGGGTGGTCAAATATCCAAGAAAAATTCCCAGAATCAGTGGAAAAATTAAATAAAAAATATCCTAATGCCGGCGGTAAGGGAACTCAGACATACGTTCCATTAAACAATGGGTATATAGATTTTAATAATAATTATAATCCAATTGGTATGGACGGTGTAGAAAGACCCGCACCTGTAGACAAGACCTATGTACATACAAATATAAAAGACCTTAATCTTCCTAAATATAACCTACCATACCCAAATGCTAATCTTGAATTAATAGACAACCAACAATTTGATGCGCAAGCTCATTTGTTGAGGTTAATAGAAGAAAATAAAGGAAAGAAATTTGATTTTAATATACCAAATAAATAATAGAATATTAACGGGTAACTAACGATACAGTATGATAAAATATACATTAAATGGCAAGACTATAAATGTTAAGCCAGAGCACGAACGACATTTTTTAAAAAATAATCCTGAAGCTAAAAGACAAACTAGTTGGCTTAAAGGAGAAGAAGGATTTATTCCAGATGAATTAGAATTTTGGAAAAAAAGAAAACCCGAAACGCCGGGAAAGTATCAAGAGGCGGGTCAGCCTCAAACAAAACAAAAAAGTACGGTTTCATCTTCGGCAACTGGTTCGTCGGCATCGTCAGAAACATACCTGTTAGGCGGTAAAATAATAAATGTTAGAAAAGAACATTTAGGACAATTCAAAAAAAATAATCCCAAAGCAACAAAATACGAAAAAAATACTTTTGAAAAGGCTAATGATACTTTCAACGAGTGGTGGCATGATACATATGTTGGCGCTGCTTGGCAAAGAGGTAAGGTACAGGCATCTGATACCCCCGAGGCTGGGTTATTATTAGAGAAAGTAGGGAATGGTACGCTGACTAAAGCGGATGTTCAAAGATGGGTTTATGCTAACGAACAAAAGGCTTTAAATTATAAAGAGTCTCCTAGAATGTTAAAATTTATGGAAGACTACCACAAGAACGGCGCTACTTGGAGCGCATGGTGGAACGGACTTGCAAAGCAAAACTTTATTCTTCTTCCTGAGTTAATGATACAATCAATGAGCTCAATGGCACATACCTTTATGGTTTCTCCTAAAGCTAGAAGAGAAACAGTCTTGGGTATGGCTGGTGGTGGGGCCGTTGGTCATAAGATCCCAAAATTAGGTACTAAGTACATGATGCTAACTGGTGGTATGGGTGCTTTAATGGCAGAAATGGAATCATCTTTATCTTTTGGAGAATTCATACAAACAGAACTTCACGAACGTGGGTTAGAATTTACAGATGAAAATATATATAATTTATTAAATTCTGAAGAAGGACAAAAAATAAGAAACAGGGCTGTAGGTAGAGGTGCTACTATAGGGTTTGTAGAAGCAATGACTGGTGGTGGAGCGATGTTCGCTACACGTAAAGCACTACAGTTAGGCGCTAGAGCATTACCAACTGGAACAAGTAAAGCGGCTCATTATGCTAATAAGCTGCAAGCGATGGGCGTTGGTCTTACCGTTGAGGCCGTTGGTGGTGGTGTTGGTGAGGTGCTTGGTAGACATGCTGGTGGTCAAGATATGGATCCAGCTGAAATAGGTTTTGAAGCAGTAACAGGATTGTCCACTGCTCCTCTTAGTATTGGCACAGCAATGGCTGCGTATAAAACTCCTGTATATGAAGTTAATGGTAGTAGGGTTTCTTATAAACAATTAGAACGATTTGTTAATACAGCCGATCCTAATGATATCGCTGGTGCTAGAATTGAAATAAGACACGATGAAACTGGTATTGGTAAAAGAGTTGGTAGTATACAAAGAAAACATTTTTTAGGAACACAATTAGATGCTAGTATTACGGATGAGCAGGATAGAATAAAACTTGCTAATCTTGAAGAGCGAAGATTCAAAATAAAAGATAGATTATCAAGAACTGGTTCAAAATCAGATCAAGTATTACTTGCTGGCGTGGATGCAGATATCGAAGCTATAACTGATAAGTATAAGGGTTTTAATAACGATATATTAATAGAAAGTAGAGAGGCTAGAGTAAAGATTCACCAGCAAAGAAATATTAATAGGTTATACAAAACTATAAAGTTTGCTAGAGATAATGCTGCTTTAATTGGTAAAGATTTTATTGAAGCTGAAAGCGATGTTGACGCGCAAGCGTATTATGATTTAGCACTTATTGAAAATAACGAAAAAATAGATGCTGAAATACAAAGAATACAAAAAAGCGATCTTAGTGTTGATGAACAAAATAGAGCTATAACAAAACTCAATGAGCAGAGAATGGAAGCTACAGATGTTGCAGGCTCAGATGGTTTTATAGCTGGTGGCATTGTAGTTATAAATAAAGATGTAGCTGGTAGCACTGGGCAGGTAAACGTAGGTGCTCATGAGGTTTTGCACGGAGTTGTTGCTAAACACATGCAAGCTATAGGTGAGGCTGGTAGAGCTAAATTAATTTCTGGATTCTTAAATAAACTAACGGTAGAGCAAAGAAGCTATATACAAGAAAAGATAGATCAAAGAAACACAGAGTTTAATGAGAACATAGATATAAACTCTGACGAGGAAGTATTAAATATATTTTCTGATGGTATAACAAAAGGCGATATAACATTTAATGAAGGGATATTTGATAAAATTAAAAACTGGATACAAGAAATACTTAGGAAATTAGGTATTGTAAAAGAGTTTGCTAATGGTAGACAAGTATATAATTTTTTAAAAGACTATCAAAAAAGTGTAGATAAGGGAGGGTTTTTGAGTAAACGTGCTCGAAGATTAGCTGACGGTGGTATTAGTACTAAACAAACTTTTAGTAGAACACCTTTAAGTGAAAAAGCTGACATACAAAAAATGTCAGATGTCATAGACAGACATGTACCTAAGACTATTACTACTAACGACCAGTTTGTAGCAAAGGATCCTACAACTGGCTTAAGCCCTTATGATAATGTGATGCAAGAGATATTAATGAATAATGTTCTTGATGGTTATATTGGTAGATTAATTTCAGCAGATAAAAGTTTAGGCGGGGTTCCAACAGGTTCTACTAGACGTTTTTTAATTGAAGACATTAAGTTTGAACTTATAAAAAAAATAAGAAGTGAATATAAACCTATAGTTGATGGTAAATATAGAAGTCTATTTAGCTATATATATGGTGCTGCTGCTCAGAGAGGTATGGGAGGTATAGCACATAAATCTTTATTAAATATTAAAAAGAAGTTTGCTCAAAGACCTGACAGAGTAGCAGAGGCGTTAGATACTACTACACCTGAAGGTACTATTACTAGGCAAATACCAGACACAGAGCAAGAGACTAGTATTGATACTCAAGACTTGTCACCTAAAAAACAATTAGAACAATTAAGAGAATCTAAAAAACAAGAGCAAAGTTTAGAAACAGAAGTTGAAGGAAAGCTTGTTAGTAAAGAACTTAATTTTAAAGAAGAAACAAATAACAAGGTTGATAGTAAATTAAGAGAAACTAAATACGATACTAATAAACCTTATGAGGCTGTTAAGGAAGATATGATGGCTCAGAAAAATCCTGATACTGATGTTAGAAGTGGGGTTAAGCCAACGGGTATTTTATTTGATGTATTTGATATAATAGCAAGAGAAGTATTTGGTGTTGACGCTAAATCTACAATGGCTAGAAAACAAACTTTAGATAAATCAGAAAATGAATCTGCCAGACAAGTTATAGCCGACGGTGCTAAGAAAAACAAATCGATAAAAAAATTCTTAAAAGATATACTACCAGACACTAATTTTAATCCAGCTACTAAAAAGTCATTAGGCACTTGGGCTGGGTTAATAAGAGCTTTGTATGATCCAGTTCTTAATGATAATGGTAAACCTATTAGATACAATAATATAACAGCTAGAAAATTAAACTTAGATAAATTTACAGAAGCTGAGGTGGCTGACATGTTTGGGTTAACTCCTGACTATAAGCTTCTACCTTGGAAGAAGGGCTTTAAAGATGGTAATATAAAAGGTGTTGTTGTTGGAGCAGCTGGTTTATCTATTAATCAATCAATTAGAACAATAGCTAAAGATCCAGCTGCACCTATTAGTATAGGTAAACCTGAGGTAATGTTTAGTAGATCTGCTGAGATAATTAGTAAGGCTGATGCTAGCGTAAGAGCTTTATTTGAATTAGAAACAAAAGGTGTAGATAACTTATTAAAAGCTTTTGGAATAGCCAATACATTTGATTTAAAAACAGAAGAAGGTATTAATCAATTTGTGGAAGTTGTTGAAAAACATATTTTACCTTTAATGCCTAGAGATTTTTGGTTTGGTAAACCAAATTCTAAAGGAGTGTTTGGTACTGTGTTTACTCCAAGTTATTACGTTGTAGGGTCTAGCGATAATATTGTAACAAAGCAGAAGTATAAAGATTTATATAATAATATATTTGTACCTAAAATAAAAGCATTAAGAAATAAAAAAGGTGTTAAATTTGGGGCTGATATAGCAGGTATAGATAATTATTCCATATCATCTTATAGTGGTATATTTAAGAACAAAGCTACTATAGAAGCTAATATCAAAAATGGTAAAATAGAAGCTTGGAACAAAAAAGTCTCTACTATACATAGAGAAATGTGGGCTAGATTTAATGAGGCTATACGTAATGATAAGAGCAAAGATAAAGTAGTAGCTAGGGCCATAGGTAATTACATGAAGATGGTTGGAAGTGGAACCGGTCATTGGCATAAACTTGGAGCTCAATTTGTTGGTTATTCAGCTAAATTAAATAAATATAAAACAAAACAAGGTAAAATAAAAGATGGTAGCTTTGAATATGAGCATGCTATGCCTGCCACAGCTGCTTATTTATATTTGATGGAAGCATCGTTAAATAAAAAATCAGATTTTAATAAGTCTTATAACGCTGTTATAGACAACTACAAGTTAATAGCTTTAGATAAAGCTATGGATCAAAAATTAGTAGCAGCTAAATTACAAAGAAGAATGCCTGTTGGTTGGAAAGTTACAGATCATTGGTGGCAAAGATATTTAAATGAAGTTGTTGGAGGTATAGAAGGTAGTTTAGATAAAACAACTGGTATATCAGAAAGTTCTATATTAATGGTTGATGGTAAGACTATAGGTCAAAAATTTAATATAGATAAATTCGGTAGAACAACTAAAGTAAAATATAAATCAACTCCTCAACAAATAAAAAATAGTAACAATATTAAAAAAGCTATTGTAAACAGAAGTAAGTTTAGTAGATCTGCTGAAGATGTTGGTATGTCTATATTTGACTTTGATGATACACTAGGTTTTACTAAATCTGGAGTAAGAGTTACAATACCTAATCATGATGGTAAACCTAAGCCAAAAAGAAAAGTTGTATTTCTAGCTGGTGGAGCTGGTAGTGGTAAGGGTAATATTATAAGAAAACTTGGTTTAGAAAAGCAAGGTTTTAAAGTAGTTAATTCTGATATATCTTTAGAGTGGTTAAAAGAGAATCACGGTTTACCAGCTGATATGAGGGCATTAACCCCTGAACAAAGAAGTATATTAGGTAAGTTAGGTCATCAAGCTAGAAAAATAGCTAGAGGTAAAATGATGAAATATCAAGGTAACGCTGACGGTGTTGTTGTTGATGGGACTGGTGGGTCAGTAAAACAAATGCAAAAATTAGTTGCTGAGTTTGAGGCCAAAGGATACGATGTTAGTATGTTGTTTGTTGATACCTCGTTGGACGTTGCTTTAGAAAGAAATAGAGCTAGAGCAGAAAGATCATTATTAGATATTATAGTCAAGCGTAACCACGAGGCTGTTCAAGGAAATAAAGCTACATTTAAAAAAATGTTTGGTAATAGATTTATGGAGGTTAATACGGATAACATGACCATGAAGAGTTCTATGCCTAGTAAGTTGGTTAACGAAATGAATGACTTTGTAACTAGTTATGAAAAACGTAGATTAGATGCTGCTGAATTTGCAGAACAAGGTGATGCTATATTAGAACAAGGTGGGGTATTTGATTTTTCAGAATTTAATAATGTTGTTGATGGAACACCAGGTCCACTACTTAATAAAGCTAGGGAAAGAATAGCTAAGTATGGATCTAAAGATGTATTTGTTTTAACAGCAAGGCCACAAGCGTCGGATAAAGCTATACATGAATTTTTAAAATCACAAGGCGTTAACATACCTATGAAGAACATAACCGGCTTAGCTAATAGTACTGGAGATGCTAAGGCTAATTGGGTATTAGAAAAGTTCGCTGAAGGTTATAACAATATATATTTCGCTGATGACGCTATACAAAACGTTGAGGCTGTAAAAAAAGTATTAGATCAATTAGACGTTAAGTCAGATGTTGTTCAAGCTAAAACTAAATTTAGTAGATCAGCTAGTGAAAACTTTAATATTATATTAGAAGAATCTCAAGGTACTAGTAGAAGTAGAAGTTTTAATTACCAAGAAGCTAAAAAGTTAGGAAGAAATAAAGGTTGGTGGAGAATATTTGTACCACCATCAGCTGAGGATTTTAGAGGTTTATTATATAGATTTTTAGGTAAAGGCAAGCAAGGAGAAATGCACATGAAGTGGTTTAAAATAAAACTACTAGATCCTTTCGCTAAAGGTATTAGAGCTTGGAATATCTATAAACAAGAAATGGTTAATGAATATAAACAGCTTTTAAAAAATATACCTGACGTAGCTAAGTCTTTAAATAAAAAAGCAGTAGGGTCATTTACTGTTGGTGATGCTATAAGAGTCTATCTTTGGGATAAATCTGGGCATATAATACCAGGGTTGGATGACGCTACTAGACAGCGATTAGTAAATTATGTAAACGCTAATGCTAATGTTAGGGCTTTTGCTAATGTCTTAGGTAATATATCAAAAGTAAAAGAAGGTTATGTTAAACCAAATGTTAATTGGGGAGTTGGAAGTATAGCAACCGATTTAAATAACGTAGTTAATAAAGTTGGTAGAAAAGAATTTTTAATTGAGTATTTAGATAACGTTAAGGCTATATTTACTCCAGACAACATGAACAAAATACGAGCCTTATATGGAGATAACTTTGTAGAAGCTTTAGAAAATATGTTATACCGCATGGAGCATGGCGGTAATAGAAGACATAGCACTGATAAAAACGTTAATAGAATGTATAATTGGATTAACGGTTCTATTGGGGCCATCATGTTTTTTAATATGAGATCCGCTATACTACAAACTATTTCTACTGTTAACTTTATTAATTGGTCAGACAATAATATATTTAAAGCTTCCGCAGCATTTGCTAATCAACCACAATTTTGGTCAGACTTTGTAATGTTATTTAATTCACCTCAATTAAAACAGAGGAGAGCGGGTATACAAATAGATGTATCAGCATCGGAGTTATCTAGAGCGTTTAAAGAGAGAGGGGGAAATCCTCAAACTCTTATAAGTTGGTTATTAGAAAAAGGATTTACACCAACACAAATTGCGGATAGTTTTGCTATAGCTTTTGGTGGTGCTTCATTTTTTAGAAATAGATTTAATACTTATAAAAAACAAGGTATGACTGAGGCTCAAGCAAGAGAAAAGGCTATGCTTGATTTCCAAGAGACCGCTGAGTCAACACAGCAATCTTCAAGAGAAGATTTAATATCACAACAACAAGCTGGGCCGTTAGGTAGATTAATACTTGCTTTCCAGAATGTTACTATGCAATACACTCGTTTAACTAAGAAAGCTTTAGCTGATTTATATTATGGCAGAGGTGATGTTAAAACTAATATATCTAAAATACTATATTACGGCGTAGTACAGAATATAGTATTTGGAGCTTTACAGTCAGCGTTATTTATGGCAATGTGGGGAGATGACTTAGAGGAAATAGAAAAGAAACAAAATAGAGTTTTAAACGGGGCATTAGATTCTTTCTTAAGAGGTACTGGTATATATGGAGCTATAATTTCTACTATTAAGAATACTATTATACAACATCAAAAACAAAAGAAAAAAACTTGGAATAGAGAAGATGGTAGAACAATATTAGAATTAATAAACTTGTCTCCACCAATAGGTAGTAAGTTAAGAAAAATATATAATGCTATAAAAACTGAGCAATATAATAAAGGTGTTAGTGAAGAGTTAGGTTTACGTATAGAAAACCCAACTATATTAAAGTGGGCATCTATAATAGAAGCCGCTTTAAATATACCAACGGAGAGATTAATTAAAAAAGCTAACAATTTAGAAGAAGCCATAACGGGTAATCATGAGTTGTTACAAAGAATAATGTTAGGTTTAGGTTGGAATAGATGGGATATCGGTGTTGAAGACGAGGAACTTGAAGCGGCTAAAGATAGAGCTAAGTCTAAGAAGAAAACCAAAACTAAAGAAGAAAAAGAAAAGAATAAAAAAGAAAAAGGATTAAAGGAAGTTAGGTGTTCTGCTACAAAAACAAATGGGAAAAGATGTGGTATGAAAACTTGGACAGATAAGAAAAGCTGGACATGTGTGCATCATTCTGAATTCAAAGATGGTATGGATAGGGATGGTGATGGTAAAAAAGAATACAGATGCACTGGTACTACTAATTCTGGTAGCAGATGTAAGAACAAGACGGAGAATAAAAATAAAAAATGTTATGCTCACCAATAAATGTGTAATAATATTAGAGTATAACCAAATTAATTAAAAAATGATTAAAACAATAAAAGAATTTATTTTCAATGGTTTAATGACTTTAAAATCATTAATGACATTGGAGTGGATGAATTTTAAAAACTGGAAAGAATGGACGTCACTAAGAATGATGTACTTCATGATAACTATGTATATGATGTTGGGCATGATTTTTGGTTTCTTTGGAGGAGAGATATGGTGTATGATGTATTTTGCTATATGCTGCTTCTTTAAAGTAGAACCTATAATGTGGATATTAAGTTTAATTGGATTTACTAAAACAAAAATATAATAATATGAATTGGATAAACTCTTGGAATGCAGGTAATAAAAAGGAAGTATACGAAATGAGTTTACGTTTAGGTACGTGGACACTGTTTGAATTCAGACTGTGTCCTTGTGCCACGTGTACAAAGAAAAACTGTGCAAGGTTTAGATTTATGATTCTAAACTTTGGATTTGAAATATAAAAATTATGGCATTTAAAATTAAACACGACAAAGGATCTTCTTTTCCTTTTAAAGATGAATTCAGAAATTTACAACTAAACGTATCTAATAAACCTACGCTTACGCATAGATTTAATATTAGCGGACAGCCTAGCACTACATCTGGTATTAACGTTCCTAAAAACGTGGTAACAAATGTTTCTGGTCACGTAGGGTTTGGTAATAGAAAGAGGAACATAAGTCTTAGTGGTGGCCTTCATTTACCTACAAAAAAAGGTAATCTAAATCTTAGAGGTAAAACTAACATAGGTGACAAAGGGGCTAGTATTGGCTTTGATATTGATCCAATAGGTTTTTCTCGTGGAAACATTAGCGCTGTAATACCATTTGACCTAAGTAAAAAAAGAAAAAGAAATTAATGAAATGGATAGGCCAACATATATGGGATTATATATCTAGGTTCAGGTCAGATGTTTATTTAGAAAACGTAGCTGAATCAGCACAAGACCATGTTGTTGGTATTGATGCCGACGGTAAGTTGTACAAGCAAGACGTTGCTGTTGGTGATATAACTGGTGTTACTATTACAACAGATAGCGGTGGGGGCTCTGCTGCTTCAGATACTTCTGGTAGCGCTGATTTTAGTATATTAGGTAGTAGTGGTGTTGGTGTTACTAATAGTGGGACAACAATAACAGCTGTTGCCGTGCCAGGTGAAATAGATCATGATTCACTATTAAACTTTTCAGCAGCGGAGCATTATAGATGGGACACAGATATTAGTAGTACTGCTACTATACATACAAATAATATAACTGATTTACATGGAGCTGGAGTAGATGGATCTGCTAATCAATTATTAACAGATGATGGAGATGGTAGCATAACATCTGAATCTAGTTTAACTTATAATAGTGAGACTTTATCAATTGGTAATGATGATGACGGTACAGCTATAATTCAACGTTTCGCTCACAGTGACGGTGGTGGTGGTCCATTAATAGTATCTGGAGGTAGTGCGGTTGGTGGGCAAACAAACCAAACTGGTGGAGATTTGCGTTTATACTGTGGGGCTCCTACTGGTAACGCGGTATGGGGAGATATAGAATTCTGGGGTGGAGTACTTGGCTCAAGTGGAACAACTTTAAATACCGCTAGAATAATAGGTGCTATAAAGAGTGGTACTACTGTTAATGAGTTTTATTTATATGAACCATATGATGGCAGTAATGACTCTCTTCGTATCGCTGTTGCTGCTAATGGTGTGACAAGTATAGCAACGTCCGATTCGGACGGAACCGTTGGTCATTTAACAGTAGACGCGGATGGTGATATAACGCTTGATGCCGCATCAGGT
>LULN01000434.1_pt2 | contig 11143 bp, 14 predicted proteins | sample 728131 | NCBI WGS metagenome assembly LULN01 (sample SAMN03860288, study PRJNA289734) | marine metagenome | biome: seawater column; feature: ocean; material: water; isolation source: Red Sea water column Station 149 - depth 100m | place: Saudi Arabia: Red Sea | collected 2011-10-15 | depth 100 m
AGTATAGAAAGGCCGTTACCTCCGTCCTGTTAGAAAACCAAGAAAGATTCCTCAAGGAGGAGGCTGGCGTTCTTAACGAAGCTGCTCCTACCATGAGTGCAGGTACTGCTGGATTCAGTGGTTCCTCCACCGCTACAGGTCCTGTTGCTGGTTTCGACCCAGTTTTGATTAGTCTAATCCGACGATCAATGGCTAAGCTTATTGCTTATGACATTGCTGGTGTTCAGCCTATGACTGGTCCTACTGGATTGATCTTCGCAATGAGATCACGTTACGGTACAACCAGAACAGGTACTTCCAACGAAGCATTCTACAACGAAGCAGATACAGAGTTCTCAGCAGAGAACGCAGCAAGCGATCTAGGTCGTACTGCACAGTCTGGATCTAACCCAGGTCTGTTAAACGCTTCTGGAACCTACAACACTTCAGACGGCATGCCAACGGCAGAGGCTGAAGCATTAGGTGACGCTGCTGGAAACCAGTTCGCTGAAATGAACTTCAGCATTGAGAAGGTAACAGTGACCGCTAAGTCACGTGCCCTCAAAGCTGAGTACAGTTTAGAATTGGCTCAAGACCTTAAGGCAGTTCACGGACTAGACGCTGAGTCTGAACTCGCAAACATCCTCTCAACAGAGGTACTTGCTGAGATCAACCGTGAAGTTGTAAGAACTGTTTACAAGATCGCACGTCCAGGTGCTCAGAATAACACAGCAACCGCTGGTATTTTCGACCTCGACGTTGACTCCAATGGTAGATGGTCAGTTGAGAAGTTTAAAGGTCTACTCTTTAACATCGAACGAGACATGAACGCAATCGGGCATGAAACTCGTCGTGGAAAGGGTAACATCTTGATCTGCTCTGCTGATGTTGCTTCTGCACTATCAATGGCTGGCGTTCTTGATTACACTCCTGCTCTTGCTGGTAACAGCAACTTGCTTCCAGATGACAACAGCAGCACACTTGCTGGAACTCTGAACGGACGCATCAAGGTCTATGTTGACCCTTACTCTGCTAACGTAAGTGACCGTCACTTCTACGTTGCTGGATACAAAGGTTCTTCTGCCTATGACGCTGGACTGTTTTACTGGGAACTGCTCAGGGAAGCGGTGCTCTTACTGCTAATGCAAACCGTTATTACAGACGTACTCTTGTTGACAACCTTATGTAAGGTTATGCTCATACAAGCAATTAAAGAGACCCCTGCGGGGGTCTTTTTTATGTGCTATACTATAAATACTAGGTATCATATAGGTACTGGCCATGAATGGCAGACTGGACAAGGTTACAATGACCCACAAGCTCATGCGACTCAAGAATGAGCTAGCAGACAAATGCAGACGTAACGAAATGGGTGAGTGGGAGTGTATAGGTGCTGAAAAGTATCTAAATAAGTCACTAGATATCCTAGACGAGTACTATATGTGATGAAGAATCATGACACCGATAGACAACGTTTACACCAAGGAGGAAGTAGACGCTCTTATTGACGCAGCTGTCGCTGAAGCACGTGCGATAGATGAAGCATCAATGGCTGAGCATAACTTTAAGGCGACTATAATTAGTATGGTTCTTGGGTTCATCTGTCTAGCATTATTCGTAGACGGTGAGGATATGATTGATACTTCTCCCAGTTCTATCAGGATGTTTGCTATTTTGGTAATGGGAGTTGTATGGTTCTATCTCTTTAACCAGTGGTTAAGAGAACCAAAAGATGATGATTAACTTTCTATTTGTAGCATGCTCATTGTACCTATTAGTACAAGCTTTTAGGTTGATGTCTGGTGCATGGAATCTTAATACACCTGAGGTAGATCCATCTAAACCTATAGTTACTAAGAAAACTGTCACTAAACCTGTGCATCCAGAGATGGTTGACGTTAAACCAGGTGATGAGTTGATGGGTGTAACATTTTCTCAAACCCCACCACCTAGTGCTGACCCATTACATGAGTCATTACGTAAAAGAATCACTGAATTAACTCCAGATCCATGGATAGATGAAGATGATGATGACGGTGGAGCACCTGTACCAGCAAGGAGATAAATAATGTTAAGTAAGGATGATAGGTGTAGAGTAAGCATCATAGCCTGTAAAGTACGTCTTAACAGGGATGTTTCTCTCAAAGATATGTTATGGGCAACCGAGCTCTGTGAAGTGAGTGAACAAGCACAGGGTATATGGGATAGGACAGTACTATGACCAGTAGTTACGAAGAAGGTGGACAAAACAAGACTAGTTGGAATAGTCAGATAGAGAATAGGAACTTCCTATCACCTATCGGATTTAAGTTTGTCTTGGCAGATTTCCCAAAGATTGCCTACTTCGCACAGTCTGCAAACATTCCTGGTATTAGTCTTAATGTAGTTGATCAACCTACACTATTGGGTAGACCTATACCATGGGATGCACATGGTCTCAACTACGAACCATTTAATTTAAACTTCTTAGTTGATGAAGACCTAGAGAATTATCTTATACTACACAACTGGATCAGAGGTTTAGGTATAGGTGAATCATTTGATGAAAGAAGAGAATTAGAATTGACATCTTTAGAAACAAGACCCAATTCAGGGTCTGGTAGGATAGTAAATGTACGTGCTGATGCATCTCTTGCTGTACTGAACAGCAATTTCCAGACAAATTTCTGGGTAACCTTTAAGGATCTGTTCCCAATATCCCTTAACGCATTGGAATTTAGTGCTACAATAGATGGTACAGAGTATGCCATGGCACAAGCATCATTCCGATACACAGGCTATGAAATAACTGACACATATAATAAGCGACGTAAGCAATTAGAATGAACCTTGATGAAATTCGTGATATGTGGAGGGAAGATTGTCAGATTGACACTAATGACCTCGACACTGAAAACTTTAAAGTCACCGTTATCCATGAGAAGTACCTGAACATTTGGTCTCACTTCAGACTAATGTTATCGGATGCTGAAGCCAAGAGTAAACGTATGTACAAGGAGAAATTCGAGTACTACTCTGGGAAAGCACCTGCTCAAGTGTATAAAGAAAATCCTTTTAACCATAAAGTACTCAAAGGAGATCTTAATACCTATATCTGGGCAGATGATGAGTACTTAAAAAGTAAACAAAAAATAGACTACTTGGAAACTTGTATAAATTATTTGGAGAACATTCTTAAACAGTGCTCCAATAGGGGTTTCCAGATAAAGAACGTTATCGAACTTAAAAAGTATGCAGAGTATTGACGATGACGGTTATCAAGAAGAAGAACGAGGTCTATCTTAAGATAACCGCAGAACCTCATGTGCATAAGGAACTGAGTGAACACTTCATGTTTGATGTTCCAGGTGCCAAGTACATGCCAGCATACCAAAAATTTAAATGGGACGGCAAGATCAGACTATATTCTCCTGGAACAGGTGAAATATATGCTGGTCTTTTTGATTATGTTGCTGAATTTTTAGAAAAGAAAGGGTATGAATATACTATAGAGGAGAGTGAGCAGTATGGAAAACCAACCGATACCGAATCTATCATATCACCTGAGGCTGTCACGGGCTATGTGCGAACTCTGGGACTACCATTTAAGCCGAGAGACTACCAGTTACGAGCAATTTATCAAGCACTTAGGTACAATAGGAAGCTTCTATTATCACCCACAGGATCGGGGAAATCGCTCATAATATATGCTATAGTAAGGTGGCATCTGGATGGTTGGTATAGGAATTGTTTAATTATAGTACCTACTGTCTCTCTTGTAGAGCAGATGCATAAAGATTTTAAAACATATGGATGGGACTCATATGATATACACAAAATCACCGCTGGTTCAGAAAAGTATGTCAATCATTCAGTCGTTATTAGTACTTGGCAGAGCATTTATAAGGAACCCCGTAAGTTCTTTCGACGTTTTAGTGTCATTATCGGGGATGAAGCACATCTTTATAAAGCGAAGTCACTCGCAGGTATCCTCACGAAATGCCACGATGCAAAATTTAGAATCGGACTGACAGGTACACTAGATGGGATGGAGTCTCATCAGTTAGTACTGGAAGGTCTGTTTGGTAGAGTGAATAAGGTTACTCAGACCGTAGAACTCATGAAAAAAGGACACCTAACACCACTGAAGGTGTGTGTCCTACTATTAAAGCATGGTTTTGTACCATTTGATGACTATCCACAGGAGATAGACTACCTAGTTTCACATAAAAAACGCAATAATTTAATAATTAATTTAGCATGTGACCTTACTGGGAACACTCTGATCCTTTTTAACTACATCGAGAAACACGGAGACCCCTTGTGGGAGTTGCTAAATAGTAAAGTGAAAGACAATCGAAAGATTTTCTATATTCATGGTGGTGTAGATGCAATGGAGCGGGAAGAAGCCCGTCTCATCTGTGAGAAGGAAAAGGATGCTATCATTCTTGCTTCTTATGGTACATTCTCTACAGGTATTAACATTAAAAATCTACACAATGTGATTTTTGCATCCCCTAGTAAATCTAGGGTGAGAAATTTACAATCGATTGGTAGAGTTCTGAGAAAGGGTGATAACAAAGCACAAGCGGTACTATATGACATAGCTGATCACTGTGCTAGAGGTTCCAAAAGTAATTATACACTTCGTCATTTGTCTGAAAGGATTAAAATCTACGAAGAAGAGAACTTTAATTATGAAATCAAAGAAGTTAAGTTAAAACATGATTAATTACATACGTCACGATGAACAGTTCTTTGGAACACTTAAATTATCTTCTGGGGAAGAAGTCCTCGGTGAACTTTTAGTGTCTAATGATCCAGAAACACACGATGATATGGTTTTTATTCAGCATCCTGCTAAGACTAAGGTCATAGAGATGGATCAAGATGGTGAGCACAAGGTCGCCGTCGGGTTTATGAAATGGATGAACTTTTCAGATGAAGAATTTTATGTTATTGCTGAGGATGCTGTACTAAGCATCGCTCCCATGAGTAAGGAAGCAATTAGAATGTATAAGAGATGGGTTAAAAAAGAAATATTAAATGATCCAGAACCAGAAAGAGGTCAAGTACCTATTACCACAAGTATGGGACTGATCGCTAAGGTCGAGGATGCTAGGAAAAATCTAGAGAAGATCTTTAAACAAGAGCCAGAGCATCCCTCCAACCCTTAACAGTGTTGATCATAATTAATTCTTGACTGCTTGTCAAGCCCCTTGATTTTTTCTCTGTCTTCGTGTAATATTATGTTAACCGTGAGAACAATATGACTATCCTTATGCCACGGAAATCAACAAAGAAAAAAGAACATTACGTGGATAATAAGAAGTTCTTACATGAGCTGATTATATACCGTAATAAGGTTGCCCAAGCAGCAGAAGCAGGCGATTCGAAGCCTCGTGTCACGAATTATATTGGTGAATGTTTTCTAAAGATTGCAACTCATTTATCCTATCGTCCGAACTTTATAAATTATATGTATCGTGAAGATATGATAGGGGATGGAATAGAAAATTGCATCCAATACATACATAATTTTGATCCAGAGAAATCCTCCAATCCGTTTGCATACTTTACCCAAATCGTCTACTACGCATATCTAAGGAGAATTGCCAAGGAGAAGCGTCAGCAAGCAATCAGGGAAAAAATATTAGAGAGAAAGGGGTTCGAAGAGGTTTTCCACTCAGATGATAATGACAATCATTCCGATATGAATTACATTAAATCTAGAGTAGAAAGTAACACCCGCTATGGCTAAAAAAGAAGTTCATCGCAACTTCACAATCGAGCAGTGCTCAAAAGGATTGTGGAGGAGTTTTGACCTGGATGGAAATCCAGTGCTTAGTTCTCTAACCAAAGACCATTTAATAATGATAACATCATGGAAGCTAAATCGAGACGAGACAGAAGGATTACTCTCCTCGTAGAGGAGCTGCGTGTACTGACAGAAGGTGAAGTGGCACACTCGACAACACTCGATTCTCGTGGTAGAATGTCCAAGAAGATCGTTGTAGAGTATGACATCCAGCAAAAAGATACTGCTGATAACTGATCAGCACTTCGGTGTTCGCAATGATAGTCAGTACTATGTGTCCAAGTATCGTACCTTTTATGAAGGTACAGTTTTGCCGTACATAGATAAACATAAGATTGACACTATAATATGTCTAGGTGATACTTTCGATAGACGTAAGTATGTCAATTTTCACTCACTAGATGCAGCAAAGGAAATGTGGTTCGATCCTCTTAGAGAGAGGGGAGTACACATGTATATGCTCATCGGCAATCATGACATCTATTATAAGAATACCCTTAGGGTTAACAGTCCAGAACTACTCCTATCAGAGTACTCCAACATTGATGTGGTATCTAATCCACGGGAATTATCTATTAGTGGGTGCGATTTTCTTTTATTACCTTGGATCTGTGATGAGAACAGAGCAGAATCCCTCAAGAGCATCGAAGAAAGTACTGCTGGCATCTGTCTCGGCCATCTTGAGCTTAACGGGTTTGAGGCTGTACCTGGACATACCATGGAACATGGGGATGATCCCTCCATATTTGATAAATTTGACTTAGTATGTTCTGGTCACTTCCACATGAAGAGTAGGAAGAAGAACATACAATATTTGGGTAACCCGTACCAACTGTATTGGAATGATTACGGTCAGGAAAGAGGGTTCCATGTAATAAATACTAGTAGTAAGAGGTTATCGTTTGTTAAGAATCCTAACAAGATGTTCCATAAGATCATCTATAAGGATAGTGAGACTTCTAAGATCAATTATAATGAGTTAGAAGGTTGTTATGTTAAGTTGATTGTTGAGACTAAAGAGGATCAGGTATGTTTTGATAAGATCCTTAAAAAGATTAATGAATCTAACGTTGCTGATCTAAAGATAATAGAAGATCAGTTTGTATATTTGGAAGACATCGATGATTCTATGGAGACTGAAGATACTCTTGCTATATTACAGAAATGTGTTAGTGAAATTGATAATAAAGATGAGATATTTGCAGTATTAAAGTCGTTGTATGTGGAGGCACTCAGAATATAATGTTTGTTCTGGTTGACAAAAACTCAGGAGGGGTGTATGCTGTCAAGGATGATGGCTTAAAGGAACGTGTTGTACAAATTTTCTCAGAATCTGATGATGCTGAGAGATATTATGGGCATTTGGTTGCTAATGATTACAAACGTGACCTTAAAGTAATGGAGATAGAAGAGGGTGACGTTAAAAGAAACTGTAACCAATTCGGATACCATTACACAATCATCCAACCTGATGACATAGTATTTCCACCAATACATGATAACCTTTGAGAAGATCCGTTGGAAGAACTTTCTGTCAACAGGTCAGCAGTTCACTGAATTAAATTTAAACGACTCCAACAGTACTCTTATTGTTGGATCTAATGGTGCAGGGAAGTCCACTATACTGGACGCTCTGTGCTTTGTTTTGTTTAATAAACCCTTTAGGAAGGTCAGTAAGAGTCAGTTGATCAATAGTGTTAATGAGAAGGAGACACTAGTTGAGGTTGAGTTCTTTGTGGGAACTGTTAAATATAAAGTAGTAAGAGGAATGAAACCCAATGTATTCGAGATCTATCGGAATAATGAACTCGTTGACCAAGATGCTGCACAGAAGGACTACCAAAAGTTCCTCGAACAATCAGTGCTCAAGCTCAACTTTAAGTCCTTTACACAAGTTGTCATCCTCGGATCATCCACATTTATCCTTCTGAAGGAGAGAGTTAAAGATATTAAAGAAGAACAACGGCAGTGTGAATATGAATTGGAAATGGCACTGCAAAAGGTTAACATGCAGAAGAAAAACATAGAGAATTTAGAGGAGGTTGACCAGAAGCATACTGCTATTGCTGAGAATAAGTTTAAATCTAATGAAGAGAGAATTAAAGAGATTAAACTGAAGATTAAGTCTCTCGATAAGGAGATAGATCAGATTACTCCTAAGATATTACTCTTGGATAGGTCTATAGAGAGGCATGAGAAGTATAAAGTCATGCGAACTAAGATACATTCCAGGAAAGAGAATGCTACTAAAGATATTAAATTCTTTGAGGAGAATGATAACTGTCCTGTGTGTACTCAGACCATAGATTCTGACCTAAAAACAGAGAAAATTGGGTCATTATCTAGTAAGGTGGAGGAGTTTAAGATTGCACACAGTCAGATCACTGAACATATATGTTCACTTTCTGATGAGGTCAAGGAACTGAGGTCACAGGCCGAGGTTGTGAACGGATATAGGTATGAAATACAGTCATTGACCAAGGAGGAGATGAAACTTCTCAAGGAGAACACTGCTATCATGACTGACATAGGTAGTGACAGCAGTAGTTTGGAGGAAGAGAGACAGGATTTGGTGCAATTTGAGCACAAATTACATGAAAAGGAGGTATTTTGTGCCAATGTGAACAAGCAGAGTGACAATCTAAAAACTGTCACCAACTTGCTGAAAGACGGTGGGATCAAGACTAAGATAGTATCGAAGTTTATCCCTATAATTAACCAAAAAATCAATAAATATCTCACAAGTATGGATTTCTACGTGAATTTCACGTTGGATGAAAACTTTAATGAGAAGATACTATCTAGATTTAGAGATGATTTTTCTTATGCATCCTTTTCAGAGGGTGAAAAGCAGAAAATTGACCTAGCACTACTGTTTACATGGCGAGAGATTGCTAAGATGAAGAACAGTGCAAGTACCAATCTCCTAATACTTGATGAAGTTTTTGATTCTTCCCTAGATCAGGGTAGTACTGATGAACTAATGAAGATATTAAGGGGTTTGGGTAGGGATGTTAATCTTTATGTCATTTCACATAAGGGTGACATACTATTGGACAAGTTTGATAGACTAGTATCCTTCGAAAAACAATCTGACTTCTCTCTAATGAAGATCCATGAAGGTTCCTAACTGGCAACACAACTCTGGGAAGCCACCCAAACGTAAGCTCAAACCACAAGCACTCCGAAGTGCAAGAGAACGACGTAGACAGTTGATAAAGTGTCTACTAAAGACCTCCGATCCTCGTCGGGGGTCTTATAATGTGTACATACATACGAAATCACATGAAGACAGAGATCAAAGGAACCCTAGCAAAACTACTTGCCACAGAGAACCTGTTGGTGGAGCACAAGAATGTAGAGACAGCAGCCTTTGATGTATCGACTCGTGTCTTGACCCTCCCAATGTGGGAAGCAAGTAATACTGTATACAACATGCTCGTGGGTCACGAGGTTGGTCATGCTCTATTCACACCAGCAGAGGGTCTAGAAGACCTTCCATGCCCTAAAGCGTTCGTAAATGTCACCGAGGACGCACGTATAGAGAAGTTGATGAAGAGAAAGTATCCTGGTTTAGGTAAGGACTTCTATCAAGGTTACCAGCAACTCAATGACAGAGACTTTTTCTCCATTGAGAACAGAGATTTGATGACTCTATCATTAATAGATCGTATCAACCTTCATTATAAGATTGGTGCGTATGCAGTGATGCCATTTACTGACGCTGAGGTGCCCCTCAGAGACGCTGTAGAGGGCGTAGAGACATTCCAAGATGCAATTGATGCAGCAATAGATATATTTCGCTTTATGAAGGAAGAAATTGAGAAACAAAGAGAGCAGAATCAGGCAGTAGGTAATCAAGAAGGACCAAGTGCACCTCCTATGGAGGGTGAAGGTGAAAGTGAGGATTCAGATGATGATGATTATGATAAGGATCCAGATGGAGGGTTCTTTGATGATCCTCCACGTCCACAAGAGTCTTCTAGTGATGATTTCGAAGATGAAAAGGATTATTTGTCACCTGAAGAGCAACTTGAGAAGGTAGAGACTCAAGAATCCTTTAATGGTAAGATGGAGAACCTAAGAGCAAGGGGTGGTCATGAAGTTACATACGTTAACCTTCCACAAGTGCCTCTAGATACCATCGTTGTTGATAATAAACTCGTCTGGGACAAGGCAGAGCAGTGGTGGAATGATAATGAAGAAGATTTTCATGAGGTAGACCTAAAGTTTGCTGAATTTTGCAGAAGAACACAGAAAGATGTCAATTATCTTGTAAAAGAGTTCGAATGTAGGAAGGCAGCAAGCACTTATGCACGTACATCAACTTCCAAAACAGGTGTATTAGATACAAGTAAGTTACACAACTACAAAATCGCTGAAGATATCTTTAAAAGGGTTACTAAGACAACAGATGGTAAAAATCATGGTCTTGTTTTCCTTCTTGACTGGTCTGGATCTATGTCCAGAGAGATATCTGACACAGTTTATCAGTTGATTAACCTATGTCAGTTCTGTAAGAAGGTTGACATTCCATTTGATGTATATACTTTCACTTGTGATGGTGGATACTACTCTCATTATGAGCAGGAACCATGGGATTACCCTGAGTTTGATCATAAGGAAGGGGATTTGTGGGTAGATGAGCGTTTTAGACTTGTTAATCTCTTAACTAGTAAAGGTAATAAGCAGGACTTCCAAAGACAGTGCCGTAACCTCTATCGTATTGCTTACTATTATGAGGGTTACTACTATGGCATCTATGGTGAGGTTAAATCTGTACCTAGACCTCCATATTTCCTAGGATTAGGTGGAACACCACTGAATGAGGGTCTAGTTTGTGTAAATGAATTGATTCCACAGTGGAAAGCAGCACATAACGTAGAGAAGACACACCTCGTAATTCTTACTGATGGTGAAGCAAACTGTATGGGGTATGCTCATGCTAGAACTGAGTATGTAGGAAAGATCTATCAGAATGGAATAAGATATGGCACCTGTATTCGTGATAGAAAGACTGGTCGTTACTATCCAGACATCAAGAACGGTAATATTTCCTTAACTCAGACACTTATTCGTGTTGTTAAGGATCATAATCCTGGTACTAGTGTCTTAGGGTTCAGAATCTGTCAACCAAGAAATCTTTCTATGTTCTTAAGGATGAATGATATCTGGAGTACTGACAAGTATAAGAGAGAGTGGTCTAAGAATAAGTCTGTGGTTATTACAGACACTTCATACGATGAATTGTATGTTATTCAGTCAAATGATAGCACTGAGGAGGTCTCTATGGAGGTCAAGGAGGATGCTACTAAGGGTCAGATTCGTACTGCCTTTAAGAAAGCACTCAAGAAGAAGGTTAACAAC
>LULN01000965.1_pt2 | contig 11120 bp, 12 predicted proteins | sample 728131 | NCBI WGS metagenome assembly LULN01 (sample SAMN03860288, study PRJNA289734) | marine metagenome | biome: seawater column; feature: ocean; material: water; isolation source: Red Sea water column Station 149 - depth 100m | place: Saudi Arabia: Red Sea | collected 2011-10-15 | depth 100 m
ACCGAGAGCCGGGTGCGGTCGAGGAGCCAGACCCCGAGCCGGTAGGCCAGCAAGGTCGCCACCAGCCAGGGCAGGGGCTGCTCGACGAACCACCTCACGCGGCACTCCCACGTGCGCCTCGGCGATCGGTCCACCGGGTCAGGGCCTGCGCGCTGAGCCCCACCGCGGCCAGGCCGAGCACCCAGGAGGCGACCAGGGCCACGACGATCGGCAGCCAGTCGGCGGCGATCACCGAGCCGTAGGCCACGACGCCCACCCCGGGCACGATGAACAGCAGCTGCAGGTGCGGCAGCATCGCGTCGGCCGCCGCGTGCGCGGAGGTGTCGTCGCTGCGCCGGACCAGCAGCACGGCCAGCAGCACGACCATCCCGAGGACGGCGCCGGGGACGGGCGCTCCGGTCACGTGCGCGAGGGTCTCCCCCACCAGCTGGCAGCCCAGCAACCAGGTCAGACCGTGGACGACGCGCACCCGGGGAGTCTCGCAGCCCGGCTCAGTCGCGGCGGTGGCAACCCACGAGGTGCGGGTCGAAGACGCCGGTCGCCTCCATCAGCGCGAACATCGTGGTGGGCCCGACGAAGGTGAACCCCCGCTTCTTCAGCGCCCTGGACAGCGCCAGCGACTCCGGGGAGGTCGTCTGCTGCTGCTCGGTGTCGTGGGGAGCGGGCGGCTCGGCCGGGGCGTGCGCGCGGACCAGGCGCTCGAGGCAGTCGGGCCCGTCGGTCTCCCGCATCGCCACCAGCGCACCGGCGTTGGCGATCGCCGCGAGCACCTTGGCCCGGTTGCGCACGATGCCCGCGTCGGCCATCAGCCGCTCGACGTCGGCGTCGTCGTAGGCGGCGACCCGGTCGGGGTCGAAGCCGTCGAAGGCGGCCCGGAACGCCGGGCGCTTGCGCAGGATCGTCGCCCAGGACAGTCCGGACTGGAACGCCTCGAGGCTCAGCCGCTCGAACCACGCGGCGTCACCCGCGATCGGCCGGCCCCACTCGTGGTCGTGGTAGTCGCGCATGTCGCTCGGCGCCGCCCCTGCCCACGGGCAGCGCGCCACGCCGTCGTCGCCGACGACGGGTCCGGTCACCGGCGCTCCTTGAGCCGGGCGTTGGGGAGCACCGGCGCGGGGATGGGGGCCAGGTGGTCGCCGACCACGGTCCCGAAGCGGCCCTCCGCGACCTCCTGGGAGTCGCCCACGACCTCGCCGTCACGGGTGATCTGGGCCTGCCACTCCGCGCGGTACGCCGCGACCTCGTCGTGGCTGGAGCCGATGAAGTTCCAGAACATCACGATCGCCTCGCCCAGCGGCTCGCCCCCGAGCACCAGCGCCCGGACCGGGTCGTCCCCGGCGACGAGCCTCAGCGTCGTACGACCCAGGGGGACGTGGAGCAGGTCGGAGGGGCCCGCGGTGGCCCCGTCGACCCGCAGCGAGCCCGCGTCGAGGAGCAGCCCGTGCTCGTGGGTCGGGTCGACGTCGAGGTCCAGCGAGGTGCCGGGCTCCAGCAGCAGCTCGGCACCCACCAACGGGGAGAACGTCGGGACCGGCGACGTGCTGCCCAGCAGCGACCCGAGGAAGACCCGCGCCGTCCACCCCGGTCCCTCGACCGGGTCGGGGGCGAAGTGACGGAAGCCCGGGTCGGTGCCGCGCTCGGCCTGCGGCAGCGCCACCCACAGCTGGGCGCCGTGCAGGATCTCGGTGTCGGGAGTGGAGACCTCGGAGTGGGAGATGCCGCGGCCGGCGGTCATCAGGTTCAGCTCGCCGGGTCGCACCATCGCGTGGTTGCCGGCGGAGTCGCGGTGCTCGATCTCGCCCGTGAACAGCCACGACACCGTCTGGAGACCGGTGTGCGGGTGCGGGGCCACCCGCATCCCGCCCGTCTCCGACACCGGGTCGGGGCCGTAGTGGTCCACGAAGCACCAGGCGCCGATCATCGTGCGCCCGCGCTGCGGGAGGGTACGCCGGACCGTCATCGCCCGAGGCCCGCCCAGCGGGACCTCGCGGGCCGTCAGGACGCTCGCGACGGGGTCGGTGCTGCCGCGGCACTCGACCTCGTCGGAGGGACGGTCCAGCCGGGTCACGAGAGCTGGTCCGGCTCGACGGTGCGCTTGTCCTCGTCGCCGCGACCCGACGGCACGACGTGGCCGGCGTCGCTGGCCCAGCGTCGCGAGGCGTCGTGCGTGGCCGGCTCCAGCCGCACGACCACGGACTTCGAGGTCGGGGTGTTGCTGCCCAGCGCGGTCGAGGCCAGCGGGATGAGCGGGTTGGTCTCCGGGTAGTAGGCGGCGGCGCACCCGCGGGGCTGGTCGTAGGAGACGATCCGGAACGCCGGGGCGCAGCGCTCGACGAGGCCCGCGTCGCCTGCAGGTCGCCGTCGGTGAAGCCGAGCGCGGTGATGTCCTCGGGGTGGACGAAGACGACGCGGCGGCCGTTGCGCACCCCGCGGTAGCGGTCGTCAAGCCCGTAGATCGTGGTGTTGAACTGGTCGTGGCTGCGCATGGTCTGCAGCAGCAGCCGCCCCTCGGGGACGTGCAGCACGTCGAGGGGGCTCACCGCGAAGACCGCGCGCTCCTGCGGGGTGGGGAAGGTGCGGCTGTCGCGGGGCGGGTGCGGGAGCACGAAGCCACCCGGCTGGTCGACCTTCTCGGCGTACGCCGCCGCGCCGGGCACCACCCGGGCGATCCGGTGCCGGATCTCGGTGTAGTCCGAGCGCAGCTCCTCCCACGGGACGGCATGGTCACGGCCGAGCGTGGCCAGCGCGATCCCGCAGATGATGTCGACCTCCGAGCGCAGGTGCTCCGAGGCGGGCTCGAGCGGCCCGTGGGACGCGTGCACCGCTGACATCGAGTCCTCGACGGTGACCCGCTGCTTCCGGCCGCCGGTCAGGTCGCGCTCGCTGCGACCCAGCGCCGGGAGGATCAGCGCGGTGCGGCCGTGCACCACGTGAGAGCGGTTGAGCTTGGTCGAGACGTGCACGGTGAGCGCGGCCCGGCGGAACGCCTCCTCGGTGACGGAGGTGTCGGAGATCGCGGCCACGAAGTTGCCGCCCATCCCGATGAAGACCGAGGCGTCGCCCTCGTGCAGCGCGGTGACCGAGGCGACGGAGTCGAAGCCGTGGCGGCGCGGCACGGGGATGCCGAACTCGTCCTCGACGGCCTGCAGGAAGTGCTCCGGGGAGCGCTCCCAGATGCCCATGGTGCGGTCGCCCTGGACGTTGGAGTGGCCGCGAACCGGGCACAGCCCCGCGCCCGGCTTGCCGATGTTGCCCTGCAGGAAGGCGACGTTGGCGATCTCCTTGACCGTCGCCACCGCGTTGCGGTGCTGGGTGATGCCCATCGCCCAGCACAGCACCGTCGCCGAGGAGTCGCGGAACATGCCGGCCGCCTCCTCGATCTGCGCGCGCGACAGCCCGGTCGCGGCGAGGACGGCGTCCCAGTCGAGGTCGCGCAGGTGCGCGGCGTACTCCTCGAAGCCGTGGGTGTGCTGCTCGATGAAGTCGTGGTCGAGGGCGTCCCACGCCAGCAGCAGCGCCCCGATCGCCTGGAACAGCGCCAGGTCGCCGTTGACCCGGACCGGCAGGTGCAGGTCGGCGAGGTCGGTGCCGCGCCCGACGACGCCGCGCGGGTTCTGGGGGTTCTTGAACCGGACCAGCCCGGCCTCGCGCAGCGGGTTGATGGCCAGGATGCGGGCGCCGCCGCGCTTGGCCCTCTCCAGCGCCGAGAGCATCCGCGGGTGGTTGGTGCCGGGGTTCTGGCCGGCCACCACGATCAGCTCGGCGGTCTCGACGTCGTGCAGGCTGACCGAGCCCTTGCCGATGCCGATGGACTCGGCCAGGCCGACCGACGTCGACTCGTGGCACATGTTGGAGCAGTCGGGGAGGTTGTTGGTGCCGAACGAGCGGGCCAGCAGCTGGTAGGCGAACGCCGCCTCGTTGGAGGTCTTGCCGGAGGTGTAGAAGATCGCCTCGTCGGGGCTGGCGAGGTCGCGCAGGTGCGAGCCGATCGTCTCGAAGGCCTCCTCCCAGCCGATCGGCTCGTAGTGCGTGCCGCCGGGACGCAGCACCATCGGCTCGGTCAGCCGTCCCTGCTGGCCCAGCCAGAAGTCGGTGCGCTCGGCCAGCTCCGCGACCGGGTGCTCGGCGAAGAAGCGCCGGTCGAGCCGACGCAGCGTGGCCTCCTCGGTGACGGCCTTGGCGCCGTTCTCGCAGAACTCCGCGGTGTGCCGGTGGCCCGCGTCCGGGTCCGGCCAGGCACAGCCCTGGCAGTCGAAGCCGTCGACCTGGTTGAGCTTGAGCAGCGTGCGGGCGGTGCGGACCGGACCCATCTGCTCCACCGCACGCTTCATGGCGACCGCCACCGCGGTCGGGCCCGCGGCGTGGTCCTCGGGCTCGCCGACGTGCAGCTCGCGCTCGTCGAGGTCGTCGCGGGGCGCGGAGCGGTTCCATCGGAGCGGCATGCCCCCATCATGCGCGGCCGGCGGTCGCGCAGGTCCACCCCGTGCGGCGCGCGTCGCGGGCGCGGGTGCCGCGAACACGCGTGCGCGCCGAGGTTCCGGACCGCTAGCGTGGCCGACCACAGACGTCGAGGAGGAACACATGTCGAGCACACCCCCGCCCTACCCGCCCGGTGAGCCCGGTGGCTCCGGCCCCGACTACGGCCAGACCCCGCCTCCCCCGCCGCCCGGCGGTGGGTACGGGGACGGCGGTGGGTACGGCGGTGGCTACGGCACGCCGCCCCCGCCGGGTCCTCCGGCCGGTGGGGGCTACGGCGGCGGGCACGGCTGGTCCTCTTCATCGTCAACGGAGCCTTCCAGGGCCTCAGCTCGGTCTTCGGCGACAACGTCGTCCTGACGCTGGTGTTCGGCGTGCTGGGCTGGGTCGTGAGCACCGTGCTCAGCGCCGGCGTCATCCGCGGCGCCCTGGACCTCACCGAGGGCCGCGGCATCCGCTCGGACTTCATCATGGCCCTCTTCCAGCCGCCGAAGCTGCCGCAGGTGCTGCTGCTCGGCCTGATCAACGGTCTCCTCATCACCGTGGGCCTGATCCTGTGCGTGCTGCCGGGACTCGTCGCGATCGTGCTCACCGCGTTCAGCGTCTACTTCCTGGTCGACCGTCCCGAGCTCGACGCCGTCGGGGCGCTGAAGGCCAGCGTCTCGCTGGTCAAGGACAACCTCGGCACCGTGCTGCTGTGGATGCTGACCTGCTTCGGCCTGGCCGTCGCCGGCGCCCTCGCGTGCCTGCTCGGCCTGCTGGTGGCCTTCCCGGTGATCTACCTGGGCACCGCCTTCACCTACAAGCGGCTCACCGGTCAGCCGGTCGTCGGCTGAGGACTCCCTCCACCATGACGGCTGCCGGGTTCACGGCTGCCGGGCTCACAGCAGCCCGGCTCACAGCAGCCCGGCTCACAGCAGCCGCAGCGTGAACCGCGCCGGGCTCCCGACCTCGAGGAGCTCGGCGCGGCGCACCGCCGCCTTGAGCGGCAGCACGAACCCGTCGGCCGAGGGGAACACCGCCGTCGACCAGGTGCTCGAGCCGCAGCTGACCTCCACCCGCACCGAGCCGAAGCCCCGTCGCGGGCCGCCGAGCAGCCGGACCTCCTCGTCGACGTCCTCGGGCAGCGTGACGAAGACCCACGACCCGGTCTCGTAGGGCCAGGGCTCGGCCTCGAACTCCCACGTGCCGACCCCGTCGCGCTCCCCGCCCGCCGCTGCGCTCTCCACCCGGGTCATCGTGACCTGCGCCACCGACAGCCGGCCCCCTCCAGGCGTACGAACGGGGGTATCTGTCCAGACCAGCGGTCCGCGGGGCGAGAACCTGCCCGGGCCCCGCGCCCCTACGGGTGACCATGGACGGACCCCCCCAGCCCCTCCCAGCACCCCAGGAGGTCTGATGACCCCGCACGCCGCCGCCACGGTGCGCCGGACGGCCCTGGCCGTCTCGACCGCGCTGATCACCGCCCTGCCCGTCCTCGCGGCGAGCGGCACCTCCGCCGGTGCCGCCGCGCCGACCGGCCCGGCCGCCACGGCCCCGGTCGCGACCGTCGACGTACCCGCCGCCCGCGCCGGCAAGAAGAAGAACAAGAAGAAGGGCACGCAGAAGTACCACCACCGCGCCAAGGTCGGCGCCCAGGTGCTGCGCGCGATCGTGCTCGACCAGGCCCCCGGCGTCGAGGGCGACAAGGTCATCGACCTGCGCGTCGGTCGCGCCGCGGCGAACATCAACACCCGCAAGGCCTCGAAGGCCGTCTCCACCTCCAAGACGCTCGGCGGCCGCGGCCTCGCCGACACCGATCTCTCCGGCCTCCTCACCGGGATGGTCGCGAAGGCGGGCCCGGAGAAGGGCAAGGAGGAGGTGCCGTCGCAGACGCTCGTGCCGGTGCCGGCCGCGCCGCTGCTGACCCTGGGGGTGTCCACCGGCGAGACGAAGGCGCGCTGGAACGGCCCCAGGACGTGCGTGCCCGGTGGCAAGACCGTCACGTCCTCGAGCTCCTCGACCGCCGACCTGGCCGTGCTGCCCAGCGTGATCCCCGGGTTCGGCGCGCTGCTGGGCCTGGACGGCACCGTCTCGGCGACGCAGAAGACCGCCTACCTGCCCAAGAAGAAGAAGGCCGGGCTCAAGGCCGTCGCCACGACCGGGCTGGCCGACCTGGGGCTCTTCGGCGACATGGTGAGCATCGAGGTCGTGTCCGACCCGAAGATGGTCGCCACCGCGACCGGCCGACCCGGCAAGGCCAAGATCACCTACACCCCCGCCGTGCTGGAGATCACCGGCCCCGACGGCTCGCCCGTCCCGATCCCGACCGACGGCGCCCCCGCCGAGATCGGCATCCCGGCCAACCCGTTGCTGGGGCTCACCATCCAGTTCCCCGGCGTCATCAACGAGAAGGTGAGCGAGAACGGCCGGTTGGCCAAGGCCAAGTCCGTCACGCTGCGCCTGGTCGTCACCCTCGGCGGCGTCACGATCGCCGACGTGGCCGTCGCCCCGCTGCAGACCAAGGTCAAGGTCCCCAAGGGCGGCATCACCTGCTGACCCCCAGCCGGGCCCGCGCCGTCCGTTCACCCGACGGCGCCAGGGTGTGCGCCGTGCGTATCGCCCAGCTCGCCAACTTCATCGGCCCCGCCTCGGGCGGGGTGAGGACCGCGGTGGCGGCGATGGGACAGGGGTACGCCGACGCCGGCGTCGAGCGCCTGCTGGTCGTCCCCGGTCCGACCGATGCCGTCGAGGAGACCGAGGCGGGCACCGTCGTGTCGGTGCGGGCCCCGCGCGTGGGCGGTGGCTACCGCCTCATCGTCGAGCCCTGGCGCGTCGTCGACGCCCTCGAGCGATTCGCCCCCACCTCGGTCGAGCTGCACGACAAGACGACCCTGCTGCCCGTGGCGATGTGGGCCCGACGCCAGGGCGTCGCGACCGTGCTGCTCTCCCACGAGCGGCTCGGCGACATGCTCGCGATGCGCACCGGGCTCGACACCTCCGCCCGCGCCCCCATCGCCCTGCTCAACCGTGTCGTGGTCCGCTCGGTCGACCGGCTCGTGGTGACCTCGGGGTACGCCGAGCGGGAGTTCCGCTCCGTGGCCGCCTCCGCGCGCTGCCCCGTCACCAGGGTGCCGCTCGGGGTCGACCTGAAAACCTTCCGCCCCGTCCCCTCCCGCCAGCGCGACACCGGCCCCCGCGACGCCGGCGGGCTGCGGCTGGTGCACGTGGGCCGGCTCTCCCGGGAGAAGTCACCGCACCTCGCCGTCGCCACCGCGGTCGAGCTGCACCGGCGCGGCGTCCCCGTCCGGCTCGACGTCTACGGCGAGGGGCCGTACCTCGAGGAGCTGCGCGCCGTCGCCGGGTCGGCCCCGGTGACGTTCCACGGCTTCGTGGCGGGGCGCGATGCCCTGCGCAGACGGATCGCCGAGGCGGACGTCGCCCTGTCGGTCTGCCCGGGCGAGACCTTCGGCCTCGCGGTGCTCGAGGCGCTGGCCTGCGGGACACCCGTCGTGACCGCGGACCGAGGAGGTGCCCGCGAGCTCGTGGACGTCACCTCAGGAGGCTGGGCTGCGCCGTACCCGGTGGCGCTGGCGGACGCCGTCCTCGACCTCACCGCCCGGCCGCGTGACCACCTGCGTGCCGGTGCCCGACGACGGGCCGAGCGCTACCCATGGTCGGCGGCGACCGAGGCCATGCTGGCGGTGCACGCGGAGGTCACCGGCCTCACCGGCCTGGTCCGCGCCTCGGCCTGACCACCGTGCGCCAGCGACCTCTCGGCCGTGCGCCAGCGACCTCTCGGCGGTCAGCGGAGGGCAGCAGCCTCCTGGGCGAGGGTCTCGACGCGGGCCCAGTCACCGGCGGCGAGGGCGTCGGCCGGGGTGAGCCAGGAGCCGCCGACGCAGCCGACGTTCGGCAGCGAGAGGTACGACGCTGCGCTGGTCGCCGTGATGCGAACCCCGCCCCCGCCTCCGCGGCCTGCTCGGCCTGCGCGGGCGTGCAGACGGTGCCGACGCCGAGGGTGATCTCGGGGACCTCGGCCGCGATCGCGCGCACGGCGTCGAGGGCGACCGGGGTGCGCAGGGTCAGCTCGATGACCGGGAGCCCGCCGGCGACCAGGGCGCGGGCCAGCGGGACCGCGTGGTCGAGGTCGTCGATGACGACGACGGGCACGACCGGCACGAGGTCGAGCAGGGAGCCGGAGGAGGTGGGGGTCTCAGACATGCGCGGCCTCGTTCGTCAGCTGGGGCGTCTGGTCGTGGGTGGCGACGGCGGGGAACACGCTGGCCCCCTGGTCGGCGGGGCCGACGGTGGCGCGGAACGCGGCGAAGAGCTCGCGCCCGGGGCCTGCGAACTCGGCGGCGGTCGGCGCGGCTCCGGTGGAGGGGCGGGCCAGCACGGTCTCGGCGTCCTCGACGGTGAGCACGCCGGTCGTGCCGTCGACGGTGACGACGTCGCCGTCGACGATCTTGGCGATCGCCCCGCCCAGCGCGGCCTCGGGCGTGACGTGGATGGCGGCCGGCACCTTGCCCGACGCGCCGGACATCCGGCCGTCGGTCACGATCGCGACCTTCTGCCCGCGGTCCTGCAGGACCCCGAGCGCCGGGGTGAGCTTGTGCAGCTCGGGCATGCCGTTGGCGGCCGGGCCCTGGGAGCGGGTCACGGCCACGAAGTCGCCTGGCCCAGCGGGCCGGTCAGCACCCGCAGGCCACCGTCGGGCGCGAACGGGTCGTCGGCGGGGCGCAGCACCTCGGGGTCGAGCGTCGCGGTGGGGCCCTCGACCCACTCCACGCTCATGCGACCGGAGGCGTCCTCGACCAGCCGCGGCTCCTGGGTGTAGCGGCGCAGGCCCGGCCCGGCCACGGTCAGCACGTCCTCGTGCAGCAGCCCGGCGTCGAGCAGCGTGCGCACCAGGAAGGCGATGCCGCCGGCGGCCTGGAAGTGGTTCACGTCGGCCGAGCCGTTGGGGTAGATCCGGCACAGCGACGGCACGACCGCCGAGAGGTCGGAGAGGTCCTGCCAGGTCAGCTCGATGCCGGCGGCGCGTGCCATCGCGACCAGGTGCATGGTGTGGTTGGTCGAGCCGCCCGAGGCCAGCAGCGCCACGCAGGCGTTGACCATCGTGCGCTCGTCGACCAGCTCGCCCATGGGTGCGGACTCGATGCCACGGGCCATCTCGGTCACCCGGGCGGCGGCCGCGTCGGTGAGGGCCGCGCGCATCGGCGTACCGGGGTTGACGAAGGAGCTGCCCGGCAGGTGCAGGCCCATGACCTCCATCAGCAGCTGGTTGGAGTTGGCCGTGCCGTAGAACGTGCAGGTGCCCACCGAGTGGTAGGACGCGGCCTCGGCCTCCAGCAGCTCCTCGCGGGTCGCCTTGCCCTCGGCGAAGCGCTGGCGCACCCGCGCCTTCTCCTTGTTGGGCAGCCCGGACTCCATCGGGCCGGCGGGCACCAGGATCGTCGGCAGGTGACCGAAGGACAGCGCCCCGATCACCAGGCCGGGCACGATCTTGTCGCAGACGCCGAGCAGCATCGCGCCGTCGAACATGTCGTGCGAGAGCGCGATCGCCGTCGACATCGCGATGACGTCGCGGGAGTAGAGCGAGAGCTGCATGCCCGCGCGCCCCTGGGTCACGCCGTCGCACATGGCGGGCACGCCGCCCGCGACCTGGGCGATGCCGCCGGCACGGATGACGGCCTTCTTCAGCTGCGGCGGGTAGTCCACGAACGGCTGGTGCGCCGAGAGCATGTCGTTGTAGGAGGTGACGATCGCGAGGTTCGGCTTGACCGTGCCGCGCAGCGCCTCCTTGTCGACCGACTCGGCGGACGCGAAGCCGTGCGCGAGGTTGGCGCAGGCCAGGCGGGTGCGAGCCGGGCCGGTCTCGGCCATCGCGCGGATCTTGTCGAGGTACGCCGCCCGCTGGGTCGCACTGCGCTCGACGACGCGCTCGGTGACGGCCGCGACCACGGGATGCACTGCGGGGGTGCTGGACGTGCTGCTGGGCGTGGTGCTCACTGGTCGGTCTCCTGCCAGGATCGGCCGTCGCGCTCGAGCAGCGCGGCGGCGGCGAACGGGCCGGGGGTGCCGGCGGGGTAGCGGCGGGGCGGGTCGGGCGACTCCACCCAGCGGTCGAGGATCGGCGCCACCCAGGACCAGGCGGCCTCGACCTCGTCGCGCCGCATGAACAGCGTCGGGTTGCCGCGCACGACGTCCATGAGCAGCCGCTCGTAGGCCTCCGGGCTGCGCTGGTCGAAGGTCGTCGCGTAGCTGAGGTCCAGCGACACCGGGCGCAGCCGGATGCCGCCCGGGCCGGGCTCCTTGGCGGTCAGGTGCAGCCGCATCCCCTCGTCGGGCTGGACGCAGATGTGCAGCCGGTTGGCGGTGGCCCCGCCCTCGGCGCCGGGGAACATCGCGTGCGGCGGCTCCTTGAACACCACGACGATCTCGCTGACGCGGCGGTCCATCCGCTTGCCGGTGCGCAGGTAGAACGGCACGCCGGCCCAGCGCCAGTTCTGCACCTCGGCCTTCAGCGCCACGAAGGTCTCGGTCTCGGAGCGCTCCTCGACGAGGTCGCCCAGGTCGTCGACGTACGACGCCGCGCGCTCGCCCTCGACCAGCCCGGCGACGTACTGCCCGCGCACGGTGTCGCGGTCGACGTCGGCGGG
>LULN01001547.1_pt1 | contig 11092 bp, 11 predicted proteins | sample 728131 | NCBI WGS metagenome assembly LULN01 (sample SAMN03860288, study PRJNA289734) | marine metagenome | biome: seawater column; feature: ocean; material: water; isolation source: Red Sea water column Station 149 - depth 100m | place: Saudi Arabia: Red Sea | collected 2011-10-15 | depth 100 m
ACGTCTCGCGGGTCGCGGTCGCCACGACCAGCACGAGGGTCGCGACGCCGAGCACCACCAGCGCGGTGATGGCGTACGCCGCGGCCAGGGCAGCACCGACCAGCCCGACGGCCTCCAGGGCGAGCGAGCGGTGGCCGGCCGCAGCGAGGACCGCGTCCTTCGTGGCCCACAAGGACAGAGGCGGCACCCCGGCGAGCGCCAGCAGTGCCGCCACCGAGACGGCTCCGAGCGCCGGCCAGCGTCTCGCCGCGCCGACCAGATCGCCCAGCTGCTTGCTCCCGGTGGCCTGCAACCAGGCACCGGCGGCGAGGAACAGCAACGCCTTGACGCTCGCGTGCGCCACCAGGTGGGCCGTGCCTGCGGCCGTGGCCCCGACCCCGGCGGCCATCACCACGAACCCCAGCTGGGCCGAGGTGGACGCCGCCAGGAGCAGCTTGAGGTCGGCCTGGACGACGGCCACCGCGCCCAGGACGACCGCGGTCGTCGCCCCGATCCACGCGGCCGCGTCATCGGCCCACCCCGAGGCGGCGAGGAGCGGGGAGAGCCGGACCAGGAGGTAGCCGCCGAGAGCCACCATCGCCGCTGAGTGCAGCAACGCCGAGACCGGAGCCGGGCCGTCCATGGCGCGGGCCAGCCAGAACGAGAAGGGCAGCTGCGCGGCCTTGCCGAGCGCCGCGACCAGCACCCCGGCCGCTGCGACCTGGCCGGGGACGCCGTCCAGGGTGGTGAGCGCGTCGAGGGAGAGGTCGGTGCGCGAGCGGGGAGCGTCGAGGCGAGCACGGTCAGGGCGGCGGCCGCGGTGAACCCCAGCATCAGCAGGACGAATCGCGGCTCGGACGTCTCGCGGGTCGCGGTCGCCACGACCAGCACGAGGGTCGCGACGCCGAGCACCACCGGCAGCAGCACCGACGCAGGGCCTCGGGTCGTGAGCCCGAGGTCCCCTCCGGCGGCGAACGGGATGCTCCCCCCACCGCCCCAGCGCACCGTCAGCACCGACACCGCGGTGGCCACCGCGAGCACCCCGGCGCCGGACCACCCGGCGAGTCGTCGAGCGTCGGTGCCGATCATTCGTGCAGCTCCGCCACCATGTCGGTCATGTCGCCGCCGGCACGACGGTGCAGCACCGTCGCGACCGCGAACCCGGTGGCCATCTCGACGGTCATCGCGGCCAGGACGACGATCATCAGCACCTGACCGGAGGGGTCGGGCGCGAGGAACCACCACAGGCCGCCGAGGGCGAGCAGGACCCCGGCCACCATCAGCTCCAGGCCCATCATCACCATCACCACGACCTGCTGGGACAGGGCGCCGTAGAGGCCCACCGACAGCAGGGCCGAGGCGACCAGCAGCACGGTCTCGAGCGTCATCGCGCCCCCCGGTCGACCCGATCGCGGTGACTCAGGTCGTCGCCGAACCGGTCGTAGCGGGTCCGATGGGAGGACAGCACGACGCCGACCACGATCGTGGCGACCATGACCGCGCCGACGGTCATCATCACCAGCATGTGGCTCTCCATCAGCGCTCGGCCCAGCGCGGCGGTGACGTCCGGTGGCGGCGACCCCCGCCGGGTGGGCCACGGCACCAGGAGTGCGCCGCCCCCGAGGGTGACGAACGTGGCGACCGAGACCCCGATCGCCCAGCGGTGGGAGTGAACCATGCTCATCGGCATCAGCGCCGGGTTCATCCCCATGAACATCACCATGTAGACGGCCATCACCGCCATCTCCATCACCATCATCAGCACGATGACGGCCCCGAGGTAGGACTGCTGGAGCAGCAGCACCGCGAGACCGGTGGCGACGAAGGAGGTTGCGAGGGCGTAGGTCGCGCGGGCCATCGAGTCGACGACGAAGACGGCCACCCCGGAGGCGACCGCGAGCACGGCGCAGAGCCAGAAGGCGAGGTCGGTGGGCGTCACAGCAGCACCACCCCCACGACCAGGTCCTGGAGCACGACGAGCGGGAGCAGGACCACCCAGGCGGGTCCGAGCAGGAGCGGCACGCGCAGCCGGGGCAACCGGCCGGCGGCGTACGAGAGGAGGGCGGTGAGGACGATCGCCTTCACCGCGACCCACACCGGGTCGGGGAGCCAGGGGCCGGATCCGCCGCCGAGGAAGAGAGGCACGGCGACGGCCGCCCCAGCGCCCAGCAGAGCGTGCCTCCCGGCGCGGGCGACCAGCAGGTCGGGGCCTGAGAGCTCGGCCAGCACGCCGCCCGCCATCTCGTCGCCGACGGGTGCGGCCAGCGGCCCGTGCAGCGCGAACCCGAGCACGCCGACCAGGTAGGCGAGGAACGCGACGGGCATCCAGACCACGAACCACAGGTCACTCTGCGCGTCGGCGATCACCGCGAGGTCGAGCGGGTCACGCACCTCGTAGCACTTGCCGTAGGTGATGTCGTCGAGGCGGCACCACTGGTTGTTCTGCCAGATGTTGACGATGGTGTAGGCACCGAAGACCATCACGCTGCACCCGGTGAGCAGCCCGTCGGCGCCGTCGGTGAGGTTGGTGGCGTTGCTCGTGGCGATGACCATCAGCAGGATCAGCGCCACCACGACCACCGCAGGCAGGACGAAGCTGTCGAAGTCGCGGATGAAGGACAGCGAGAACGACGCCGGACGCTGCCCGCGGTCGTCCTCGAGCAGCGGGCTGAGCGCCAGGATGCCGAAGGCGAGACCGACCACGGTCTGGCCCACGATCTTGGCCTTGCTGCGCAGGCCCAGGCTGCGCTGCTTGTAGATCTTGATGAAGTCGTCGAGGAAGCCCACCAGGCCGGTGCCGACGAAGAGCAGGAGCAGCAGCAGCGCGGAGGCGCTGGGCGTGCTGACGGTGATGATCTTCGCCGCGAAGTAGCCGATGACGCTGGCGCCGATGAGGACGACACCGCCCATCGTGGGGGTGCCGCGCTTGACGTGGTGGGTCGTCGGCCCGTCGTCACGGACCTCCTGGCCGTAGCCCATCTTCGTGAACTGCCGGATGGCGTAGCGGGTGCCGATCAGCGAGATCAGCAGCGAGATGCCGCCCGCCAGCAGGATCGCCCTCACCGCTCGTCCACCTCCGCGCGCCCGTGCGCCGTCGTCTCTCGCGACCTGGTCGGTCGGTTGTCCTGTGACCCGGGTGCGGGCCGTCGACCATCTTGGCGCATGGCGCCGGGTCCGCCACCACGCCCCGCCGCGCGGGTGGGGATCCTCACGCCGGCCCGCGGCGGTCGGGGCGTGCCGGGAGGGCGCGGAGCGCCTCGAGCGCGACCTCGCGGTCGTCGAAGGGGTGCACGGTGCCGTGCACCTCCTGACCGGTCTCGTGGCCCTTGCCCGCGATCAGCACGATGTCGCCGGGTCGGGCCTGCGCGACGGCGACGGGCCGCGTCCTCGGTGCGCGGGTTGTCGTCGGTGACCACGACCAGGTCAGCCAGCCGGGCGGCGATCTCCCCCATCAGCGGGCGCTTGCCGGTGTCCCGGTCCCCGCCCGCCCCGATCACCACGAGGACGCGCCCCTCGGTGAGCGGTCGCAGGGCCCCGATGGCCGCCTCGACGGCGTCCGGCTTGTGCGCGTAGTCGACGACGACCTCGAAGTCCTGACCGGCGTGCACCGACTCCAGCCGCCCCGGGACCCCGGCCAGCCCGCTGATGCCGCGTGCGACGGGGGCGGGCTCGAGCCCCGCCTCCCCGGCCGCGACCACCGCGGCGAGCGCGTTGGAGACGTTGTAGCCGCCGGCCAGGGGGACGCCCCCCTCGATCCGCAGCCCACCGGGGCCGGCCACCGTGAAGTCGGTGCGACTCGGGGCGGGGTGCACGTCGACGGCGTGCCAGTCGGCGTCGGTGCCCGCGACCGACACCGTCGCGACGGGCAGCGAGGTGCGGCCTGCCAGGAGCCGTCCGTGCTCGTCGTCGACGCAGACCACGGCGCGGCGGGCACGCTGGGGCGTGAACAGGGACGCCTTGGCCTCGAAGTACTCCTCCACGGTGTCGTGGAAGTCGAGGTGGTCACGGCCGAGGTTGAGGAACACCGCCACGTCGAAGACCACGCCGTCGACCCGTCCCAGCACCAGCGCGTGGCTGGAGACCTCCATGGCGCAGACCTGCACCCCGCGCTCGACCATCAACGCGAACAGGCCGTGCAGGTCCGGCGCCTCGGGCGTGGTGAGAGCCGTCTTCACGTCCTCGCCGGCGATGCGGGTCCCGACCGTGCCGACCACCGCGGCGACGTGGCCGGCGGCGGCCAGACCGCCCTCGAGGAGGCGGGTCGTGGTCGTCTTCCCCTGGGTGCCCGTCACCCCGATCATCGTCAGCCTCCGGGCGGGGTGGCCGTAGACCTCCGCGCTCACCGCCCCCAGGACGCCCCGCGGGTCGTCGACGACCAGGGTGGGCGTGCCCTCGGGCAGCCGGTCGGCACCGGCCGGGTCGGTCAGCACGGCGACCGCCCCCGCGGCCAGGGCCTCGACCGCGAAGTCCGCCCCGTGCGCCCGCGCCCCCGGCAGCCCCGCGTAGAGGTCGCCGGGCCGGACCCGTCGGGTGCTCAGGGTGACACCGGTGACCTCGACCGTCTCCGGCTCCCGGCCGCGCCAGGTGGCTCCGGGGCAGGCGCGCGCGGCGAGCTCGCCCAGCGTCGTACGAGGCGGGTGGGTGGGGCGGGGATTCGGGTCGCTGCTCACGGTCGGACCACCCTAGGGACGGGCGGGGCCGGCCACCACTCGACGGCTCACCACTCGACGGGCAGGTCGGAGGGCTTGGTGCTCGTCGGGGGCACGGCGTAGCGACGCAGGGCGTAGCCCATGATCTTCGAGAACGCCGGGCCGGCGACCGAGCCGCCACCCCCGCCGTTGCGGGGGTTCTGGACCACCCCGGGGGGCCACGCCCGCGTCCGGGTCGACGACGCGCTCCATCATCAGCATCGTCTTGCGCGCGGCCTCCTCCGACAGGACGCGCCGCGAGGTCGTGGTGTCGGTGCCGACCCGCTGGCCGCTGTCGGTCGTGGCCGTGCCGCGCACCACGCTGGGGTCCACGCGGACGCCGCCGTTGGCCACGGCGTTGATGGCCGCAGCCATCTGCAGGGCGTTGACCGAGATCGACTGGCCGAACGCGACGCGGTCCTGGGTCTGGGAGGTCCACAGCGACCCCGACGGCACGATGCCGGCCGACTCGCCGCGCACCCCGACGTCGGTGGCCTCACCGAGCCCGAAGGCCGTGAGGTAGTCACGCAGCTCGTCGCCCTCGAACTTGTCGGCCGCCAGGACGGTGCCGATGTTGGAGGACTTGGCCAGCACCCCGGCCAGCGTCAGCTTGATCGTGCCGTGGTCGAACCAGTCGCCGATCGAGCGGTCCTGGCGGGCCAGAGACGCCGGCACCGTCAGGCGGGTCCGCGGCGTGACCCGGCCGGCGTCGACCAGGGCACCGAGGGTCAGCACCTTCTCGACCGAACCCGGCTCGTAGACGTCGCTCATCGCCCGCGAGCCGAGGTCGGCCTCGTCGGACTCCAGCGGCTGGTTGGCGTCGTACGTCGGGTAGTCGGCGAGGCTGAGGACCTCACCGGTCCGGGAGTCCATCACGATCGCCACGCCGGAGTCGGCACGGGCGCCGTAGACGGTCTGGCGCAGGACGCGCTGGACGTACCACTGCAGCTCGCGGTCGATGGTGGTGGTGAGGTCCTCGCCGTCGACCGCCTCGACCACGGTCTGCTCGCCGAGCGGGATCTTCTGCCCGGCGGCCACCGAGTAGCGGGCCGACCCGTCGGTCCCCGACAGCTGGGCGTCGAAGGTGCGCTCGAAGCCGGCCAGCGGCTGCGGGGTGCCGTCACCCAACGGGGTGCCGAGGAAGCCGACCAGGTTGGCGGCGACGTCGCCGGCCGGGTAGACCCGGATCGGGTCGCGCTGGGTGGTCAGTCCGTCGAAGCCGCGCGCACGCGCGCGGTCGAGCACGTGGGCGGCCTTGGCGGCCGGCACGGCTCGGGCCATGTACTGGAAGCGGGTGTCGGTGCGGCGCAGCCGTTCCAGGACCGTCACGTAGTCGACGTCGAGCTTGGTGGAGAGCAGCTTGGCCAGCTGGGGCGCCCGGTCGACGGGGTTGCCGGCCTCGTCGGTGTTCACCAGGGCCGGGTCGGCGATGACCATGACGCCGTCGACCGACTCGGCCAGCGGCTCCCCGTTGCGGTCGAGGATGTCGCCCCGCGTCGCAGGCAGCACGACGTCGCGTGATCCCTCGGCGGCGGCCATCGCGGCGTACGAGCCCGGGTCCAGTCCCTGCAGCTGGACCAGGCGGCCCCCGAAGACCGAGAGGACCATCGCGATCAGCACGAAGCCGATGCGCAGCCGCACCTGGGGTGCGCCACGACGGGGGTAGCGGGAGGTCGCCACGGTGTCCTCTGCTCGTCTCTTGGTCTGGTGCTTGGTCTGGTGCTGGGTCTGTTGCTGGGGTCTGGTCCGCCGTCCGACAGGGCGTCAGGCGTCCCTGTTCTTCTTCGCCCGCTCGGCCTTCTTCTCGGCCAGCTTCTCCGCCTTCCGCTGGGCCTTCTTCTCGGCCTTCTTCTCGGCCAGCTTCTCCGCCTTCTTCTCGGCCCTCTTCTCGGCCCTCTTCTCGGCCCGGCGCTCGGCACGGGCCTCCGCGCCATTCCTACCCCCGCGCTCGGCCGCAGCGGCGTCGCCACGCCCGTCGCTCAGCACGCCCTCGGCNNNNGCGCGGGTCGAGGAGCACCGGGGCGACCACGCGTGCCCCGACCGGGTCGCCCTCCACCGACCCGTCGGACAGGTCGAGGAAGAGCGGAGCGGCCGGCACCCGCATGCCCAGCTGCTGGGCCTTGCGGGCGACGACCTGGGGGTCGCGCAGGTTCTCCAGCTGCATGCCGAGCGACTCCTCGCGGGCGGAGAGCAGCGCCGCACGCTGCTCCAGCGAGGTCGCGGTGAACGAGGACTGCTGCATGGAGGTGTTGAACAGCAGCAGGCCCACCACCCCGCCGAGCAGCAGCAGGGTGACCAGGGAGACGAAGGGGACCTTGGCGGCCTGCGCGCGGGTCCGCGGGACGACGGTGAGCCGGGCACGCTCGACGGCGGCCTCGGCCAGGCGCGGCGCACGCTGACGCAGCGCGGCGGTGCTGACGGGGCTGGGCATCAGACGGCTCCCCTGTTCCTGCTCTGGTGGTGCTGGCGGGTGTGCTTGCTCGGGTGGACGCGCTCGACGGCGCGCAGTCGGACGGAGGCGGCCCGGGGGTTCTCGGCGATCTCGGACTCGTCGGCCTTCTCCGCACCCCGCGTGACCTGCCGCAGGGGCGGCTCGCTGCCCTCCGGCACGAACGGCAGGTCGGGAGGCACCTCGGAACGGGTGCCGGAGGGGAAGGCCTGCTTGACCATGCGGTCCTCGAGGGAGTGATAGGACTCCACGACCACGCGCCCGCCGACCCCGATCGCCTCGATCGCGGCCGGGAGCGCACGACGCAGGACGGCGAGCTCGTCGTTGACCTCCATGCGCAGCGCCTGGAAGGTGCGCTTGGCCGGGTGCCCGCCGGTACGCCGGGCGGGTGCCGGGATCTCGGCGTACAACAGCTCCACCAGCGGCCCGGAGGTGGTGAACGGCTCGGCCTCGCGGCGACGTACGACCGCCTGGGCGATCTTGCGGGCGAACTTCTCCTCGCCGTAGTCGCGCAGGATGCGCGTCAGGTCACCGACCGAGTAGCTGTTGAGCACGTCGGCCGCGGTCGGCCCGGTCGTGCCGTCCATCCGCATGTCCAGCGGCGCGTCCTCGGCGTAGGCGAAGCCCCGCTCGCGGACGTCGAGCTGCATCGAGGAGACACCGAGGTCGAAGAGCACGGCGTCGACCTCGTCGAGGCCGAGGTCTGCCATGACGTCGGGGATCTCGTCGTAGACGGCGTGGACGCCGGTGAACCGGTCGCCGAAGGGCGCCAGCCGCTCGCCGGCCAGCCGGAGCGCCTCGGTGTCGCGGTCGACGCCGATCACGCGGGCCGACGGCAGGCGGGTCAGCACGGCCTCGGAGTGGCCACCGAGGCCGAGGGTGCAGTCGATCATCACGCGGGGACGGTCGTCCGCGTCGCGCTCGAGGGCGGGCGCCAGCAGCGCCACGACCCGGTCGAGCAGCACCGGGACGTGCAGGGGGCCGGCCACCTCAGCGACCCAGGCCCGAGAGGCCGGTCAGCAGCGCCAGGCCCGTGGCCGCCCCCACCGAGGTGGCCAGCGAGAACGCCATGAGCGCGGCCGCGTCGCGGGCCTGGTGCCGGACCCGCCGCTCGGCGGTCGGCGCCGGCGACGGCGCGTGCGTGCTGCTCATGGTTGGTGCTGCGGGCGCTGGACCTGCGGGGGGATCCCGCCGGGCCTGGTCCTCGCCCGCTCCGTGAGCTCGTGATCTGGGGCCGGGGAAGGTGTCCCAGAGACGTCCGTCTGCGGCCGGGGAAGGTGTCGCAGAAGGGGTGGAGCGGGCAGGGACCAGGCCCTGCGGTGTCCCGCTGTGCAGTTGTGGTGGAGCGTGGGTGGAGCGCCGGTGGGGGCGATCAGTCGCCGGGCGACTCGTCGAGCTCGGCGAACTTGGCCTGGGCGCCGCTGGAGTACTCCTCCCAGCGGGCCGGCGACCAGATCTCCACGCGGTCCCCGACCCCGACCACGACGACGTCGCGCTCGAGACCGGCACTGGCCCGCAGGAAGGTCGGGATGCCGATGCGCCCCTGCTTGTCCGGGGTCCCCTGCTCGGCTCCGGCGAACAGCACGCGGCGGTAGTCGCGCGCGTCCTTGTTCGTCATCGGCGTCGCCTGGGCCCTGGCCGCCTCGGCCATGAACGTCTGCTCGGGCCACACGGTCAGGCAGTTGTCCTGTCCCTGAGTGATCACGAGGCCCTCCGCGAGCGCGTCCCTGAACTTGGCGGGGAGGAACAGGCGGCCCTTCTCGTCCAGCTTCGGCGTGTAGGTGCCCATGAAGAACACGGGGCACCTCCGCTGGACGTCAGGAACCACCCGGCTCCTCCACTTTCCCCCACCCTACTCCACTTTCCTCCACCGTCAACCACCTTCCTCCCCTTTCGCACCCCCTCCGCTCCCCCGTTCTCCCCGGCGCTCCTCCCCGCCCCTCACAGCTCTCCCCGGCGCTCACACGTCCTCCCGGGCGCCCCGGGATCCGATCGCGCGTGTTCGCAACCAACCCGTGATCCCAGACGTCTGACCCCGGTGCGCAGCGGACGGCTAGGTTGCTGCGACCGCCTACGGTGGTCAGACCGACGAGGGAGAGGACGCAGCCGTGGCAGCACCGAGCGCCGACGGGGCGGACCTGGGCACACTGGCCCGGGTCGCCGACCAGGTCCGCGGCAACATCGAGCGGGTCATCGAGGGCAAGCCCGACGTGGTCTCAGCGACGTTGGTGGTGCTGCTGGCCGAGGGGCACCTGCTCATCGAGGACGTGCCCGGCGTCGGCAAGACGATGCTGTCGAAGTCGCTGGCGCGCAGCATCGACTGCAGCGTCCGCCGCATCCAGTTCACCCCGGACCTGTTGCCCTCCGACGTCACGGGCGTCTCGGTCTTCAACCAGGACACCCGGACCTTCGAGTTCCGCCCCGGCGGCGTCTTCGCCAACGTGGTGGTCGGCGACGAGATCAACCGGGCCTCCCCCAAGACCCAGTCGGCGCTGCTGGAGTGCATGGAGGAGCGGCAGGTGACCGTCGACAACACGACGTACCAGCTCGACTCCCCCTTCATGGTCATCGCGACGCAGAACCCGATCGAGATGGAGGGCACCTACGCCCTGCCCGAGGCCCAGCGCGACCGCTTCATGGCGCGGGTGTCGGTCGGCTACCCGGTCGAGGCCGCCGAGCTGGCCATGCTGCAGACCCACACGAGCCACCGCCCGCTCGACGACCTCGAGCCGGTCACCGACGCCGCCGAGCTGCGCAAGCTCATCGCGATCGTCGGGCAGGTCTACGTCTCGCCCCGGGCGACGCTGCACCTGGTGCGGGCCGCCAAGGCGTACGCCGCGATGGCCGGCCGCGACTACGTGCTGCCCGACGACGTGGCCGCCCTCGCCGAGCGCGTCCTGGCCCACCGCCTGCTGCCGAGCACCGAGGCCGCGATGGGCGGTCGCACCACTCCGGAGATCCTCGCCGGGGTGCTCGGGTCCGTGGCGGTGCCCGAGGGACACCGGCACTGATGCGCGAGGCGCTGGCGGGCCTGACCCTGCGGGGTCGCTCCTTCGTGGCCGCCGGCATCGCCGCGATCGTCTGCGCGGTGCTGCTCGGCCAGCCGGCGCTGACCCGGGCCGGCGTGCTGGTGCTGGCGCTCCCGCTGGTCACCGCGCTGGTGCTCGGCCGCAGCCGCTACCGGCTGGCGCTGCTGCGCAGCGTGTCCCCGAGCCTGGTGGGCGCGGGCCAGCCCGCGCGCGTGACCCTCTCGCTGACCAACGACGGTCGGACCCCGAGCGGGGTCCTGCTCCTGGAGGACAAGGTGCCCTACGCGCTGGGCACCCGGCCCCGGTTCGTGCTGGAGGGGGTGCGCAGCGGCTGGCACCGCCAGGTGTCCTACCAGGTCCGCTCCGACGTGCGTGGCCGACACGAGGTGGGCCCCATGCAGGTCCGCATCACCGACCCGTTCGGCCTGGTCGAGCTCGGCCGCGCCTTCCGCTCCACCTCCTTCCTCACCGTGACCCCCCGGACCGTCCCGCTGCCGGCCGTGCCGCTCAGCGGGTCCTCGCACGGGTCGGGCGACCAGCGGCCGCGCGCGTTCGCCACGGGCAGCGCCGAGGACGTGACCGTGCGCGAGTACCGCCGGGGCGACGACCTGCGACGGGTGCACTGGCCCAGCTCGGCGCGGATGGGCGAGCTGATGGTCCGCCGCGAGGAGCAGCCCTGGCAGGCCCGCGCGACCATCGTCATCGACAACCGGGCCTCCGCCCACCGCGGGCAGGGGGCGGGCTCCTCGCTGGAGGCCGCCGTCAGCGTGGCGGCCTCGGTGGCGACCCACCTGGCCCACCGCGGCTTCCAGGTCCGCCTGGTCACCGCCAACGCCGTCGAGCACGCCGTGTGGCACGACCGCGACGCCGACCGCAACACCGGGCCGCTGCTCGAGGCGCTGGCGGTGCTGCAGCCCAGCCCCGTCACCACCCTCGACGCCGGCTGG
>LULN01000743.1_pt1 | contig 11047 bp, 12 predicted proteins | sample 728131 | NCBI WGS metagenome assembly LULN01 (sample SAMN03860288, study PRJNA289734) | marine metagenome | biome: seawater column; feature: ocean; material: water; isolation source: Red Sea water column Station 149 - depth 100m | place: Saudi Arabia: Red Sea | collected 2011-10-15 | depth 100 m
GCTTTAGTTGAAGCAGAAAAGATGCTTACTTCAAAAGAATGGACTAAAGACGAGCTGATGGAGAGAGGCGAGAAGTTTTACGTAACCAATTGTGTGGCTTGTCACCAAGCTAATGGAAAAGGAATACCACCTGTATTTCCTGCATTAGAAGGTAGCGAAGTGGCTTTGAATGATAGCGAGAAGCACATAGAAATTTTAATGGAAGGGATTCAGGGTTCTGCAATGGCAGCTTTTGGTGATATGTATAGTGAGGTAGATATAGCTTCAGTGATAACTTATACCAGACAAGCTTGGTCGAACGGTGAAAATGGAGACGGAGTCATTGTCACCCCTAAAGATATTGTCGAGTACAAAAAAAGAATAGATTTATAAATAAGGAAAAATTAAATGAGCACAGTAGTTGAAACACACGATCACGACGGACACCACGGACCTGCGAAAGGCCTAACTAGGTGGTTGTTTACTACAAACCATAAGGATATAGGAACGCTTTATTTGTGGTTCAGTTTTATTATGCTTTTTATTGGCGGCGGCATGGCCATGGTTATAAGAGCAGAGCTTTTTCAGCCAGGATTACAGATTGTAAATCCAGAATTTTTTAACCAAATGACCACGAATCATGGATTGATCATGGTGTTTGGAGTAATTATGCCAGCCTTTGTTGGATTAGCTAATTGGATGATACCTATGCAAATAGGGGCTCCAGACATGGCATTACCTAGGCTTAATAATCTAAGCTTTTGGCTTTTACCTATGGCGTTTGGTATCTTAATATCGACCCTCTTTATGCCAGAAGGCGGTCCTAATTTTGGCTGGACCTTTTATGCACCTTTATCCACGACTTACGCTCCTTCAACTGTTAATTACTTTATTTTTTCAGTGCACGTTATGGGAGTGTCTTCAATTTTGGGGTCTATAAACATCATTACTACGATATTAAATATGAGAGCTCCAGGGATGACGCTTATGAAAATGCCTCTATTTGTTTGGAGTTGGCTAATAACTGCTTATTTATTGATCGCAGTTATGCCAGTTCTTGCAGGCGTTGTGACAATGATGCTGATGGATATAAACTTCGGAACGAGTTTTTTTGATGCAGCCGGGGGTGGGGATCCAGTTTTATTTCAACACGTTTTTTGGTTCTTTGGACACCCGGAGGTTGAAACCTTTTCTAGAAAACCAATTTTTGGATACTCTTCAATGGTCTATGCTCTGGCCTCAATAGCAATCTTATCTTTTGTTGTTTGGGCCCACCACATGTTTACAGTAGGAATGCCTCTAGCTGGAGAGCTTTTCTTTATGTATTCAACCATGCTGATAGCTATACCCACAGGAGTAAAAGTATTTAATTGGGTTGCTACTATGTTTAGAGGTTCAATGACTTTTGAAACTCCAATGTTATTTTCAATAGGATTCGTCACGCTCTTTACTATAGGTGGCTTTTCAGGACTAATGCTTGCAATAGTTCCAGCAGACTTTCAATATCACGATACCTATTTTGTAGTAGCCCATTTCCATTATGTTTTAGTGCCTGGTGCGCTCTTTGGAATAATAGCGGGAGCCTATTACTGGCTACCTAAATGGACTGGATATATGTATGACGAAACATTAGGTAAGTTGCATTTTTGGCTTACTTTCATCTCCGTTAACATAACTTTCTTCCCAATGCATTTTGTAGGATTAGCAGGAATGCCTCGAAGATACCCTGATTACGCTCTACAATTCGCTGATTTTAACGCGATGATTAGCGTAGGGGCGTTCATGTTTGGAATTACTCAGTTGTTATTCTTATTCATAGTTATAAAAACCATACGATCAGGAAAACAAGCTAAACCTGAAGTTTGGGAAGGCGCAGGAGAATTAGGTTTAGAATGGACCTTGAGCTCACCTCCTCCTTATCACTCTTTTACTGTTCAGCCGGAAGTTAAGTAGAGGTTTATTTTGGAAATCAGAAAGACAGTTAAAAATTTAATTGGCATAACCGTAGGTATGTTTGCTTTTGGCTTTGTTCTAGTCCCTTTGTACGATGTATTTTGCGAAATAACTGGATTGAATGGAAAGATAACAGGACCGAGCTTCTTGAGCGAAGAATCTAAAGCCATAGTGGAACAAAGAGAGTTGCTCGTACAGTTTATGACTCATAACAATGAGTCCATGCCGTGGGAGTTTGACTCTGAAAAATCTCAAATGAGAGTAGTAACTGGAAACCAATATGAAGCAATGTTTGTTTTCCATAATAAAACCAATAAACCAATGGTAGGTCAGGTTATTCCTAGCGTTTCACCTGGCAGAGGGGCCGAATACTTTCATAAGACAGAATGTTTTTGTTTTGAGCAACAATTGCTTGCAGCAGGCGAGAGAATAGAACTGCCAGTTAGGTTTATTATTGATCCGGCACTTCCAAAGGAGATCGGGTCTTTAAGTTTAGGCTATACCTTATTTGATATAACCGACAAAATAGAAAGAACAAAAGATTTGGCTAAATTATAAGAGGAAATAAGAATGTCAGAACAACCGTATTACGTTCCAGAGTCTAGCAAATTGCCATTCCTTATGGCAATTACCATGTTGGTTTTCATTATAGGCTCGGCTCAGACTGTAATTAATTTAGACAACCCGGATTCCAACGCTTACTTAATACTAATAGCATTCTTCATAATGTTATGGACGGTTATGTATTTCTGGTTTCGAGAGGTAATACGAGAAAATCATGCAGGTTTGAATAATCCCATGCTAAAAGATTCTTATGTTTATGGAATGGCCTGGTTCATATTCTCTGAAGTTATGTTTTTCTTTGCGTTCTTTTTTGCTCTTGCTTACATCAGGAACTTTGCTGTGCCATGGTTAGGTGGAGAAGGAGAAAAAGCCATATCCAATATTTTATGGCCTGGATTTGAAGCAAATTGGCCTCTGATGATTACACCTGATCAGGCAATTTTTGAAGGTCCTGAACAAGACATGTCAATAGGAACTGCCTATGCAAATGGAGGCTTAGCTGGAGTTTTAGGCTGGTTGCCATTATGGAATACAATTTTCTTACTTACTTCCAGCTTGACCGTTCATATTGCCCACTTGGGTTTAAAGAATGGAAACAGAAAACAATTCAATATCTGGCTAGGATTAACTCTAGTTCTCGGATATTTATTTGTTTTCTTCCAAGGATTGGAGTATTACGAAGCCTATGCACACATGGGTCTAACATTGAATACAGGTATTTATGGAACAACCTTTTTCATGCTAACTGGTTTCCACGGATTCCATGTTTGTTTGGGGGCAATAATACTAACCATAATGCTTCTAAGAAGCTTAAAAGGACATTTCACTGCAGACGATCACTTTGGCTTTGAAGCCGGTTCATGGTACTGGCACTTTGTAGATGTTGGTGCTTTTAAATAACATGAAAAACTTCAATCCAGGCAAGGCAATGACCATCTTTGTTCTCTTCTTTTTACCGGTTTTATTGCTTTTAGGCTCATGGCAAATATCTAGAGGAATGGACAAACAAGAGATCTGGAATTTGAATAATTTAAATAAATCTTTACCAGTAATGAGTGAAGAGGAAGTTTTGTCTTTGAGTTTTGACAACGCCGTTTATAGGTCAATATTTTTAGATGGAAGGTTTGGAGACGAGTCTTACCTTTTGGACAATAGATTGTATAAGCAGGAAGCTGGATATGAAGTTTTTTCAGTCTTTAAGACTGAAAATGATAGAACTTATCTAGTCAATAGGGGTTGGGTTTCTAAAGAAGAATTTAACGACCAGGATGCTTTAATAAAGTCTAGAATAACTATAGAAGGCATTTATTCACCTTTTAGAAGGTTTGGATTAAACCTTTCTAGTGAAAATCCAATTACGGGGTGGCCAAAAAAAGTTCAAGAACTGACTTATGAACAGGCAGCTTTAGAAATAGGAGCTGAAGTAGAAGAGGCGGTTATTCAACTGTCTGCGGGATCCGTTGGGGCTTATGAACCAATATGGTTACCAGTAGAGTTTAAGCCTTCAAGGCACTATGGATATGCCGTCCAATGGTTTGGACTGGCATTGGTTTTAGCGGTTTCGTATATATATTTTGGTTTAAAAAGAGAAAAATGAGTATAAGCAAAAAAAATTATGGAAGATGGGTTGCTGCCATTATATTTTTAACACCTATATTGGTTTTAATGACCAGTTCAGCGTTTTACTACGGAGGTTACTCTCCTGAAGGTTCAGTGAATAAAGGCACTTTATTAGAAGAACCAATTCAATTGGATAGCCTGGGGCTTAAAGTTAATTCTGGGCCTTTGCTTAATGAATTTCCTGGAAAGTGGACTATAGTTCAATTTGTTAATGGCGATTGTTTGGAGAGCTGCTGGAAGACCCTTTACTCTTCTAGGCAAATTAACATTAGGCTAGCCAAGGATAGTTCTAGAGTTGCACGGTATTTAATCTCCGTTGGTTCTAACGAACTGTCTTCGTCTACAGAAACTAAAATAGAGAATGAATATCCTTTACTGAATCAAGGAACTATAAAGTTAGAAAATACGCCCAGTAAGATCATGGAAAAACTAAAGGATTCACCATATTTACTAATAGATCCTCTTGGTAATGGGATACTGATATATGACTCCTCTCTTCCAAGCGGAGAACTTTTGCAAGACATAAAAAAACTATTACAAAATTCTAAAATCGGATAAAAATGGAAAAAATAAAAACACTTTCTATTTTATCTGGCCTATTTGGAATAATTGTTGTTGGCTTAGGTGCCTGGACCAGGCTCGCCGATGCAGGTTTGGGCTGTCCTGATTGGCCAGGGTGCTATGGGTTCGTGACCATTCCAATGAGTCCTGAAGAAATAGAGATAGCAAATACAAAATTCCCAGAAACTCCATATGAAGTAGCCAAGGCCATCCCGGAAGTGGTGCATCGTTATTTTGCTGCTACTTTAGGCTTCTTCATCGTTTGTATTTACGCATTAACTTTTCGTTATAAGGAAGTGAGTGCAAATATCAGAAACCTTTCTTTATTCTTATTAGTTTGGGTAATTTTACAAGGAGCTTTTGGTTACTTAACTGTAAGCCTTAAATTGCTTCCTCAGATTGTGACTATGCACTTGATGGCTGGGTTTCTGACTGTTGGCTTGTTATGGCTGTTATATTTTAAGATCAAGGACACTTCTTTGGCGGGTCGGGAAAGTTGGAATTTCACTTCCAAAACAATTAGTTTATTAAATTTAGGCTTATTTTTAGTAGCCATTCAGATTTTCTTGGGCGCCTGGACAAGTACAAATTATGCATCCTACTCATGTACAGAGTTCCCTTTATGCCAGGGTCAGCTTTTACCAGAAGCAAACTATAAAGATGGCTTTAATTTCTTTCAGAGTATCGGTCCAAATTATTTAGGCGGATTGTTAGATCATGAATCTAGATTAGCAATTCATTTGTCACACAGGATTGGTGCTTTAGTGGTGACTTTATATCTATTGTTCCTTTGCTACCATTTAATCCACCTTCAGAAGACTAAATTAGCAGTTTGTCTTTTAGGAATATTAACTTTACAGGTTCTATTGGGTATATCTAATGTGATTTTTGCTCTTCCTTTATTAGTGGCAGTAGGTCACAATTTAGGCGGGTTATTACTTATAACTTATATAGGCGTATTAAGATTTAGAGAATAAATAATGCAGCAAGTTTTTTCTTCTTGGAGAGGGTATCTGGAGCTCACTAAGCCCGGAGTTCAGGCATTACTTTTTGTTTCCTGCATAAGCGGAATGTTAATAGCTTCTGATTTCAAACCACCGCTAGAGGTGTTTGTTTTTGGACTTTTAGGAGTAAGTTTTTTAGCTGCATCTTCGGCAGTGATTAATCATATCTTTGATCAAAATATAGATGCCAAAATGGAAAGAACTTCCTCAAGACCAATAGTGGTAGGCGCAATAAGCAACAAGCAGGCCACGATATTTTCCATTATTCTTTATGTTTTAGGATCATGGATGCTTCTGGTCTATGCCAATCCCTTAACTTGGGTATTAACAACCTTAACTTTTATTTTTTATGGCTTTATCTATACAAGATATTTGAAGTTTATGACCAGTCAGAACATTGTTATAGGTGGATTGGCAGGGGCCATGCCTCCACTTTTAGGATGGACAGCTGTTTCTAATACGGTCGAGCCAAATGCACTTTTATTGGTGTTAATTGTAATGGTTTGGACGCCCCCTCACTTTTGGGCTTTAGCCGTGCATAGAGTCGAGGATTATGCAGAAGCCTCAGTACCGATGCTTCCAGTTCAAAAGGGAGTGGATTTCACAAAACAGCATATTCTCTTATATACGGTACTGTTATTTGTTTGTTCAATGCTTCCTTTCTCTGTGGGCATGTTTAACGAACTTTATTTAATTTCAGCAGCTATTTTGGGTTCAATTTTTCTTTATTACTCCATAAGATTGTTTAGGGATAAAACAAATTCATATGCCATGCCTACCTTTGCTTATTCTTTAATTTATTTAGCGCTTCTTTTTGCAGCCATGTTGTTAGACCATTACATGTACTTATGAATAAAGGCATTGCTTGGACGGTTCTTAGCTGCATAGCTTTTATGGCAATTATATTGTCTCTGTTTATTTCGAGAATGAATACAACCAGAGAACTAACCGAGCAAGAATACAAAGATTTAGGTGCTTATTTTATTAACCCGCCAAGACAGTTAACTGGATTTCAAATGACTAATGATCAGAACAAGGATTTTGATATCATTGATTTTGAGGGGCAATGGAATCTCCTCTTTTTCGGATTCACCTTCTGTCCTGATATTTGCCCTCTCACCATGAAGCAACTGTCCATTGTAAAAGAGGGGCTGAAAGCAGAAGCAAATAAAATAAACTTCTATCTAGTTACGGTTGATCCCAACTTAAGAACATATTTAGATAATTTTGATAATGAATTCATAGGACTGACTGGCGAAATAGACCAAATTTATAAATTTAGCACTCAAGTCAATGCTCCCTTTTTTCCTGTGGTAAACAGTAAAGAAAAAAATTACACCGTGGATCATTCAGGAAGCTTAGTTTTAATTAACCCAGAAGGCGATTATGCTGGCTTTTTTAGAGCACCTCATGATCAGGTGAAGATCTTAAAGGCGCTTGATTCTTTATTAAATTAATTTAAGATTCCTAGCCGTGAGACTCAAAAGCAACAAAATCTTATTATTATTTGCACTGTTATCTTTATCAGGTCTTGCAGCTGATCCTGTAATCCACGCATTCGAAAGTGACGTTGAATATTCAAGTACAGAATGCCAATTGTGTCAGACTGAAATAGCTGATACTTTAGAAGAGGATCTCCGTGAAGTCGCAGCTTCGTTTAAACAAGCTGAATTACTTTTAGAACAATTACATCTATCTTCCCCTGTAAAAGGGTTTAAAACACGCGCACCTCCTTCTCTTAAATTTTAAGTAGTAACTTTTAATTTAATTTTTTAAGGAGTAAACATGAAAGTATTCTTTTATGGGCTCATGGCGATGAGCTTAGTATCAATACAATATATAAACGCAGACGAACCTTCTCCAACAAGCAATGAAAAAGTTGAAGAGGTTGTTGTTACGGCTTCCTTTATTGACCTCAGCAAAAGCCAAATAGAAGGCACATTGCATGTGGTTACTGGTGAAGACGTTACAAATAGCCCCACTCAAAGCTTGGGAGAAATAATAGATAATTTACTGGGAGTTTCATCTACTGACTACGGTGCGGCAGTGGGACAACCTGTAATAAGAGGCATGTCAGGATCTGGCAGAGTTAAAGTTCTTAACAATGGAATGAATAGTGCTGATGTATCAGGGATAGGAGCTGACCATATTAATGACATATGCCTTAATGAAATACAGCAGATAGAAGTAGTCCGAGGACCTGCTTCTTTGCTTTATTCGAATGGTGCAATAGGTGGGATTGTAAACATTGTAGATGAAGCAATTCCTTCTACTGATCTGGAAACTTATATGAGAATAGGCGTAGAAACCCAATCAGTTAATGATGGAGATTCTGTTCATTTCTCAACTGGCTCTAATCTTGGAGGAGTAAATCTAACTTTTTCTGCAAAAGATTCGCAATTTGGAAATTACGATATACCCAATGGTGCCATTATTCATTTAGAAGAGCATGATGATCACGAAGATGAAGATCATGCCGAGGAAGAGCACGAAGAAGGACACGAAGAAAATCTTGGATTTCTTGCGAATTCTGATTATGAACAGGAAACTTATAGGCTCGGTTTATCCAAAGTATCTGATTGGGGTTACATAGGAGCCTCTTTTAGAAGCGTAGAAAGTATCTATGGTATTCCTTTTCATGGTGAGGAACATGGACATGAAGAGCATGGACACGAAGAACACGAAGACGAGGAAGAGGAACATGAGGAGCACGAAGGTGAAAGGATTTTTTCAACTACCGATTCTGATGTGTTTGATTTGAAGGGCTCTTTTAACTTTGATAATGGCTTTATTCAAACTGCTGATTTTTACTTAAGAGATTCTGATTACTCGTTAACTGAACAGCACGCTGAAGAGGCCCATGAAGAGGCCCATGAAGATGAGCATGAAGATGAGCATGAAGATGAGCACGAAGATGAGCATGAGGGTCACTCAGAAGGCCCAACTACTTTTAGCAATGATGCTCAAGAGTACGGTGCTACTTTTAATCTAAGCGCTATGAACAACTTAGATCAAAAGATAGCAATAAAATCTTTAAGTGAAGAAATATCTATACTTGGCGCTGAAGCATTTATGCTTCCTGCGGACAGTGATGAAGTTACATTTGGTTATTATGCAAGCACAGATACGCCTTTTGGAAAGGTTGACCTTGGTGTTAGATATGACCGAATTTCTAGAGAAGGTTCAGTTATGCACGAAGAAGAGCATGACGAGCATGAGCATGAAGACGAGCATGAAGACGAGCATGAAGATGAACATGAAGGCGAGCATGAAGCAGAGATTGATTACTTTGATAGAGATATAAACAGCACAAGCTATTCTTTAGCTCTCTCAAATGATCTTTCTGAAAACCTTTCCTACAATCTTGGTGCCTCTTATTTAGAAAGGGCACCTACGTCAGTAGAACTTTTCATGAACGGAGCTCACCTAGCTACAGGAAGATTCGAAGTTGGAAATACTGCTTTAGAAACAGAAGAAGCTACAAATTATGATTTCACTTTAAATTATGAAAATGACAACTTCTTCGCATCATTCACTTACTTTAGTAATGATATTGACAACTATATTTATCTGCAGGATGAATCTGAAGAGGAGCATGAAGAGCATGAAGAAGAAGGCGAGCACCATGCTGGTTTAATTCTTGCAAACTATCTGCAAAAAGATGCTGAATTAAATGGTTTCGAATGGGAGATAGGAAGTTCATTTGGCTTCATCAATGGCGACATGACTTTATCAGCCGGATATGATTATGTTAGAGCTGAGTTCACTGATGGAACAAATATTCCTAGAATCGCCCCTAGAAGAGCTATTTATTCTGCGGAATATGTTGAAGGAGATCTAAAAGCATTGCTAACTTACAAGGACGTTAGTGAACAGCTCAACGTGTCTGAGGGTGAAACGCCAACAGCGGGCTATAAGATGCTGGATTTGAGAGTGACGAAAACCTTTGATATGGGAAATGATGGGTCTATTGACCTTTCAATTTTCGGAACAAACTTACTCGATGAAAAAGCTAGAAATCACACGTCATTTGTTAAGAATGAGGTCCCTTTAGCTGGCAGAAATATTGGTGCTAAATTGGTCTACAACTTCTAGGCCTTTAGACTGAATATTTCGTTAAATAAACTTACTTAACCCCCATATAAAGTAAGTTAAAACAAAAAGGCCAGGCCTAACAAAAGCCTGGCCTTTATTGTATAAATTCTATTTGTTGCCTTTGATGGCAAAATAGCCACCGACCAGTATTAAGAATAACTGTTCACTGGCGAACAAAACTGACCCTCTTTCACCAAAGAATATTCCCCAATTTGAGTGAGCTATTATCATCGCCCATATCATGATGAAAAGGACAGCTCCTCCGGATAATCTTGTAATTAAATGACCAGCTTGTTCAGCTCTACTAGCTATCAAGCCGCCGACTATTATCCCTATGCCTGCCAACATTTCTCCCCAAGCAACCATATGTGCCATTGCTCCAGCTGCAGGGACGCCTTTTGATGCAAGCCATCCTATGAAACCCTCACCTATAGGCATCTTTCCGTAACCGTGTAAGAAAAAGGAAATTCCTAAGCCTATTCTCAAGAGCCATTCAGCCAATCCAGAAATAGGTCTTGCTATGTTATCCAGTACTTCGTTAATTTTATCCATGTTTTACCCCATTGCTTCTAATAATTCTAATAATAAGTTTATAACATCAAGATAGATAGAAAAACCTATATTAAATGCTGTGTTCCAGTCATTTATTCCGTTTGCAGAAGCTTGTTCTAGTCTGTAAAAATCATATAGTAAATAGCCTATAAAAATAATAGAACCAAAAAATCCCATTATTCTTCTAGAAACAGATGTGAAATTTATGAATATATTAAGAAGGTTCCAAATTACTAAGACAAACAACGGGATTATAAGGATATAGCCCAAAGAGGAAAAATCTATGCCACTATAAATTCCAATTATTGCGGTCAAGAAGGTTATAAAGACAGTAAGTTTTAAAATTCTTAAACCATCATTTTCATCCATTCCAATCATAATCGCTCCAAGAATCGGTCCAAAACACATGCTGGCAACAGAGAGCACAATCATTTTAATGAAAATAGAATAATCTGTTGTAGAAATAATAGCTGTGGCACATAGGGCAATAAACCAGATAACGGATAAGTTAAAAAGTAACTTCCTCAATGGAGGCTTTTTATACTCCATCTCTATTTCAAGATCTTTTTTGCGCTTTTTATAAGCAGATTTATCTTTGTAAAATAGGGCATTTAATTTCGTTTCTTCTTTAAAACCTTTGTTGTTTTCGGCACTCAACTGTCTTTAGTATTTGGAATCTGCTATTACTTTATTTACGGAGCCAGAAAGGCAACGTTAGC
>LULN01000362.1_pt1 | contig 10975 bp, 8 predicted proteins | sample 728131 | NCBI WGS metagenome assembly LULN01 (sample SAMN03860288, study PRJNA289734) | marine metagenome | biome: seawater column; feature: ocean; material: water; isolation source: Red Sea water column Station 149 - depth 100m | place: Saudi Arabia: Red Sea | collected 2011-10-15 | depth 100 m
ATACAACTCTGAGGATATCAAAACCTTTACCTAATTCACCTATCATTCTTTCTGAACTAACCTCTGCATTGTCAAAAGTTATTTCTGAAGCTCTAAGTCCATCAACCGTAGGAAAGTTCTGTAGCTCTATTCCTTTCGCATTTGAATCTACTAGAAATAAGGTAATTCCTTCTTCATCAACCTGTCCGCCACTTGTTCTTGTAACAACAACTATATGATCGGCAGATTCAGCATTTAAGACCATGGATTTTTGACCATTGATAATAAATTTATCCCCTTCTTTACGAGCAGAAGTAGCTACATCTTGTAAATCAAAACGACTTTGCTGCTCAGCATAAGCCAAAGTTATTTGCTTTGAACCTTCAATCAAGCCAGGCAACATCTCTTTTTTTAATTCTTCAGACCCTCCTATCTGTATAGCTCCTCCACCAAGCACCACATTTGCTATAAATGGTTCTAGAACAAGACCTTTTCCAAATTGCTCCATTATTACTAGAGTATCTATTTGATTGCCTCCAAAACCACCATCTTTTTCTTCGAAGGGAAGTCCTAGCCAGCCTAGTTCTGCCATAGAGCCCCAGTATTCTTTGCTATAACCAGGGTCTTTAGAGCTTATTTCAACTCTTTTTGGCAGGTCATAATTTTCTTGTACAAAACGTTCAACGCTTTGTTGAATCATTTTTTGTTCTTCAGATAGTTCAAAGTTCATTTTTTCGATCCTTTAGTAAGTCCTAGAACTTTTTTTGCAATTACATCCTTTTGAACTTCGCTAGCTCCCCCATATATTGTGAAATATCTGCTATTCAAATAGCCGCCCGTACCACCTTTAGCAAAAGGGTAACCAACACCACCATCTCCCCATGCTGCAGAATAAATACCGCTAGCTTCAACGGTTAACTTTTGAATCCTTTGTTTAATTTCAGTACCTTTTAATTTTAGTATGGAAGATTCAGGCCCCAATTCTTCACCTGCAGCAGCATTTGCTAAGCTTCTGAGTTCAGTGTATTCAGTAGCCATCAAATCTATTTCCAGTTCAGCTACTTTTGACTTATAGCTCGAATCATCCATTAAGGTTCCGTTGCCTCTTTTAACAGAACGAGCATTGTCTTTAAGTTGTTCTACCTCTACTAAAGACTTAGAAAGACCTGCAAGACCAGTTCTTTCATGTTCAAGTAAGCCTTTAGCATATGTCCAACCTTTTCCTTCCTCACCGATCCTATTTTCTACAGGCACTTTTACGTCAGTAAAGTGAACAGTATTTACAGTATGAGATCCTCCTAAAGTGATAATTGGTTTCACTTCTATACCTTCTTGCTTCATGGGAAATAATAGAAATGTAATACCTTTCTGTTTAATTCCTGAATCATCTGTTCTCGTTAAGCAATTGCTAGATCTGATCCTGCTCCGGGTTCTGAATACCCCTGGCACCAATTAACTTTTCTGTCTCTAATATCTGGCATGAATCTATCTTGTTGTTCTTTAGTGCCATACGACATTAATATCGGTGCTAGCATTCCTAGACCAAAAGGTAAATCAAAGGGTATTGCCGCTCTAGCAGTTTCTTGTTCCCAGATATAATGCTGAGTAGGGGTCCAACCAGGACCACCAAATTTAGCAGGCCATTTCGGAACATCCCAACCGCCTTTTTCTCTAGCTTTTTTGAACCAACCTAATCGCCAAGAGAAATAGTCTTCTCCGTCTTTTATTTTATTTTCATCGAAGAAAGCCCTGACTTCATCTCTAAACGCTAGGTCTTCTGAACTAAGCTCTATATCCATAATATTCTATTTTTCTTTTGTATAAGGAATCTGAATATTAATTGCTTTTAAAGATTAAAGCTATGTGAAAAAAGGGGAAATATCTAGTTCTTTCATCTATATAAAATTTTTCTGATATAGTCTTATTATGGATTCTTTAATGTTAGTAGCTTTAGTTTCTTTAGTTTTATTTCTGTTCATATATAAACAGATAATTGATCTAAAAAAAGAATTACAAACGGAAAAAAATAATATTAAAGAGTTGGAAGAGAAACTTGTTGCTTTAATAGACAAAGATTACGGCTTCTCAGAAGACCGATATTAGATAAAGATACAAGGAAGTTGGGTTTGTTAAGAATAGCCTTTTTGTGAAGGCAGGGATGTTTATAAATTAGTTTTATGTAAGAGGTAATTATGAAACCAGTATGTTTAGTTTTAGGCGCGGGAGCAGGAATTGGTGGAACTGTTGCAGCGAAGTTTGCAAGTGAAGGATACCACTCTTATTTATGCCGAAGGACAGATCAAGAAGGATTAGATAAATTAATTAAAGGAATAGAGGACTCGGGTGGTTCTGCATCTGGCTCTTTATTGAATGCAATAGAGGAAGATGTTCTTGAGGAATTAATTACTAAAGTAGAATCTGATGTAGGCCCTATAGAGGTTCTGGTTTATAACTTAGGTGCACAGACTGGAATGAAGCTTCTAAGTAAAACTACTACTAAAGAATTTGAATGGGGATGGAGAATAGCAAGCTTTGGTCTATTTAGAGTTGCTAAGGTTTTATGTCCTCTTATGGCCGATAGAGGAAAAGGAACCTTTTTAGTGACATCTGCAACGGCAGCAATGAGAGGTAATGCTACGCAACATTCACATGCGGCCGCTATGGGCGCAAGAAGAATGCTATGTCAGTCGCTAAATGCTGAATTTGCATCTAAAGGAATACATGTTGCTCATATAGTTGTTGATGGTGCAGTAGATGCTCCAGACACTTTAGGTAAGATGCTTGGACCTGAAATGTATCAACAGCTAAGAGAAACTAAAGGGATGGAGCATGATGGACTTTTACTGCCTAAGGAAATAGCTGAAACTTATTTTCATTTAGCTCAACAGCATCGATCTGCATGGACTCATGAGCTTGATTTACGGGCCTTCTCAGACCTGGCTTGGTGGAACCATGCCACTATGCTTGAAGACTAAGCTCTGAATTTACTTATTTGGATATCTTCTTCACCTAAGTCCGTATAGTTATCATCAACTCTGCCCTGAATATATTCTTTCCAAGTGAAGGGTGTGTACTTAGGATCTTCATCTAAAATTTGCTCTAAGGGCTGAATCACTGCATCTCTTTTAGGGTTATAAAAATATGGAGTGCTATATCTTACTTTTTCAGTTCTCTTAGTCACTCTATGAATTGCCGCCACATATTCATCATTAGTCCATACTTGCATGGCGTCACCTAAATTAACTACTATCGTATCTTCTTCAGGTTCTATATCGATCCAACCAAATTCTTTCGACTTAGTTTGTAAACCTCCAGTCATATCTTGAAGTAAAAGAGTAAGTATCCCAGGATCAGTATGATGATGTAGCGCCATATCACCTAAATTAGTTATTTTATCTCTAGTAATTTCTTCGATAGGATCATCTACTGGATAGAAGTTTAATCTAGCATTGCTAGTTGAACCTTCTCCGTTAGGAAGTTGAGAATTATCTGATTTCAAATTTAAAAAAATCAGTTGTAACGTTTCTTCAGCTACTTCAGAAGCTTTGGAGAAGAACATTTCCATCGTAGCTCTAAATTCATTATTTTCTGGCCATTGGTTTAAGTCATCCCCATTTAATCTGGGATACATGAAATCAAAAACTTCTTTTAAATCTCTTTTTTGTTTAGTTAATTCTCTATCGTAATAACCAAGCGGTACGGTCTCAGTCCTTATGATCTTTAATTTTTCTTCTCTTGGTTGGTCGAAGAACCATTTAGACATCTGCCACATATCATCTATTTCTTTTTGCATACCATGATTCTTTAAAAGGAAAAATCCATGGTCTCTACAAGCTAAATCTAAAAGCTTCAGTTGCGACGAATCAGATCCGGCCTTTTGTAAATCTATTGTAGGTACATTAGCTTGATTCATGATCCGTGGCTCTTTGAGAAAAATTAATTACACTTTCAAAAGAATGCATTGCTTTTAAAACGTCTAAATCTTGACGTTGACCGCCGATAATTTGGATAGCGATAGGAATATTTGTAGAAGAACTGACTCCGACGGGTACTACTCCTGCCGGGTTTCTAGTCATATTAATTCCCATTGTAAAATCTACCCATGCAGGAGTTTCTTCTCCATTAACAGTTCCGTCTCCTTCTATTTTAGGCGCTTGACCACATGTTCCTGGGGTGATGATCAAAGGAGATTCTTCAAAGGAATCTTCCAATTGCAAGCCAAATTTATGACAAGCATCTATTGAAGAAGCGTAAGAAGCTCCATCCATTTTCATGCCCATTTCTATAAACATTCTTAGAAGAGGATCAATTTTTTTATACTCATCTGTTCCTACAAGGTGTTGCTGTCTTCTTGCACAAGCACAAGCCCAAAAAACCATCCAAGCATCAACAGGATTTTCATCCCAGATTTTATCTTTTTCAATAATAGTTACCCCAGCATCTTCTAGTGACTTGACTGCTTTTTCGCAGATCTCTAGAACCTCTTTGTCTACTGTAGAAAATCCCATAGTAGGTGACCATATGGCGGTTTTAGGCAAATCTCCGGTTAACTGGTTTAACCAGTTAGGGTTACCGCCTTCAAGAGAAAAAATATCTGTCGGATCTGCTCCTACAGAAGCATCTAGAGCAAGTGCCGTATCTGCAGTAGTATTTGCCATAGGTCCTTTTACTGTTAATAAACCTGATCCTGGTGGTTTAGGGCCTCCATTAGGAATTCTTCCTTGAGAAGTTTTAATCCCACTTAAGCCGCCTAATACAGAAGGGATCCTTATCGATCCACCTCCATCAGAACCAGTACCTAGAGGAATCATTCCAGAACATAGGGCAGCTGATGTTCCACCAGAAGAGCCACCTGGAGAATATTCAAGATTCCAAGGGTTTTTAGTAGACCCAAAAGGAGCATTATCTGTTTTACCTTTATGTCCAAATTCAGGCGTATTAGTTTTTCCCAAAACAACACAACCTTGATTTCTTAGTCTTTTTACTAGTATAGAATCTTCCTCTGCAGGATTATCATTAATGTGTAGTTCTGAGCCATAACTTGTCACAAAACCCTTTGCATCTTCAAGGTCTTTAACTCCTATAGGAATGCCAGCTAATAAACCTACATCTTCACCATCAGATATTTTTTTATCTAATGCTTCGGCTTGCTTAATAGCGTCTTCACTGTTTAAAGCACAAAACGCATTTATACTGGCATCAAATTTTTCGATATTACTTAGAGCAGATTCGGTAAGTTCTTTTGCCGAAATCTCTTTATTTTTTACCCTTTTCACAAGTTCTGAAATTGAATGATCTCTAAAGTCCATGTCTTTCCCCGTTTTTTCTTATATTATCATTGTTTGATTGAAGGTCACTATTAGTTAGGAAATATTATGGATTTTGAACATACAAAAAAGACCAAGGATTTAATGGCACTAGTTTCAGATTTTATAAATACAAATATAAGACCGTCTGAAAAAAGGTATACAGAAGAAATGGAAGCTTTTAGGGCTGAGGGTGACCCATGGCGTGTGCCTGAGGTGCTTAATGAATTAAAACATAAGGCCAAAGATGCTGGTCTTTGGAATTTTTCTTTAACAGGTGATCTTGGATATGGTTTAACTAATTTAGAGTTTGCACCTCTTGCTGAGATGATGGGGGTTGGCTGGACTTCTGAAGTATTTAATTCTTCTGCTCCTGATGCAGGCAATATGGAGGTATTAGATAAATACGGCACTGAACAACAAAAAGAGAAATGGTTAAAGCCTTTATTAGAAGGAACTATGAGATCTGCATTTGCAATGACAGAACCTAATGTGGCTTCTTCAGACGCAACCAATATATCAAGCACTATTGTTGCTGAAGGGGATGAATATGTAATTAATGGAGAAAAATGGTGGACTTCTGGTTACGGAAGACCTGACTGTGGCTTCATGATATTTATGGGAGTATCAAATCCGGACGCGCCGAAGCATCAAAGACAATCTCAGATAATTGTTCCTAGAGATTCAGAAGGAATAAAACTTAAAAGAATGTTAACTGTATATGGCGCTGATCACGCACCAAGCGGACATGCGCATTTAATCTTTGAGAATGTTCGTGTACCTAAAGAGAATATGATTTTAGGTGAAGGAAGGGGTTTCGAGATAGCTCAAGGACGCCTAGGACCTGGCAGGATACATCATTGCATGAAGATTATAGGTGCAGCAGAGACGGCTCTTAAATTGTTATGTGAAAGAGCGTCGACAAGAGTAGCTTTTGGAAAAGCAATAGCTGAATTAGGCGGAAATTATGATGTTATTGCTAAATGTAGAATAGAGATAGAAATGTGCAGGCTTCTAACATTAAAGGCAGCTTACATGATGGACACTCTAGGAAATAAAAAGGCAAAAAGTGAGATAGCTCAGCCTAAGGTTGAAGTACCTAGTATGGCCGTAAGAATAATTGAAAGAGCTGTACAGATACATGGAGGAGCGGGCGTTTCTCAAGATACCCCTCTGGCGGGACTTTATAGCTCTATCAGATTTTTGCGAATAGGTGATGGTCCGGATGAAGTTCATTTAAGAACGATAGCGAAAGAAGAGCTTTCAAAATATGATTCTTTGAGAAAAAATAGATAAATTGTTAATTCTTTCACTACTAGACTTTCCTAATTAAGTAGATAAGATTCAATAATATGTGAAGGGGCGGCTTTGGCCTGAGATCTGATAAGAAACCCTTTGAACCTGATCCATTTAATAATGGCGGAGGAATTACATGATCAAACTAAATAAAGTTTCATTTTTAATACATTTCTCTCTTTACCTCTTTTATAGCAATTTGATTTTAACTAGTGTTGAAGAGGTTGTTGTTCTAGGGGATTGGAAAGAAGTAACCCCAGATAAGAAAGATGCAAGTATTGTTTTATTAGGCTCGAGGGAAATTGATGATCAGGCGATTAACCACTTTGAAGAGCTTACTTATCTTGTTCCTAATTTAAATTTTGCAGCTAGTGATTCAAGAGCACGATATTTTCAAATTAGAGGGATAGGAGAGAGGTCAGGATATCAAGGGACGCCTAATTCATCTGTCGGCTTTTTGATTGACGATATTGATTATTCAGGCCAAGGAGGGATAGCAACTACTTTTGATATAGATCAGGTTGAGATTCATAGAGGTCCACAAGGTTCTAGAATAGGAGCCAACGCTCTTGCTGGTCTGATTTATATTAAAACCAAAGATCCAACTAAAGAATTTGAATCTAAAGGTAGGGTTGTTTTGGGTTCTTACGGAAGAAAAAGTATAGGACTTGCTGCCGGCGGTCCCCTAAAAATAAGCGATGATGTTACTTACAGATTGGCTCTTCATAAACATGAAGAGGATGGTTTTAGAAAGAATATTTACCTAAATAAATCTAATACTTCAAGAAAGGATGAGCTAACAAGCAGATTGAAGGTTAATTGGGAAGTAGGTGATAAGACTTCAGTTAAATTATTGCTTTCTAGGGTTAATTTAGATGATCCAGCCGATATATGGACTCTTGATGGTAGTTTAAATACCCTTTCTGATAGACCTGGCATGGATTCACAAAAGACAAATTCATTTGGATTAAATACTGTTAGCCAGTTTGATGGATTTAATTTTCAAAGTTTGACTAGCTCTACTAATACAGATGTAACTTTTAGTTACGATGCGGACTGGGGAAATTCAGAATCATGGCATCCGTATGTGTATGATTATTTCTCTGAAACGATCAGAAATAGGGAAACTAAATCGCAAGAATTTAGACTGTTATCCAATGAGGGCCTACACATAACTAATCAAAGAATTCAATGGGTCATAGGAATTAGTTATTTTGAAATAAAAGAAACTAATTTTAAGAAAGATGATGGAAATTATGGCGACCCTAGTGATCCTTTCGGGCCTTATTTTAGTCAATCTTCTTCTTCAAGTGCTTATAAATCTGAAAACTTATCTCTTTTCGGCAGTATAGATTATTCTCTCACAGATTCTCTCCAACTATCTATGGGGCTCAGGAGAGAGGATTGGAAAGCAAATTATAACGATACCTTAGGAGATGAATTTAGACCTTCAAATATGATGAATGGAGGAAAGATTTCTTTAATAAAAAATACAAAAAATTCTAATTTATTTGCAAGTATTGCTAGAGGATATAAACAGGGTGGTTTTAATCTGGGACTAGGCCTAGGATTAGACTCATCTAATAAAAATATGATTTACGATCCTGAATACCTTTTAAATTACGAAGTAGGGCTAAACTCTAAAAGCCTTGATTCAAAGATTCGTCTCTCTGCAGTTTTGCAGCAGAAGGAGTTAATTACGGGTTTGAGCTGAATGTTGATTATGAAATTAATGATTCCTTAAATATTTATACAAGAATTGGTTTGTTAGAAACAGAAATTAAAAACTGGAAGTCTAGACCTGATCTAGAAGGAAGAGAGCAAGCACATGCTCCAAAAAATAGTTATTCTTTAGGTTTAAATTGGAATTTAAATCAAAATAGCTTCCTGAGAATTGATACAACAGGGAAAAGTAATTTTTATTATTCTGATTCACATGATAATAAATCAAGATCCTACGTATTAACCAATTTAAGTTTAGGTTATCAATTTGATAAATTTGAAGCTTCTCTCTGGGTACACAATTTATTTAACAAGTATTACTCTGTTAGAGGGTTTTATTTTGGAAACGAACCACCCAATTTTGAAGATACTTTGTACGAAAGACATGGAGACCCTAGACGCTTTGGCTTGTCTCTCCAATACGATCTTTAGGCTTTGAATTAAATGGAAATTTTAGCAGTCTTATTAGCTATACTTTATCTAGTTCTAGCAGTTAAACAAAACATCTTATGTTGGCCTGCAGGGATTTTAAGTTCTTTTCTGTATCTATTTATTATGTATTCAGCAGGTCTTTATATGGAGGCTTATTTACAAATTTTCTATATCTTTATGGGGGTATACGGATGGTCTCAGTGGAAATCTAAACAACCAGAATTTATTGTTAATAATTGGAGTATCTTAAGCCATTTTAAAGCGATAAGTTTAATCTTCCTGCTTACATTATTATCAGGATATCTTCTTGATAGACATACTGAAGCTGCTTTACCATTCCTTGATGCTTTGACAACATGGGGAGCAATTATTGCAACTTACATGGTTGCAAAAAAACTAATTGAGAATTGGATTTATTGGTTTGTTATTGATTCTATTTCTATATTCTTATTTATATCAAGAGACTTACACTTAACTGCCTTACTATTTGCTGGCTATCTCGTAATTATTTGTTTTGGGTATAGATCTTGGAGTAAGGCAAGGAAATAAAAAAAGGCTATTGCATTCTGCATTAGCCTTTTTAATTTTATATTGATTTAGATTAAACTAAGTCAGCATTCATAACCTTGTTCCAAGCAGCTATAAAGTCTGAAGTGAATTTATCTTTAGCATCAGAACTAGCATAAACCTCAGCTATAGCTCTAAGTTGAGAATTAGAACCAAAAGCAAGGTCAGATCTTGAAGCAGTTCTTACTTTCTCTCCAGAGACTCTATCGATCGCTTCGTAAGAATTACCAGTGCCATTTGGTTTCCATTCAACAGACATATCAAGCAAGGTATCAAAGAAGTCGTTTGATAAATTGTTTATATCATCTGTAAATACACCATGGCCATCTGCACTTACTCCTAATGTCCTCATTCCTCCAACAAGAACTGTCATTTCCGGTGCAGTTAAACCAAGCAATTGGGCTTTATCTAACATCAATTCTTCAGAAGGCATATTTATGCCCGATTGATGGTAATTTCTAAAAGCATCTGAAATAGGTTCAAGTACACCAAAAGATTCTTCATCAGTCTGTTCTGCAGAAGCATCTCCTCTACCTGGAGTAAAAGGGACTTCTGTTCCAGAAGCCTTTTCTATGCCAACATTACCAGCAAGAACTATTACATCAGCTATTGAAGCTCCTGTCTCGCTAGCTATTCCTTCTAGCACATTGAGCACTTTAGACAGCTCTTTTGGTTTATTAGCTTCCCAGTCTTTTTGAGGTGCAAGACGAATTCTTGCTCCATTTGCTCCACCTCTAAGATCTGAACCTCTAAAAGTGGATGCGCTGGCCCAAGCAGTTTCCACCATTTGTTGAATTGATAGGCCACTCTCATTTATTTTAGATTTGACACTTCCAACATCATAATCAGCATTACCTTCAGGGACTGGATCTTGCCAAATTAATTCCTCTTCAGGAACTTCTGGACCTAGATAGCGAGATCGGGGACCCATATCTCTATGCAACAATTTAAACCAAGCTCTAGCAAAAGCATCAGCGAATTCGTCAGGGTTTTCATGAAAACGTTTTGAAATCTTTTTATAGATTGGATCTTCTCTCATGGACATATCAGCCGTTGTCATCATAGTAGGTACACGAACAGAAGAGTCCTCAGCATCAGGTGCCATATCTTCTTCTTTCTGATCTATGGCGTGCCAGACAATTTTTCCTGCTGGCGTTTCTACTTTTTCCCACTCATAGCCAAATAAGAGATCAAAATAACCGTTATCCCATTTGATAGGGTCTGCGGTCCAAGCACCTTCAAAACCACTAGTAATAGTGTCACTTCCCATACCTGAAGCATGATTACTCATCCAACCAAAGCCCATATTCTCAAGTGATGCACCTTCAGGCTCTACTTGTACGTTCTCTTCTGGACCTGCACCATGACCTTTACCAAAAGTGTGTCCTCCAGCGACAAGGGCAACAGTTTCTTCATCGTTCATAGCCATTCTGCTAAACGTTTCTCTCACATCTTTACCACTTGCTATTGGGTCAGGCTCTCCGTCAGGACCTTGTGGATTTACATAAATTAAGCCCATTTGAACTGCTCCAAGAGGGTTGGCTAAGTCTCTTTCTCCAGAATATCTTTCATTGGCTAGCCATTCTTTTTCTGCCCCCCAATCAATATCCTCTTCTGGAGCCCATATATCTGGACGGCCTCCACCAAACCCAAATGTCTTTCCTCCCATAGAC
>LULN01001164.1_pt1 | contig 10922 bp, 14 predicted proteins | sample 728131 | NCBI WGS metagenome assembly LULN01 (sample SAMN03860288, study PRJNA289734) | marine metagenome | biome: seawater column; feature: ocean; material: water; isolation source: Red Sea water column Station 149 - depth 100m | place: Saudi Arabia: Red Sea | collected 2011-10-15 | depth 100 m
CTATAATAGGACCTAATGGAGATTTTTCATCTTTGCCCGATATTTCTAAATGGATCTTAACTGTAGGTATGATTTTAGGTAGACTTGAGTTGTTTGCAATATTAGTATTGTTCTTACCATCTTTTTGGAGAAATTAATTATGTCTGAAACAAAGAAACAAACATGGCTTGATTCTCTTGCAGTTTATAAAGATATTCGAATGATAAGAATTCTTTTATTAGGAGCAATAAGTGGTTTCCCTTGGGTATTAATTGCAAGCAGCTTGAGTCTTTGGCTTAAAGAAGAAGGTCTTAGTAGATCAACAATTGGATGGGCAGGTTTAATTTTTGGAGTATACGCTTTCAATTATTTGTGGGCTCCCATTATAGATAGAATTCAAATTCCAATACTAACAAAAAAATTAGGTCATAGAAGAGGATGGATAGTTTTGATGCAATTAATTATTTTGTTAAGTCTTGTTGTTTGGAGTGTGATTAATCCAACTGAAAATTTGGCTTTATTAATTACTGTAGGTTTAATTATTGCTATCGCGTCAGCAACCCAAGATATAACTGTGGATGCATTAAGAATTGAACAGATAAATGAAAATGAAGGAAAATCAATGGCTGCAGGCGCAGCCATGGCTGTTGTTGGTTGGTGGACAGGTTATAAATTAGGTGGAGTTGTTGCTTTATTTACGGCAGAATTTTTTGAAAACCTAGGGGTAGCTGACTACTGGCAAGCTACTTTTTTAATTTTAGGTATTTTAATAATCTTAAGGAATATTGGATTAATGTTTGTTCATGAACCTCATTGCAGCTGGAATTTTAGGATTTGTTTTCTTGTTTAAGATAGGTGAGGCATTTATGGGAAGAATGTCTATTGTTTTTTATAAAGAAATTGGTTTCTCCAAAGGTCAAATTGCAATTTATTCAAAAGGACTTGGCTGGATAACAACAGTTGTATTTACTTTGTTGGGTGGAGTAATGGCCATGAGAGCTGGAACAATTAAAACTATGTTCTTTGCTGGTGGGTTAATGGCTATAACCAATCTTTTATTTGCAGTTTTAGCATGGACTGGAAAATCTGAAATTTTATTTGCAATTGCTGTTATAGCTGATGATATCACAGCAGCTTTTGCAACTGTAGCATTTGTTGCATTTATATCATTACTAGTTGATAGAACTTATACAGCCACACAATATGCATTGCTTGCTTCAATTGGTACTGCTGGTCGTACTACTTTAGCTTCATCCTCAGGAGCTCTAGTTGACTGGTTAAACGGAGATTGGGGAACATTTTTTGTTTTAACGACTATAATGGTAATACCATCATTAATTTGTTTGTGGTTAATTAAAAACAAAATTAAAATTGGTGCAAAATAATTTTTATTTCATAGGTAATTTTTCGAATATTTACAAAAATCCTTCGAGAAAATCTGAAGTAACTTCACAAATTGTCAAAATATATAGAAAAATTTAGCCCCAATTATAAAGTCAGTTCACTAAAAGCAAAGATTTATAAAAAACCTGGAATTGGAACTAGCAGTTGGCTTCCGCTTGCATCCAAATTATCTGTATTTGAGCAAAATAAGAATTACGTAAAAATTGAAAAAAATAAATGGATTAAAAAAACAGATATTAAAATAATAAACCATAAAGAAAATAATTTTACAAAAATATTTAAAAAATTTTTAAATGTAAAATATGTTTGGGGTGGAAAAACATTTAAAGGTATTGATTGTTCAGCCTTATTGCAAATATTTTATTTTTATAATAATTCGTTTTATCCAAGAGATACAAAAGATCAGATCAAATATACAAAAAAGAATTCAAAGAAAAGACTATTTAAAAAAGGAGATATTATTTTTTGGAAAGGTCATGTTGCTATGTGTTTAAATTCTAAACAACTAATTCATGCTTATGGTCCAGAAAGAAAAGTAATTATTATGCCAATTATAGAAACAATTAATAGAATTGAAAAAACTGCCAAGCTAAAGGTAAAAAAAGTATCTAGAATAAAATATTAATTTCTTCCAAAGTCAGGTTTATCAATATCTTGTTTCAATTTGATGATTTTTGACCTTACTTTTTTAGTCTGAATAAGTTTCTTTACGATAGACTTATTATTTTTTGAATTAATATCTTTTTTAAATTGATTTAAATTTTTAATAAATAAATCAATCGCTTTTGAAATATTATTTTTATTGTTAAAAAAAATATCTCTCCACATGATTTCATTTGATGCTGCAATCCTAGAAAAATCTCGTAATCCACCAGCGCTATATTTGATTAGCTCATAATTTTGTTTTTTCTCAAAATCTTGTGCAGATTTCACCAGATTATATGCAATTAAGTGTGGTAAATGACTAGTAATAGAAAAAATTTTGTCATGTTTTTCAGCGCTCATAACAACTACTTTTGCTCCAATTTTTTTCCAAAACTTAGTTAGAATATTTATATTATTTTTTTTAATATTTTTTTCTTTAATTATTATGCACCATCTATCAGTAAACATATTTTCTTTACCATGCTCTGGTCCACTGACCTCTGATCCAGCTATCGGGTGACTTTGAATCCAATGAATACCTTTCTTTAAAAATTTATTTATAATTTTAGAAGTTTCAATTTTTGAAGAACCAATATCTGTAATCAATGTTTTCGATGGTATAAATTTATTAATTTTTAAAATAATATTTTTGTATTCACTCATTGGTGTACAAAAGATGATTAAATCGGAATTACTTGCACCTTCTTTTAATGATTTAACAATTGTTCCAGGTAATTTTAATCTTTTTATCTTAGCAATATTTGATTTTGATTTTTCATAAATAAATATTTTTTTTGCTATTTTTTTTTTGCTAATACGCCTTAATAAAGATGAACCTAATAATCCACAGCCAATAATTAAAATATTTTTCATTTTTTCAATACTTGCTTAATAACACTCATAAATTTTAAGTTTTCTTTTTTAGATCCAATAGTTAACCTTAATTTATTCTTTATATGATAACCATCTTCTGTTGATCTTAAAATAATTCCCTTATTTTTAAGTTTTTCATAGGTGGTTTTATAACATTTAGCGCATCAACTATTTTTTTTGATCCATATCCCCAACCTACTCTCAGAGAAGCTAATCCAAACATTTTTGAAAAAGTTCTAAGGATGAAAACATTGTCTTTATTTTTAAACAAATCTAACCCAGATGAATAATCTTTGTTTTTCATATATTCTGCATAGGCATCATCTATAACTAGTAAAATTTTTTTATTTAATCTTTTTCTTAATTCTAAAACTTCTTTTTTCGTTAAGTAAGTTCCTGTAGGATTGTTTGGGTTAGCTATAAACACAATTTTAGTTTTTTTTGTTATTTTTTTTAAAATTTCATTTACTGAAACTTTAAAATTAATTTCTTTTGCAAATACAACTTTTGCACCTACAATTTTTGAGTAAATTCTGTACATTAAAAAACTATACTCAGGTACTACAACCTCATCTTTTGGGTTTAAAAACAACTGACAGAGCATTTGAATAACTTCATCTGAACCTGCTCCACAAATAATTTTCTCAGAATTACATTTATAAGCTTTAGATATTGCTTTTCTTAAATTTTGAGATTTTCCATCTGGATATTTATCTAAATTTAGATTTTTATTTGATATTATTTTTTTTGCTTTAGGACTCATACCTAAAGCAGACTCATTTGCAGAAAGCTTAATTACGTTCTTAAGTTTTTTAACTTTTGATTTACCAGGCTTATAAGCCTCAATATTAAATTTTTTGAAATTTGGAGTTGTCATTTTTTTTAATTTATGTGCTCTTTATAGATAAAATTACAAAATTTTATAGGGAATAAGAGGATTTTTTAAAAAATTGACATAATAAATAAGTTCTAGTAAAAAAATTATGCGCTGATTTAACTGAATTGCGAGCGCTTAAAAAAAACCGCTAAAATAGTTTTTTTTCTCACAATTCGAAACAGTCAAAAACTATGAATACTGAGAAAAACATAAAAACTTTAATTGTAAAGAAACCACTAAAATTAGACTGTGGAAAGACCATAAAAGATTTTCCGATAGCCTATGAAACTTACGGTTCACTTAATTCAAAAAAAGATAATGCAATATTAGTTTTTCATGCTCTAACAGGAGATCAATTTGTAACCGGAATAAACCCTGTAACTAACAAAGAGGGTTGGTGGAGTTATGCAGTAGGTCCTGATAAAGCTATCGATACAAATAAATATTTTGTTATTTGCTCTAACGTAATTGGTGGATGTATGGGGTCATACGGACCAAGTCATAAAGATCCTGATCAAAAAATTTTTGGAACAAATTTTCCAGTTATTACAATTAATGATATGGTGAATGCTCAATATAATTTACTTGATCATTTTGGTATAGATAAATTATTTTCTATAACTGGAGGTTCAATGGGAGGTATGCAGGTCCTTCAGTTTATCAGCAACTTTCCTGATAAATCTAAAACAGTGATACCAATAGCAACCACATCTAGTCATTCAGCTCAAAATATTGCTTTTAACGAGCTAGGTAGACAAGCTATTACAGCTGATAGTAACTGGAAAGATGGGAATTATACATCAAACGATACTAATCCTGGAAAAGGATTGGCAGTAGCTAGAATGGCAGCTCATATTACATATTTATCTAAAAAAGGTTTGCAGGAAAAATTTGGAAGAAAGTTACAAGAAAGAGAAGATCTTAAATTTGGATTTGATGCTGATTTTCAAATAGAAAGTTATTTGAGATATCAGGGTTCAGTTTTCGTAGATAGATTTGATGCAAATAGTTATCTTTATATTACTAGAGCTATGGATTATTTTGATTTAGCTAAGCAATTCAATGGTAATCTTTCAGAAGCATTTAAAAATACAAACGCGAAATTTTTTATAATTTCATTTACTTCAGATTGGCTTTATCCAACCCAAGAAAACAAAGATATTGTGATTGCTTTAAACTCAATAGGAGCTGATGTTGGATTTGTAGAAATTGAGTCAGATAAAGGTCACGACTCCTTTTTACTAGACGTTCCTGATTTCTTAAGTGCACTTAAAAACTTTTTAGATAAATCTTACGAAGAAAATTAATTATGAAAAATGAATTTCAGGTAATAGCAGATTTAATTGAAAAAGATAAGAAAGTCTTAGATGTAGGTTGTGCTGATGGAACTTTGATGAAATTTTTAAAGGATAATAAAAACATAAATATAAGAGGATTAGAGATTTCAAAAGAAAAAGTGCAAGAATGTATTGCTAAAGGTTTAACTGTAATTGAAGGAAATGCTGAAAAAGATTTAAAGCAATTTCCAGACAAATCATTTGATTATGTTGTTTTAAGTCAAACCCTTCAAGCTTTTCTTAATCCTGAATTAGTTTTAGATGAACTTTTAAGAGTTGGAAAAAAAGCAATAGTTACGATTCCTAATTTTGGATACTGGAAAGTAAGATTTCATTTATTATTTAAAGGTACAATGCCAATTACAAAAACATTACCAGATGAATGGTATAACACTCCAAATTTACACATGTGCACAATCAAAGATTTTTTTCATTTTGTAAAATCAAAAGATATAAAGATTTTTAAATCACTCGCTTTAAATAATCTTAATTCATCAATAATAAATGAGAGTAATTTAGGAGTTAAAAATTTGTTTGCAGATCTAGGTATATTTTTGATAGAAAAATAAAATGCGTATTGAAATTATACCTTGTCTTCAAGACAACTATAGCTATTTAATAATAGACGAAAGTAACAATTTTGCGTGTGTTGTAGATCCCAGTGAGTCTGAACCAATAATAAATTTCCTAAAAAATAAAAATATAAAATTAAAATATATTCTTAATACTCATCATCATTATGATCATATCGGAGGAAATCAAGAATTAAAAAAAAAATATGGGGCAGTTGTTGTGGGTTTTAAAGGAGACTCAAAAAGAATACCTGGAATAGACATATTGTTAGAAGACAATCAAATATGGAAAGCTGAAAACTTTGAAGCTAAAATTATGCATATACCTGGACACACATCAGGCCATATTTGTTTTAATTTTTTTAAAGAAAAATTAGTTTTTACTGGAGATACACTTTTCTCACTTGGCTGTGGAAGAATATTTGAAGGCTCTTATGAAGAAATGTTTGAATCTTTGAACAAAATTAAATTATTACCAAAAGAGACAAAAATTTATTGTGGTCATGAATACACTCGAGAAAATGGAATTCCTACCATACCCTCAACTTTAAAAGAGGAATTGGAGTGTAATATATTTTTAAGAGCAAAAGATGTTAAAACCTTTTCAAAATTAAGAGATTTTAAGGATAATTTCTAATTAATTCGGCTTGACTAAAGGCTGACTACAACTATATTGCGGTAACTTTAAATTAAATCATACTATGTCATACGCAGTAATAAAAACAGGTGGAAAACAGTATAAAGTAAAATCTGGAGAAATTCTAAAGATTGAAAAACTACCAGATTCTAAACCTGAGACTAAGATAGAGTTTAATGAAATTTTGGCATACGGTGATGACAAATCAATTGAAATTGGAACTCCAAATGTTGAGGGCGCAAAAGTAGAGGCTGATTTAATTAAAAATAGCAAAAATAGAACTATTTTAATTTTTAAAAAAAGAAGAAGACAAAATTCAAGAAGAAAAAATGGGCATAGACAACAATATTCTATGATAAGAATTAACAAAATTTTTTCAAAAGATGGTAAAGTGTTATCAGAAGCTGAAAAAATTTCTAAAACTTCAAAAAAAGAAGAAGTTAAGGAAGCAGTAAGCAAATAGTTATTAGGTAAATTATGGCAACAAAAAAAGCAGGTGGATCATCACGAAACGGACGAGATAGTGCCGGTAGAAGACTTGGTGTAAAAAAGTATGGTGGTGAAACAGTAATTCCTGGAAACATAATTGTTAGACAAAGAGGAACTAAGATTTTTCCAGGTGAAAATGTTGGTATGGGTAAAGATCATTCAATATTTTCAGTTGTTAAAGGGAAAGTTGTCTTCAAAAAATCTAAATCAGATAGAACTTTCGTTTCTGTAAAGCCCAATTAATAGTACAACCAATTAAAATAGATGTTGTATTATGAAATTTCTCGATCAAGTTAAAATTTATATTAAAGCTGGAAACGGTGGAGATGGATCTCCTAGTTTTAGAAGAGAGAAATATGTTGAGTTTGGTGGACCAGATGGTGGGGATGGTGGAAAAGGTGGATCAATTATTTTAAAGTCAGAGGAAAATTTAAATACCCTTATTGATTATCGATATCAACAACACCACAAAGCCGAACGTGGAGAAAATGGTTCTGGTCAAAACCGAACAGGAAAAGGTGGTGAAGATTTAATTTTAAAAGTTCCTCTAGGTACACAGGTATTTGAAGAAGATAACAAAACTCTTCTTTTTGATTTTAATAAAAAAGGTGAAGAATATGTTGCAGCTGCTGGTGGAAAAGGAGGTTTGGGAAACACAAGATTTAAAAGTTCTACAAATAGAGCTCCAAGAAAATTTACTAAAGGCACTATCGGAGAAGAATTTACAATATGGCTTCAATTAAAAACAATTGCTGATATCGGTATTATTGGATTGCCAAATGCGGGAAAATCAAGTTTGTTAGCAGCATTAACAAACGCAAGTCCAAAAATTGCAAATTACAAATTTACAACTATTAATCCAAACCTTGGCGTGGCTTCTTACGATGATAAAGAAATTACCATTGCAGATATTCCAGGATTAGTTGAAGGAGCTCACGAAGGTATAGGGTTAGGGATACAATTTTTAAAACATATAGAGAGATGTAAGTCTTTACTGCACTTAATTGATGTCACCAACTTAGATCTGAATGAGTCTTATAATCAGGTGAAAAATGAATTAAAAAGCTACAGTGCAAAGTTATTAGAAAAAAAAGAACTAATTGTGTTTAATAAAATTGATTTGATTGATGAAGAAACAGCAAATGAAGTTATAGATCATTTTTCAAAGGGTAAAAATTGTGAGATTATGACAATGACAACTCTGGAAAAAGAATCTGTATCAAAAATTAAAGCAAAGCTTTTGTCTTATGTATCTTAAAAACTCTAAAATAATTGTTGTCAAAATTGGATCATCTCTCCTAGTTGATCAAAATAAAAAAATTAGGAAACAATGGTTATCTAGTTTTGCAAAAGATATTAAAAAATTAAGAGATAAAAATCAAAAAGTAGTTATTGTTAGCTCTGGTGCTATAGCTTTGGGTTGCAAGAAAATGAATTATAACAAAAAAAATATCAAATTAGATAAGAGTCAAGCTATTGCTTCTATTGGTCAACTAGAACTGATGAATTTATTTTCACAAATTTTCACAAAATATAAATTAAATATTTCTCAGATTTTGCTTACATTAGAAGATACTGAGGAAAGAAGAAGATCTCTCAATGCAAAACGAACTTTTGATAATCTTTTTGAACTTGGTTTTATTCCTGTAGTCAATGAAAATGACACTATTGCAACGAGTGAAATAAAATATGGAGATAATGATAGATTGGCATCTAGGGTTGCGCAAATTACAAACGCAGATACCTTAATTTTATTATCTGATGTTGATGGTTTGTATACAAAAAATCCTAAAATTTTTAAGGATGCTAAACTAATAAAGAAAATTGATGACCTAAATAAAGATCTAAAAAAAATTTATATTAAAGGCGTAAATGAATATGGAAGTGGTGGTATGCATACAAAAATTGAAGCAGCAAAAATATGTCAGCTTGCTGGTACTAGTATGGTTATTGCAAATGGACTATATTCAAATCCTATCTCAAAAATAATTGAAAAAAATAACTGCACCTGGTTTAGTCCAAAAATTTCAAAGTTAGATGCTAGAAAAAAATGGATAATAAGTTCTGTAGCACCTAAAGGAGCTTTAATAATTGATGATGGTGCTAAAAAAGCATTAAAATCTGGAAAAAGTTTGTTAGCAGCAGGAATTAAAAAAGTTTCGGGAAGATTTAACAAAGGTGATCATATTAAAGTATTGGATAAAAAAAATAACGAATGTGCTAGAGGGTTAAGTTCCTTTACTTCTGATGAGGTGACTAAAATTATGGGTCATCACTCTAATGAAATTGAAAAATTATTAGGCTATGTTGCAAAATCAGAAGTTATTCATAAAGATGATATGGTGGAAATTTAAATGATTAAATATATGAATTTAATTGGAATAAAAGCTCGAAAAGCTAGTGAGTATAAAGTTACAACTGAAGTAAAAAATAAAGTCTTAAATGATTACGCGAAATTAATTAAGAATGAAAAAAAATTTATTATTAATCAAAATTCAAAAGATATTAATTATGCAAGAAAAAAAGGGTTAAAAGAGAACGGCCATAAATTCAAATAAAGCTTTAGCTAAGTTGTTTAGAAAAGCACTTAAAAAAAATAAAGTTGATGAAAACTTTATTCAATTTATCGACTCAAAACAAAGAAAACTAGTAGATATAATGCTTTCTAAAATGAAAAAATATATCGATGTCATCATACCTCGTGGTGGAAAAAATTTAGTTAAAAAAGTTTTAGAATTATCCAAAGTACCTATAATTGGGCACTTAGAGGGGCTTTGTCATACTTATATAGATAAAGATGCAGAATTAAAAATGGCTAAAGAAATTGTCTATAACGCTAAATTAAGAAATACAAGTATTTGTGGTGCGACTGAAACTATTCTTATTCATAAAAATATAGTCAAAAAATTTAGTAATCCTATTTTGCAGGAACTTGAAAATAGTGGTTGTAAAATAATTGGTGATAAGATTTTGAAGAGTTATTACAAAGGTCAAGTATATCCTGCAAAAGAAAAAGATTGGTCAACTGAATATTTGGCATCAATTGTATCTGTTAAAGTTGTTAAAAATTCTGAAGAGGCAATTAAGCATATTAATAAATATGGCACTATGCACACTGACTCCATCATTACAAAAAATAAAAAAACAGCAAAATATTTCTTAAAAAATGTTAAAAGCTCAATTGCAATGCATAATACCTCAACTCAATTTGCTGATGGCGGTGAATTTGGATTTGGTGGAGAAGTTGGAATTTCTACTAATACACTACCACCAAGAGGTCCTGTAGGTTTAAATCAATTGATTTCATATAAATATGAAATCACTAGTAATGGTAAAATAAGAAATTAAATTGAATAACACAAAAATAAAAATTGGTGTATTAGGTGGATCGTTTGATCCTGCTCATAAAGGACATTTGGCAATTTCTAAGGAAGCAAAAAAAAGATTCAAACTCAAAAAAGTTATTTGGGCAATTACAAAAAAAAATCCATTTAAAATAGAGAGCAAGACATCTGTTACTGACAGAATTAAATATTGTAAAAAAATAATTGGTACAAATTCATTTATTAAGGTTAAATTTTATGAAAAAATTATTAAATCAAATAAAACTATAAATTTAATCAATCATTTAAAAAAAGATAAAAGCATTGAAATTTATTTTTTAATGGGTGCTGATAACCTTGTTAACTTTCATAAATGGCATAAATCTAAATTAATTTCACAAAAATGTAACATCCTAGTTTTTGATAGACATGGGTATAAAAAAAATTCTTTAAAATCAAAGACATTTAAGCAACTTAGTAAGGCCAATCTAGAGTTTATTGAGTTTAATAAAGTCAACATTTCATCTTCTCAATTAAGAAAAATTTGATAATCTAAAATCAATTAATGGACAAAATTTCAGACTTAAAAGAAATTGTAATCAACACACTAGATCTCAATAAAGCTCAAGACATTGTAACTATTGATCTTAAAGACAAAAGTTCTATGGCTGATTACATGATCATAGCAAGTGGGACTTCCTCTAGACATATCCAATCATTATCCGAACAAGTTTTAGAAAAACTTAAAAATAACGGTGTAAAATACTCAAAAATTGAGGGTAAAGA
>LULN01000386.1_pt2 | contig 10872 bp, 20 predicted proteins | sample 728131 | NCBI WGS metagenome assembly LULN01 (sample SAMN03860288, study PRJNA289734) | marine metagenome | biome: seawater column; feature: ocean; material: water; isolation source: Red Sea water column Station 149 - depth 100m | place: Saudi Arabia: Red Sea | collected 2011-10-15 | depth 100 m
ATACCTCCAACGAGTCCTGCGCCTCCTGCTCCTACCATTTTTATAATGTCCATAGAAAGTTGAGCTGGGTCTGCTTTAGCAAGTTGAGCTGGTGTTGCGTTTCTAACAGCTGTTGCTGCTGACTTAATCGCTTCTACTTTTTTAGCCGCTGGAAGATCCATTTTCATAACTGAGTCTCTAATCATTTCCATGGTTTCGTCTCCAACTTGTTTGGCTCGCATGGCTGTGCTTCCTTTCATCCTGTAGGGTTGGAGAATTTCATCTAGCTGGGAGCTAGCTTTTTCATAGCGCCCTTTTGCTACTTGAGTCGCCTCTTTCGCAGACTCTAAATTTCTTTGCGCAACTTCTTCAGGAGTCAGCCTTCTGTTTGGTCCTCTGCCTTTGCTTCTTCTCAGCAGAGTCCCAATACCTTTAAGTATTCCCATAGCCATTAGTAGACTCCTGTAAACTTAGTGCCGCGTAGTGCTGCGCCTTTGCCTCTTGATTTACCTTTGCCTGCGCCAGGTTGTGGTCCTTTGCTGGTTGCTATGGTTTTTTGCTTTGCGTAAGGAACCATTCCTTGGTCCTTGATCTTTTCACCTTTGTCCATTTTAATTCCTCTAGTAATATTCTCTGATTCTGCGAGGCTCGTTGTCCTGCATATCATAATCTGATTCTAAACCAATAAATCCCCCTTGTCGATAGCGAAGAAGAGCCTGAGTTGTTGAGTCTACCAAATCGTCGTGATCTCCGAAAGGAAATGCTGCACATTCTTCGACCAGTTCTTCCGCCCAACGCGTGTCTGGCACATAGACCATGCCCGATTCGAGTATGGGTGCAACAGAATTTACACGCGCAATTTTGTCTTGTCCCTTTCCTGGTGAGTAATTGACAACAGGTATGCCCGCTTGTCGTAATTCATCGGTGAGTGGCATACCCGATGCCTTTGCTTCGATGATAATTGTGTCTGGTTCCCAGTAACTATACTGATCGTATGCAATTCTTTTCAGTTCTGGAAAGTCCCACCGCCCTTTTTTGCAGTCCAGTAGCAACAAACAGGGTCGATGTGAGCCTTCTTCGGGATGAAACACGCACCAAGTCGTAATAGCAGAGAAATCAGCAGTTTCTTTTTTGCTAAACGCCGTGTCGTAGCTTTGAATGACGTAGTGCATCTGCGGAACTTCTTTTTTGTTCCAAGTATTCCACCATTCTCGCTTTAATATCGCTCCTTCTTCCGAAGTTGGGTTCTGCATCCACTGTGCTTCCCACTTTGACACTGGAATAGACGCTTTTACACCTTCTAATTCTTCAATTTTCCAATAACCTGGCCATAAAGGCTTGTTTGACTCTGGAAAAATGGCTGGAAACTCCACAACTTCCCACTGATCTGCGTGATCTTGCGTCTGTTTTGCCAATAATCTGCCTGTTAAGTCCTTGGTCGACCATCTTGTCATCACAATTACGATAGCCCCACCCGGTTGTAGACGTTGCCGTGGTCCAGAACTGTAGTATTCCCATGCGTTGTCCAGTGCTGTGGGTGATAATGCGTCTTGTTCCGAGTGAATGTCATCGAGAACCAGCAAATCCGCACCCCGTCCAGTCACGGCACCGCCGATACCTGAATAAAACGCTTCGCCCCCACCGCTGGTTTCCCAACGTCCTGCCGATTTGCTGTCTGCTTTAAGCGCCACCCCTGGAAAAACTGCTTGATATTCTTCAGAATCAATCAAGTCTCTGACTCTTCGACCAAAACGAAAAGCCAGTTCTGCTGTATGTGTAATTTGCATGACTTTTAGTTTTGGGTTTCTACCTAAAATCCATGAAGGAAAGTATGTGGATGCGAACTCACTCTTTGTATGACGTGGTGGCATGTTAATAATCAAACGTTTTAGTTCGCCACGAGCAACTTGTTCAAGTTTCTCAGCGAAAATCTGATGGTGGCGTCCTTCAATGAAGTCTGGCCACATGTGTTTGACATACGTCAGAAAGCTTTCTGCGCCATTGCGTTGGAGTTGTTTGGTGCGTAATGCCTCTGTCAATTCAATGAGTTCTTTCGTTGCGTCCGGGTATTGCTCCGCCAAACGTTCCAAATCAATATCCATAGTTAACCACTTTTTTTTCTGCGAAACAATTCTAATCTTATTTTATGTTTTACTTTTGGCTTGGTGTTTTCTTTTTCAAGCGCTTCTAGCAGGTCCTTGGTCGGTGTTCCTCTCATCCAATGATGCACTACCGTAGTCTTTCCAGTTCTGCGATCATAGTTTTTTTCTGAGGGTTTAAATTTAATTGGCATTTTCTTTGTTGTGTACTATGTTTTTGCACCACCAGTAGAGTTCTCCCTCTCCTAGTGTGTGTTTTATGGTGTTGACTCTTTGTGTCACTAATTGCACGTTGCCTATTATATATCCTTTGTTAGGATCTTTTCTATCAATACTGGCATTAAGATCCTGTCGTCCTTCGCCTCCATGCCACGTCATAAATATTCCAGATAACGCGCAGCGTCCTTCTTGTTTGTGCCACAGTTTATTTATATGGTCCATATCAATATCCCACTCCATATCTGCTCTTGCTGTTTTTAGTTTGTGATACACCACAGCAAGATATGATTCTGGCGTATGATTCCTTGCAACGTTTCTTTGAAAAGAGGTGCATCGTTTGCAGACATTACGTTTCTTGGTGTATTCCGATTGTGGAAGTGTTCGATTACAAGTGATGCAAGTTTTTTTCATATATAAAATTTGACGGTGGCCCAGGGACTCCTAACCCTTTTTGTTATATAAGGGGGGTCGCAAAATGTCAAATTTTCTGGATATTTTGTACCTGTCTGTTTTCTTCTCTTAGATAAAGATATACAAGCAAGCAAAATGGGGGGGATGAATCGAACGAAGTGAGATGATGCCATAGGCCATCCCCCCCATTTTGCTTGCTTGTATATAAAGGCTCTAAGGCTTGGACAACCTATTGTATGCGCCAGACTCGAAGTCCTTCTTTAGAGAAACGACTCGTGCATTGACGATTGGCTTCCCTAAAAAACACCCTCACAGTTTGTTTGAGATACGGATACTGTGGTCTTTTAGGTCTTTGGATCATGTGTTCAGGTGCAAGAAAAGAATCACCCACGTCCATGCTCAAGATCATCTTCTTTTCACGATCATCTAGAATACGGGCTTTGCCACGATGTAGTTTAGGTATCGGAAAATTCTTTTCTATTTGAATGGTAGAAGGACTTTCGTCCCTCTCCATTTGCTCGATGTGTAGGTCAGACATTTTCATTCTGCACCTCCATCGTCAAGTCTATCAAACCATGCAGGTTGTCTAGCTTGTTCCTCCTCATAAGGCACAGATGTTTCTAGGTTGTTGAATATTTCTAGAATCTTCACAAAGGCTAGTTGCTCGGAATGTGTCCAAGTGTTCTCCTTTCTCCTAGCCAATAACTCGATCAATTTAACGACGATCTTTCCATCGGCATCATCGACTTGTGCCATGACTAAGCCTAGATTTGGGTTGTTGTTTGGGTTTGTTATATCTTGTGGCATATTAGCCTCCCTTTATTATTAGTTACATATACTATTCTAATGATTGTATAGTATATGTCAATATTTATCTTATATTATTTTTTGTTTTTATACAACAGCTGTTGGTATTATACAACAGCTGTTGGTATTGCATCTATGGGATACATCTGTTAATCTTGTATATGAACTTAACAAAGGAGGACAATATGTCACACTTAGAACACGAAATGATGAGAGAAAGGATCTACGAAGAGGTCTGCTCTGACAATTCACCCGAAATGCAAATCAAAATCAACGCTGTCATGGACTCGTTCAAATGCGAACGCGAAGAAGCAGTTGACTTGATTGCTGAAGCAACCATAAACCAATGGGAGAATCAACAATGATGTCATTCTTTATATTCTGCGCTATTTTCCTAGCACTATTTGGCATACTTGCGACTTACAGATAGTCCCCTAATAGTTCACCACAATCTGCGCAAGTAGAGACGCCCTCGAAAGAGGGCGTTTTTTTTCGCACGCCAGCTCCACGCGTCCGGGCCGCACTCTTTTTTAGATAGAAAAAACAAGCAAGCACTTCGTTTCGCCTAGCCATCGCTTCGCTTTGGCCAGCGTTGCTTGTTTTTTCTCGGCTGAAAAGACAAGCAAGCACGGAGGCGGCCACCCTGGTGTGCTGGCCATCTTTAGATAGAAGAAACAAGCAAGCATGTTTCTTCTAGGACGACTGACAAAGGACTCAAGCACAAAAAAGGGCTACCCGAAGATAGCCCTTTCACACTAACAAGGAGGCGTTTAGTGTTTGGTTGACTCGTTTGCTTCTGCTTCGTCCAAAGCCTTCAGCGCATACTTGTCAGCATGTCTGACTGCCTCCCTTATTATGTCCATCGCTTCTTCTCTTTCTTTAGAATCATCTGCTAAAGCACAGAGAATAAACCCGCACATGTGCTTGACTAAGTGCTCTATCAACATCTGCGCATCGGTTGACTCTCCTGTTTTCTCACCTCTTTCTTTGGTAAGACTCAACATAGTATCGCCCAATGCTTCGATAGATGTTTGTGTAATTTTAAACACTTCTTCATATTCTTTTTCGTATTCGTCCATGACGATCTCCTTGTTATTAGTTGAACCTATATTATAGGACAGGTCTTATATAATTACAACACTTATCTCTACCAACAGCTGCATCGCCAGCCCGCTGGCCCTTGGTACGCCAGCTCTTTTGTTAGAAAAAACAAGCAAGCAGTTTTTTCTAGGGCGACCTTCAGAACTACCAAGCACATGCTTGGTAGTTCTTGGGCGGTGGTCAGCAGATGCTGAACCCTCCGCAGTTTTCAACAAAGTGCTGAAACTCTTTGACATTGTCCACTTCAAAAGGATAGCTAGTTCTAGAGTCTTTGCGCTCTCCTTTGCCACCGCATCCGTTACAATCACCTTGCACATACTCGTCGTCTCGTTGACCAGTGCCGTTGCAAATAGTGCACTCGACCAATGGCATTGCTTCAATGGCTCGATCATAAAGGACTTTGTAGCTCTCGACACCACCGTTGTCTAACTCGATCTTCAAAGCGTTGGCAATATACTTGCAAGTCTCTGCATCAATCTCGTGTCCACTATTGCTGTGTCCAAGATCATAATCTTCTTCGGTGATGACCTCAGAACAAAGCTCATAAACATAATCCCAAAGTGGTCTCCAAAACCAAACGTTGTTTCTAAAGTATTGACCACTTTTGGCTTGACCATCGAAATAGTCTTGCCATGCTTTTTCTTGCCACTCTTCTGGCATATTCTCGTCAGGTCGTGGTGGTGCTTCTGTTGTTGGATTTAATCCGTAAACGTCCATTCCCATGTTGTTCTCCTTGTTTGTTAAAGAACCTACATTATACAAAATATCCTATAAAAATACAAACCTTTTTTTCACCAACTGCCGTGTTGCACGCACCAGCCGTCCGGGCCGCGGGCTGGTTGTTTCTTAGAAATGACAAGCAAGCACGCCCTGGGCCCAGACGGCTGGTTGTTTCTTAGAAATGACAAGCAAGCACCCACCAATAGCTACATTACGCACACCAGCTGCGGCCCAGGGACGGCAGCTCCTTTCCTAGAAATGACAAGCAAGCAGTTATCCACAGGTTATCCACAATCTTTGGGAAAGTTATCCACAGCCTTTGCCCATGATTCTTCGAGCACGGCCCAAGAACCTTGGTCCCCCGTCCATATAGGTTCTGTTTTTAGCCCATGGACGACCAACGACTCGACCTGGGACGCATGATAGAGGTGCATCGTAAATTTTCTGGGGGTAGAAGGGCGGAGGGCCTGTGCCAAGAAAAAAGCGGGCGCATTTGCTCTCTCTTCGTGATATGCGATCTGGTGCGGCGATAGCGAAACTTTATTACTTTGGGTTACTTTAAGTTCAGCAGTAAAGTACACGCCAGCTGGGGACACCCCCAATACATCGGGAATACCGAGATTAACCCATGATTCAATGCGTATCAGCCGAAACGACTTCAAATTCGTTTTGACTTTTTTCCAAAATAAAGATTCTTTTTTAGCCACAGTAAGTCGAGTGTACCAGAATAAACAAAAAAGAACTTGATATATAAGATAGGTTTGATAGACTTGAGTAGTGTAGAGAAATAATTTTCTACACGGATAAACGACGGGTAGTGTCGGTTTCGATTGGCACTACTTGTAAAAACAAACTTAACTATGGGAGTTAATTATGAATAAAGTAAAACACTTAAACGGCGAAATGTTAGCAAGAGCTTGCGCTTTTGCAGCTAAACCAAAAGACTCACGTTTTTATTTAAGAAGCGTGTTTGTTGAACGCAGAGAAGAGGGAGGTGTTTACATTGTAGCCACCAATGGCCATGTTCTTTGTTGTTACACAGATCCTTTTGCAATACCTCATTTAGATTTTGAGAGTGTGATACTCGACATCTACCAAGAAAACTCATCAAGAATACACTCTTTTTTTGGTGATCTTAAAAAGAAACCAAGAAGAGTAGATATGGACGATGAAGGTTGGTCTGGTGCTGTTTCTATTACAGACGACGACGCGCTCAATTCAAGATTGGTTACTGTTATTGACGGAATGTATCCCGACTGGCAACAGATATTTAAGCAAGAAGTTGAGCATCAAGAAAATGTTAGCTTTGATCCAAAATACTTGGCTTTATTAAAAGATTTTGTATTAAAAGGATCAAATGATTCAGTGACACTTCTTCGATCTAGTGCAGAGAAAGTTAATATCTTTCAAACGCCGAATGGGGTTGTTGGAGTTATGCCAAGAAAAACACAGGACCTAGACGACAATGAGCTTTTAAACTCAGAAGTTGCGATCTTTGAGGAGGTGTCCAATGGCTGAATATTACAAACCAGGCACTCGCAAAGAAGTTGTTTATTCTACAGACGATGAAAGCAAAGGTGCTGTTATGTTGGGTTGGGGCAGAGGTAAGGTTTTGTTTGAAAAAGACTCAACAACAGGTGAGGTAACTTGGATTGATCCTAGCGAAGATGCTAGGGTCAGCCAAATTCTTATCAGCAGAGCAAAAGTAATATATAAAAAGGCGCAAAACTGATGTTGCGGTTACTTGGTTTAATACTTATCGTTCTTGGTTTGGTGTGGTTAGATTTATCTACTTTGCCAATCAAGAAGGATTTGTATTTTCTATATTTACTAGGAGCTTTTAATAACCTTTTTTCACTTAACTACACCACAGCTGTTGCGCAATCCTTTATGTGTGCCTCAGTTGTTTGGTGTGGTGTTTATTTAACAACAAAATGAATGAGAAAAAGAAAGTTTGGAAGAAGGTTTATTATTTTAATGGGAAAAAAGTATCAAAAAAAGATTATGATAAAATACCAGATGGTCCCAGAAAATTTTATGGTTTTAAATAATGAGAATTAAAGATAAAGAACACCAATTTTTAGGTTTAAAAGAACTTAACCAGCTGGTTATGGAATATCCTAATGACGCCGCCTTGGGTAAATACATAAGGGAAATGTATTGGAAACAAAGAAAAATACATACAAACTGTGGAACTCCAGAGTGTTGCAACACTTGTGAGCCTGATTGGATAGACGCAACACCGACATGAAACTAATAACTAAAATCCTAGACCCTATTTTTAATTTGTTTGATTGGACTAAACAGAAAATCTACAAAATTAAAAACGGGCCTATACAAACAATACCAAAGAAAAAATGACAAAAATATGGCGAAAAAGTGAGTGGGAAAAAATGACCCAAGACCTTCAGGAAGATCCTAAATTCTATTACTTCGTTCAACAAATGTACGACAGCAATTGTCGAGAAAGAAGAGAACACGGACAAAGAGAATTTCCAAATGTGTTTGACTATTACAGGGAATATCCTAAATGGTTACGAGAAAAATTTAACGGCGAATCTTAAAATGACTGACATGGTAAACAAACCTCCTCACTATAATCAAGGAGGGATAGAGTGTATTCGAGCTATTGAAGCAAGCATGACACCAGAAGGGTTTCGAGCTTATTTAAAAGGAAATATTATCAAATATTTATGGCGTTACGAGCATAAAAATGGTATAGAAGATTTAAAGAAGGCTCAATGGTACTTAGCAAGGTTGAGACTTCTAATAGAAAAACAAGGTGAAAATGATGCAGGATTACCGACTGATAAAGAAACCTGATGAATACTTGTTAATTAGTTCTAATGGACAAAAAGTTAGGCTTTGTACTCAAATTGAGAAAGAAGCACACAAGCTGGCAAAAAGAGCCATAAGACTATTAAACAGGACTAATCAGAACCTTCAGTAAACACAGCCTCTTCTGCTTCCAAAAGAGGTTTGTAGTCTGACAACAGGTCCTTAATTCTTTTCTTGATTTCAGTTTCAGATAAAGAGTCCAAAGAACCTGTACGGATCTCTTTACGCTCAACATAAAGACCCGCAGCTCTTCCTCTTTGCACTTCAGCTGACACAGCAGCAGTCAAATTACCTTTTTCTAAGGCCTGATCTCGAATGTCTGCTAGTTTTCTAACATGCCTACCAAATGTAACTTCGTATTTACGATCTACTTCAGCTTGGAGTTCTCTTATATACCTGACTACAACAGGGTATTTTTGTGGGTTTAAAAGTTCTGATGCTCTGACATGCGCACTTTCTTTGCTGTACCCAGCTGAAATGGCGCACTCGGTTTGTGTTTTAGATCCGTCGTTATAAACAAACTCTTTTGCAAACTTAATTTGTTTGTGAGTCAGGTGTTTATCGTTTCGACCTTGTAAGTTTCCTGATGTTCCCTTTGGCATACTGAATTATAACCATCAAAGTAAAAATAAGTAAAGATTTTTCACCGCACCCACCGCACCTCCACCGCACCTCAGTCAGGTTAGGTGAAAACCCCTATAAACAAAGGCTTTCATCCAAAACGCACCTCCGCACCTCACTTTTTGAAAAAAATTTCTGATTAGTTTTTTGTAAAAAGCTAGAAATAGAAGTTCAGGTTAGGTTGTAGTTGTCTATATAGGAAAACAAGACCCCTTGATTTTAAAGGGTTTCAGGCGTACCATACCTCGATTTTCACCTAACTTTTAGTGAACTTCTGCGTTTTTTTGAGGTGCGGTGGATAAATCAACACAAAACCCCTAGAAATTAAACTTTTATGCCTATAAATTGGAGCTTACCTCATGGAAATAGCAAGAAAACTCTGGAAAATGACCAAAAGTCCCTGGTCCTTCGTCCCTCAAAAACTCAATGAACGTCAAATTGTACAATTCTTACTCGATGTATTTTTATCCACAATTATACTTGCATGTATGGGACTAGTTTTATATACTTAGTCCATGAATATATTTTATTTCGACAAAAATCCATGGCGAGCAGCTGAAATGCAACCCGACAAAATGTTGGTAAAAATGCCGTTAGAAACCGCCCAAATGTTATGTACTGCGCATCGCATATTGGACGGAGATAAATACGCAGACGAGGTAGGATCCTTGTACGATTTGGGCTAGAGAAACCTCTGGCAATTACAATTGGTTGGTTGACCATTTTCTTGCGCTGTCTTTAGAATACCACTATCGATATGACAAAGATCACGCCAGTTATGAAAAACTTGCTTGGTCTCTGACAAGTTTGCCACAAAACATAGTCGTTGGGCCAATGACACCCGTTGCACTTGCTATGCCAGATGAATACAAATGTGATGATCCAATAGAATCTTACAGAAAATATTGCATAGCGGAAAAGACTTATGCAAAATGGGAAAAAGGCAGGGAAAAACCACCATGGTGGACACCGTGCCCAAAAGATTTAGCCAACGCTAGTTAAGTTTACGGATAAGAAGTGGTTCCAGTTCGTAAGATACAGAAAGTTTGCTTGTTTGCGTTGGCAATTCTCCCAAGATATGGAACAAGTAAACAATGGGACCACACTTAACAACAATGGAGAAAACTATGAAACCTCAAACGGTATTGAGCGCTTTTGACGGCATGAGCTGTATACAAATTGCTCTTAGAAAACTGGGCATACCCATCGAACAATATCTCGCATCAGAGATCGACAAATACCCAATACAAATCACGCAAAAAAACTATCCAGATACAATACAACTGGGCGACGTAACAAAAGTATTTGCAAAAGATTTGCCACCCATAGACATTTTAGTGGGCGGCTCGCCATGTCAAGGATTTTCTTTTGCGGGCGATCAATTGGCCTTTGACGATCCGCGCTCTGCTTTGTTCTTTGAGTTTGTAAGACTATTAAAAGAGTGCAAACCAAAATACTTTCTACTAGAAAACGTGCGCATGAAAAAAGAGTTTCTCGATGTCATCACAGAACAACTCGGTGTCGAACCCATACTAATCAACAGCGCATTAGTCAGCGCACAGAACCGACAAAGATATTACTGGACCAACATACCGAACGTACAACAACCCGAAGATCGTGGTCTTGTATTAAAAGACATATTGGAAGACGGGTTTACAGATCGAGACAAATCGCATTGCCTCGATGCCAATTACTTTAAAGGCGGTAATCTTAAAAGCTATTTTGAAAAACACAGAAGGCAGTTGGTGTTTGTAAACGACACAACAAACCTTCCAGAAAAGTCGCAAACAATTAAATCGCAGTATTACAAATCATCTAAAGCAAACTTTGAAAGGAGCGGTACTTTCCACGCAACAGGCGTACCGCAAAAACCCATTCAAGTCGGCACAGCCACAGACATCAAAGGTTATGACAGCATCAAGAGAGTCTACTCACCCGATGGCAAATCACCCACGCTTACAACCATGCAAGGCGGACACCGAGAGCCAAAGGTTGTGACAGGTGCATGGCGCGGTAGGTACAACAAAGACGGAAAAACAGAGCAAAAGCTGGAACTTCGCAAAGACGAAAAAACAAA
>LULN01000155.1_pt1 | contig 10832 bp, 13 predicted proteins | sample 728131 | NCBI WGS metagenome assembly LULN01 (sample SAMN03860288, study PRJNA289734) | marine metagenome | biome: seawater column; feature: ocean; material: water; isolation source: Red Sea water column Station 149 - depth 100m | place: Saudi Arabia: Red Sea | collected 2011-10-15 | depth 100 m
CGTCCCCTGCGGCTCACCGACGCCAAGGACTGGCGCGAGGTGCGCCGTCGCAACGCGGGCTGGCTGATCCCGTGGGACGCCACGGTCCCGCCGGGGTCGACCGAGAAGCCCTCCTCCTTCGGGGCGCTCGTGCGCCGGCTGCGCGCGCAGGCGCGCCAGGGCACGACGTACCCCTTGGTCATCGAGGTCGACGGCGCGTTCGCCGGCCAGGTGACGGTCAACAACGTGGTCGGTGGGTCGGCGCGGTTCGCCTCGGTGGGCTACTGGATCGACCAGCGGTGCGCCGGTCGCGGCATCGTCCCGCTGGCGGTGGCGCTCGTCATCGACCACCTCTTCGAGGTCGTGCGGCTGCACCGGGTCGAGATCGCGATCCGTCCGGAGAACACCAACTCCCTGCGCGTGGTCGAGAAGCTCGGGCTCCGGGAGATCGGCTACGCACCGAAGTACCTCCACATCGACGGCGACTGGCGCGACCACCGTCTCTACGCCCTGACCCGCGAGGAGCTCGGCGTCCGCAGCCTGGTCTCCAGGCTGCGCGCCGAGGCCTGATTTCCGGACCGCTGGGCGGACCGTGGCGGTCCGATGTCCGGACTTGTTCGGAGTCGGGACCGGACGTGCGAAAAGGCTGGTCAGGGGTCCTCCGGACGTCGACCATGGGGGGCAGGACCCACCGCCTGCGCCTCCCTGGAGCAGGTGCCGGACCCGCTCCTCCCTGGGCGGGTCCGGACGGGTCCTCTCCGTCCGGTCCGGTCGAGCATGCTGGGGGGTCTCGAACCTCACCAGTCACACCAGCAATTTGCGACACACGGGTAGACATCCGCACCACCCTGCGCTAGCCCGCCTAGCCTTCCGCGTGTGGACCTGAGCCCTTTCATCTTCGTCGCCCTGGCGGTGGCCTGGGCCGTCTACCTGGTCCCGCAGGCCCTCAAGCACCATGACGAGGTCGTGCGCAGCCGATCGGTGGACCGCTTCTCCCACACGATGCGGGTCCTGGCCCGGCGCGAGCCGGTCAGCCGCACCTCCTCCCGTCTGGTCGTCACCCCCGGACGCACCCCCTCGGCGCCCGTGGTCACGACGAAGGCGTCGTCGGTCACCGCCGAGCCGGCCGCGCAGCCGCCCGCCGGTGCCGCCGCCGAGAGCGCCCCCGCCCCCAAGCCGCTGCCCCCCGCCGTACGCCGGGAGGCCGCTCGTCGCGCCGCCCGTCGCCGTCGTCGGGTGCTGATCGCGCTCACCCTGGGCCTGGTCGCAGTCGTGGTGCTCGCTGCGGCCTCGGTGCTCGCGTGGCCCTACGTCGCGATCCCGGGCACCCTCATGGTGGCCTGGCTGGTCGCCTGCCGGCTGATGGTGCGTCGCGAGCGCGGCGTCTCCGGCCCGCTCTCGCGTATCCCCACCGTCCCCGTCGCGGCCCAGGCCGAGGCGGCCGTGGTCGACGAGGAGCCCGAGGGCCTCTCGGATGACACCGCCGAGGTCGCCGTCGTCGAGGCGCCGCTGGCCGAGCCGGCTGCCGGTCCCGACCCGCACGTGCCCGACCCGGCCGCGCCGGGCCTGTGGAACCCCGTGCCGGTCACCCTGCCGACCTACGTCTCCAAGCCCGCAGCCGAGCGCCGCTCGGTGCGCACCATCGACCTCGACGCCACGGGCGTGTGGACCTCGGGTCGCACCGATGCCGACGCGGCCCTGGTCCGCGAGGCCGAGGAGCGCGCCCGTCACGAGGGCGAGGAGACCCCCGAGCGGGCCGTCGGCAGCTGACCCCCCAGTCGGTCGGGGCCCGCTCGGAGGACGGCTCGCAGTACGGGTCGCAGGATGGGTCGCAGGACGGGTCCACACCGATTCGGTCGGCCCGATCCGCCGGTGCTAACGTGTGCCACCGCGCCCACGGGCGCAGGGCAACACCAGCAACATCGAGCAGTACCTGGGGCTGTGGCGCAGTTGGTAGCGCGTCTCGTTCGCAATGAGAAGGTCAGGGGTTCGAATCCCCTCAGCTCCACCAGGCACCAAAGAACCCGCAGGTCGCTGTGACCTGCGGGTTCTCGCATTTGCTAGCTCTGACGGCGGGCGACTGACACCGGGGGAGTTCGCGGCGACAGCCCGTCCGCTTACCCCCGGCGTACCCCCGGCCGTTCGGTCGCTCGCTGGAGGCCACGGTTCGGGTCTCGGTTGGGGCCCCGGCTTGGGTCGTTGAGCCGGTCGAGTCCCGCCTGGTCGGCCGAGGTGCCGAGGAAGTGCAGGTACCGGTTGGTGGTGGCGATCGACTCGTGGCCCATCCATGCCTGGACCGTGCCCGGGTCCACCCCTCGTGCCAGCCACAGGCACGCCGCGGTGTGCCGCAGGTCGTGGATCCTTCGGCCCCCGCCCGTCCGGTCCCACTTCACCGTCCGCAGCACCGCCGTGCGGTGCAGCCGGGCGCCGCCCGCGGTGGTGAGCAGCAGGTCGGTCGGCTCTTTGGAGACGACGAGCCGCCGGATGATCGGCAGGATCCGGTCGGCCACCGGCACCCGGCGCCCGCGCCGGCCCTTGGTCGCCTTCACCGCTCCTCCCTCGGTCTGCGAGCGCCGGACCAGCAGGCCAGCCGTCGGCACCTCGACCACGTCCTCGACCAGCACGGCCCGTGCCTCGCCCCACCGCATCCCCGTCCAGCCGAGCACCAGTAGGACGTCGGCCAGGTGCGGGTCGTGCTCGCGCCACCGCTCATAGGCGGCCTCGAGCTCGGCCTCGGTCCACGGCCGCATCTCGGTGGGCTCCTCCGACGACCGGGGGACCTTCGTCCCGGTCACCGGGTTCCGCACGATGATCTTCTCCCGCACGCACCAGGCGAAGAAGCTGGAGAGGCTCGCCCGGTACCGGACCACCGAACGCTCGCTGAGACCGCCCTGGATCAGCGTCTCGAACGAACGTGCCACCTCGCGCTCGGAGACGGCCGCCACCTGCATGGCCTGCATCCCCGTCGGGACCAGCCGCTGCAGGGCCTGGTCCGTCCGATAGGTCTTGGCGGCCACGGTGAACTCTCGGATGATCAGCCACTCCTCCAGCAGCGCCCGCACGAGACGCCGTCCCGTGCGTGGATCAACCCCGCCGGCGAGCGACGCTCGTTCGCGTGCGAGCCAATCACTCGCCTCCCGCTTGGTGTCGAACGTGCGGCTGGTGACGAACTGCCGGCCACTCTTCAGCCGGGCTCGGAACCGACCGTTGGGGGTCTTCTCGATCATGTCGGCGTCCCTCCTCGTGGTGCGCCTACGACGCCCGTGCGAGCCACTGCTCGACGTCCAGCCGCCGATACCGCGGGCACGTCGGTGTCATCCACGTGACCCGCGGCCCCATCCCTCGCTGCCGCCACCGGCACAACGTCGACTCCGACACCCGAATCCACTTGGCGACTTCACTGCTGGTGAGGATCTCCTCCACCGTTTCCATCTGGTCACCTCCGACCACCAGGGGCGGCGGCTGGCGCCGCCCACGATCCATTGATGGTCACCTAAGAACGCGAAGCCTCGCCGAGCGATCAATGTCGCCTGTGGAATTCCTGCGTTGCCTTCGCAGCTGAGGATGAGACTCGCTGTCCGGTTGCTCCCGACTCTCGTCGCCGAGACCGCCGTGCCGCTGGGTTCGTGCGCGCTGCTCAGCGCCCACTATGACGCTCGCTCGTCCGCCCCGAATGCTTGCCCCACGAGGGTTGTGCAGGCGCCGCCACGCGGAGCCGGGACGCAAGTCTTGTTACGTCTGGGGTTGGTGGGATGATGCCAAGCATGCTGGCTGAGGCGCTCGAACGGCCGCAAGTGACGAGAACGAAGGCGAACCCGGTCGCCGCCGACCGGGCTGAAGTCGTCGTCGCCGGGCGGCGTCTACGTCCCACTGAAGTTTTCGATACCTACTGGACTTTCGCGAGCCGCCGACAGCACATCTACAACGCCCGACTAAATGGCGCCGACGGCCCATGGACCGACGATCCCATTCTGCGTGAGCACCGGTTCACCAACTGCTACCGCGCCGCGGACCGCGTCAGCCAGTACCTCATCTCTGACGTCATTTACTCCGGCAGTCAGGAGTTTGACGAGGTGGTGTTCCGGACCCTGTTGTTCAAGTTGTTCAACAAGGTCGAGACCTGGGAAATGCTGCTACGCGGGCTTGGCGAGACACCGAGCTGGAGCAGCTTCGACCTTGACGCGTACGACCAGTTACTCTCGCGCAGCTTCGAGGCCGGCACTCGCATCTACTCGGCCGCATACGTCATGGCGCCGCCGAAGCTCGGGGCTGAGCGTAAGCACACGAATCACCTTCGGCTGCTCCGAGACATGATGACCGCCGACCTGCCGGACGCGTTGGCAGCAGCTGCCACGATGAAGGACGCCTTCGAGCTGCTCCGGGCGCAACCTGGCATCGGCGACTTCCTGGCGTTCCAGTACGTCATCGACCTGAACTACAGCGCGGGTCTCCACTTCGACGAGATGGACTACGTGGTCGCCGGCCCAGGCGCGAAGGACGGAATCCGAAAGTGCTTCGGCGCTGACGCTGCTGGCATCGAAGCGGAAATCATCGCGTACATGGCCGAGACCCAAGACGAGCAGTTCGAGCGCCTCGACCTGACTTTCAAGGGGCTAAACGGCAGGCCCTTGCAGCTAATCGACTGCCAGAACCTCTTCTGCGAGGTCGACAAGTACTCTCGGGTCGCTCATCCGACCGTCGCCGGCGTCAGCGGCCGCTCGCGCATCAAGCAAAAGTTCGCACCAGCGGGTCCGATAACCATGAGCTGGTTCCCGCCGAAGTGGGGTATCAACTCCTCCCGGGCCCGACACCCCCACGACGTCACATGAGCTGGTCCGTACTGAGGTGGTTCTCGAGCACTTGGACGCTGGACTTGCGGTGCCTGTCGACCTGGGCGTAGCCAGCAACGATGGTCACCTCACCTGGGGCCAGGTTGGCCTGCTCGCAGACGTAACAGAGCAGCCTGCAGACGGCCAGGTAGTTCCCGTAGCCGCGCTGGAACAGGTATTGCGAGCGGTAGTGCGCGATCGCATGCACGCGTCCATCGTCGAGCTGGAACGAGAGCAGCGTCAGGCACGGGAACCCGATCGGGTTGGTGTCGTGTTCCGCCTCTAGGACCGGCAGACTGGCGCTGAGCTGCTCCATCCCGACCTCGTACCGTGCGTGCTTCGCGCCGGTGGTAGATGTCGCGGCGACTGCCGACTCCTGCTTGAGCCGCCGCACCACTTCGGCGAGCTGGTTCAGGTGCCCCCCGGGGGTCTCATAGTTGACCAGACGCTCGAAGTAAGTGCCACGGGAGTTGTCGCTGTCCAGGTGCTTCAGCATGGGAAGCAGTTCCAAGTACCTCTTTCTGAGCGCCTCCGGATCGGGCGTCGAGCGGGCCATCGCCTCCGGGAACAGAGTGTTCGCGACCGTGCTGACCGGATCTAGCCCCCGCTCGGCCAGGATGCCATCGGCCATCTCGCGGATCCGGGCATCCTCGCGGGCCGGGTCGGCGATGCGCGTGATCACGTGGCAAGCCCGGTGCTTGTCCTGTGCGGCCAGCTCGATGACAGTGCGCGCCCACGCCTCCGACAGGCTGACGCCCTCGATGACCAGGGTGGTTCTCATGAGGTCAGCTCCACTTCTCCCAAGCTCAGGTCTACGGCCGGCAGGTACAGGCCGAAAGGGCGGTCGTGCACGACCACGGTGAAGCCGGCGGTCGAACCCAACAGGTCAGTGAGGTTCACGGCCGCAACGCACTCGACGGTGACCGTCGAGTCACCGGCGGCAACGACAGCCAGGCCGGCGACGCCCTTGGCCGCAACGGTCAGGGCGGCGGGCAGCACGAGCAGGTCACCGACAGACGCCTCGACCCTGGCGCCGGTGACGTTGCGCAGATCCCACACGTCCATGTCGAAGGTGGTGGCCAAGGTCACCCCACCTTCGGCCGCCAGAGCTCGCTTGAGCCGACCCGGCTGAACTCGAGCCCAGCTCTCGCAGTCATCCTGGGCCACCATCCGCAGGTTCACAAGGTGACGGCAAGTCGCCCGATGCGTCGTCCCCAACAGCAACGACAACCGGTACGAGTCGACGGGCGAGGAAACGCGCTGGATGCCGAGCGTTTCCATCGCGGCCGTAACTGCACGTCGCGGCATCAGAAACCAGGTTGCGAACGCCTCGGCACACATCTCCACCTGGCCCTGCGCCCCGATCCGCCCCTTTGCACGGTTCGGGGACGCCCCTGCGGTCGCTGGTGTAGGCACCTCGATCGAGCACTCGCGGCCCGGGTCGGCACCGTGCTCGAACTCGTGGTGGCCGAGCTCGTGTGCGGCGGGGTGCCGACGTGTCGCCCTCGTCATGTTCGAGTTCACCATCACGCCGCGGTTGCCGTTGGCTTCGATGTAAACGCCGAACAAGCGGGGCATCGGTCGCCGCATCAGCGCGAGTCCGGCATCGTCGATCGCCTTGCTCACATTGACTGGGTACGCAGACACGTCGACGCCGAGGCGGCCATGCGCCTTCGTCGCCGCGATGTGCCCGAGCCTGTTAGCCATCGCCCAGTTCATGACCGTCAGCCACCGCCCTGGGCGCGCTTGTGGCTGAGAAACTCGGCGAACCTGAGCACCTCGTCCTGGTCCTGCGGCGTCAACCCGACCATCGCTCGCTCGAGGGCTGAGAACGCGCCCTCGGCCTCGTCGACCTCTCCGAGGATCCGCCCGACCGACGTCTGGTAGGTGCGCGCGAACTTGCGCAGTTCCAGGCTGTCGACCTTCCGGTTTCCACGCTCAATCTCCGAGATAGCCGACCGCGAGATGCCGGTCGCCGCAGTCACGTATTGCTGCGACAACCCGAGGTACTTCCGAATCTGGCGCAAGCGCTGACCCAGCGAGTCCTGGTCAAGGTCACCGGCAGCGTCGTCGAGGGCGCCGGGGCCGGAGGAGTCATCATTGCTCACGCGGTGGCCGCCTTTGACTGCTCCTTGGGCAACAGGTCCCACACGGCCTGAGCGAACGTCTTGACTGAGCGCAGCGCGCGAGCCGTCTCGGCACTAGTAGGCAACTCAACCTCGCACTGCTCTTGGACGCGAGCCAGGACCTCGGCAGCCAGCAGCGAGTCGACCGGCATGTTCGCCCCCGCCGCGGTCAACTCCTGAAGCAGGTCAGCGGCGTCGCGTGCGTTGTCTTCGGCGAGAAGCTCAATGATCAGCCACTCGATGTCTTCCTTGGTCATCCTCACTCCTTGCCAGAAAAGTCGACCCCTTGCGCGATTTCACGACCTGTCTGATACTAGGGCACGTTGCTTAAAAATCCAACAAGGAGCACACCGGATGAAGTTCAGTGACTACCAGCGGAGCATCCGCGAGACCGACCAGCGGCCGGGCAAGGAGCTCGAGGACATGACGGTGCATCTCCTCGGCCTGGCTGGGGAGGCCGGCTCGGTGGCTGCGGCGTACAAGAAGTACATCAGGGACGGGGCGGCCGACGTCGCATTCAAGCTGCGTATGCGCGAGGAGATCGGCGACGCGTTGTGGTACCTCGCGACGATCGCCGACCATCTTGGCCTGAACCTCGACGAGGTGGCGATGACCAACCTCGACAAGACCCGCGGCCGTTGGCTTCTCGGAGACGCGGACCCCTACGACTCAACTTTCCCCGATCGGGAGCGACTTCCCCGCCAGGGAACATATGAGTTCATCCCGGGAGTGAACAGTGAGGGCAGGAAGACGATCACGGTCATGTTCGATGGCGGTGTACTCGGTGCAGAGCTGACGGACAACGCGCTTGCCGATGACGGGTATCGGTTCCACGACGCCTTCCACCTCGCATACGCCACCGTCCTGGGCTGGTCGCCGGTGACCCGGGCCCTCATGAAGTGCAAGCGAAAGTCAGACGCCGACATCGACGAGAGCGAGGACGGTGGCCGTGCCATCGTCATCGAAGAAGGCGTTGCGGCGTTCGCGTTCGCCTATGCCGCCCGCCACGAGTTCCTCGACGGCGTGACCCGGCTCGACCAGCAGTTCCTCGACTCGATCGTGTTGATGACTCACGGGCTAGAGGTCGGCTCGCGCAAGCACTCCGACTTCGAGCGCGCGATCATCGATGGGTTCGAGATGTTCCGGCAGCTCCATGCGAACAACGGCGGCTTCGTCGACTTCGACGCCGATGCCAGGAAACTGAGCTTCCGCATGCGAGAGGACGGGTAGGTCCCTTGATAGGAGCGACTTACGAACCGCACGCCGATCATTTTGACTAGGAGCCCACACCAATCCCCGGCACAACCGCAAGGCCATCTACACCCGGGTCGCACCTCGCAGGTGCATCAATGTGGCGGATTGAGGGGAGCCCGGCGCGCTGCGGGGCTCGAAGTTCTCAGCCCTTCGACCGCCGCTTAGCGGCGGGCGAAGGAGTCGGAACGTTTGAGCTCTTGCTGAGGCGGAACCCTGGGACGGCCTTCTTCTGCACCGACCACGTGCCAGCGTCGATCTTGCGGACAACGAGGTCGTTCGAGCGCCGAGCTTGGTTCTTCACATGGTCCCCTTCCGTAGATCCAGCGTACCCGATGGGGTGGCGTTGACTCCCGGGATCACGGGGCCGATCCCAGTCGTGTTTGCCACCGCCTGCACGTGACATCGAGAGCGTCCTGAAGTAGTGAAATGTCGACATCGTCTGTGGCGACGGAGGAGGCGACACTTAACGCTCCGACGGTGACTGCGGGGCCCCCCGGCAGGGTCACAACTAGCGGACGGGCCGCCACACTCACCCACCGGCCGGTGGTGATGCCGGTGTCAGCGACCGCGCCAGAGTCGCGAAGCTCGGCCGTGCGCACATCGATGTCGCGAATGACCTCGGTGTCGTTGCACACCGCTCGAGCGACGATCCAGGCCGAGTCCGGATTGACGTCAATTCGACGCAGCGCAGCTGGGTCTCGATACGTCCGATCTGATGTTGCCCATCGCACGAGATGGTCGGCGCCATCGTGGAGCCAGAGCGTCAGCATCGCCGAGTCTCCAAGCGCCGCCTTGAAGCGCTTCGTTTGGGTCGTGAGTTCGTGGGTGTCAGCGTCCTGGTTGGCAGCGAAATCCGCGAGCCGGCGCTGAAGAAGGCCGGCAACGCGGTCGGTCGGCGAAGCGTAGTCGGGCTTGTTGACGTAACCGAGCTCGCGGACGATCTGGGTCGGCGTGGCGAAATCGTCGACGACCAGAACTTGCACCCCGACTCGCTTCCATTGGGCCTCGACGACAGGGCGGATTTTGTCCATTTGGGCACGGCTGATGCCGAACGCGGGTCGGGAGATGACCGCGAGCAGTTCCCGTCGTTCGTACTTGCTGAGAGCGCCTAGCCAGGTGCGGATGTCTGGGTCGCTGTAGCTGGTACCCAGCATCAGGGTAGGGCCATGTTGGACAGCGCCGCTGACCTGGACGCGCTGCCAACTGTTGTCGATAAGCCGGGAGTAGTCACTGAGGGTCAGGACGAGCTCGTCGCCAGGCGCTGCCAGAGATTGGCGGGGCAACAGTCCGTGCAGGTGGTGAACTTCGAACTGTTGGCTCGAGGCGCGGTTGGTGGCGTCAGATCGAGCGTGCACGCGCTCGGACGGATCGCGGCGGCGCCGGTTGGTGATCTCCTGGACGAGTGCTTCTTCCTGAAGGTCGTCGTAGTTCAACGTCATGATGGATGTGTCTCGCTCACCGCGGCGTAGCGCGTCTGCAGCGACCGCTGCGTGCAACTTTGACGGCGTGAACGCTCGGCGCGCCTCGTCGATGTCCGCGGTCCCGTACAGCGCCTTGAAGATCTGCTTCTCGCGGGTGCGTCGGCGAGAGCCCGGCGCGAACGCCGCCTCAGCCACAAGCAAGTTGTCCTGTGACTGCAGCAGCCTTGAGATGGCGGCGTCTTCGAGGCCACGCTCGGCGAGAAGGCGCCGTAGGAGCTCGCCCCAACCGGGGAGACCCGCCGATACCGATGCGCCGGCGCCGAGCAGGTACGCGATCGGGCCTTCGGCCATCGCCTCGGCTGCGGCGCGCAGTGAACTACCTGAACGCAGGTCAGGTACCGGCATCGGCTCCCCCGTCATTCGACCCTGCCGATCGACGAAGTCGATGCGGACGGCGACACATGGTGTCACGCGCGCGCACACCGCGCTAGCACCGCCACGCCGCCCCTCAGCTTGGACGTCCGGCGACAAGATGGACACCGGCGGGACGTTGCAAAGAGCAACGGCGATCAGCGAACCCGCGTCACTTTGCCGCATATCGGCGACGGTTGTTTCCGGAACTGCCAAGGTCCGATGTTGAATACCAAACCATGCGCACGCGAGGGCGCAGATACGCCGCTCCTGGGTCGGACGTCGCTCCGGGTATCCGACTGGTCCAGCCCACGTACAGCAAGTCGAGGCCTGCGCGTGAGGTGGCAGGTCCGAGCCTCGTGAGTTCAGTCCCGGCCCACGTGTCGACGCAGCCGACGCTCGACCGAGGACGCGGTCATCGTGTAGACGTCTTGATCGGCGCCGGCCTCGATCAGCAGTTCGGCGACTTCCTGCCCAATGGATTGGAAGAGCGGGATCGCGCTCCATCTGCCCCTGGCACGTCCGGCTGCCAGACCGAGCAGCACTGGGTCGTCGGTGATCCTGCGCACTTCGGTGACCGCTAGCTCCGTCGGTGTGCCGTTACGGACAGCGCGCCGCGCAACTTCCTCGAGGGTTGCTACCTGGCGCTGCTGCTGAGCGAGCAATCGCATCTCAGTCACCTCTACGACCGTGGGCGCACAGCACGGGAGGCGTCTGCATGTCTCATACCTCGACGACGTTTGCCGTGAGTGCGGTGACACGGAGGCGTTCGATATCTGCGATGGCGCCGGTTCGCGTGATGTACCCGCCGT
>LULN01000182.1_pt1 | contig 10826 bp, 14 predicted proteins | sample 728131 | NCBI WGS metagenome assembly LULN01 (sample SAMN03860288, study PRJNA289734) | marine metagenome | biome: seawater column; feature: ocean; material: water; isolation source: Red Sea water column Station 149 - depth 100m | place: Saudi Arabia: Red Sea | collected 2011-10-15 | depth 100 m
GGAAGAGAATCAGGAGATGCAAGACGTGCACTAGACCTCCTACGCGTAGCAGCAGAAATCGCTGAAAGAAGCCAAGTTCCAACAGTCACAGAAGAGCACATCAGAATGGCATCTGAAAAGATTGAGGAAAATAAAGAAGTAGTAGCCCTTCGCTCATACCCACTACATGAAAAATTACTAATCTTAGCAATTATGAAATCATCAGAGATATCCACCGGTGAGGTCTATTCAACCTACAAAAACCTCTGTAAAGACATACGCCAAAAAGAGCTCACTCAAAGAAGAGTTACTCAAATGCTCAGTGAAATAGAAATGTCCGGAATTATCTCTGGCCGTATAGTCCACCAAGGAACTCACGGAAATACAAAAAAATTCAGAATCACAGTATCACCAGATATGGTCAAATCTACCTTCAAAGACGAGATGATTTTAGAAGATATTCTCTAATCACAAATTAAATACACACCAATTCCACCATTATTCATGGGCTTATTCAACAGGAAATCCAAAGATGACGTAGATTTGGAATGCAAAATTTGTCATTTGAAATTCTCTGATCCTGAAAGAACAATGAGACATATGGTCAAAGCACATTCAAAACCACAAAAAGTAAAGAAACGACTAGGCAGTGGAAAATACGATTAACTCAACTTCTGAGGCTCGGCATGTTTTGGCTCAACAAAGTCGGATTCTTGAACACGAAAGTCTTTTTGGAAAACCTTCATTGTTTGAAGATTTACTATAATGGCCATTCCCGGAGTAGGGGTAATACCTACACTTTCTTGGAAATCAGTCTGTCTTTGCCAAGCACCAGAATTGACTATTAGCACACCTTTGTACATATCAAGTCCTACAAAATGAACATGGCCTGAGTGGAAAATATCTGGAACATCATCAATAACCATCATATCTTCAGTTTCAGGTGCAATTGGAGTTCTGCTTCCATAAATTGGGCTCAAATGTCGTGCCTTGAGAAAATGCCTCATTACAGCAGCCGGCTTGTCATAACTTACTCCAGGTGTAGTCCTAACTACATCGTCAATTGATTGACCATGATACATCAGAACTTTGACCCCATTTAGTGAGACCAAAGATGGGTTACCCAACATGAAAAAGTTCTCCCTATCCCACAATTCAGAATTATACTCCTTAGGAATTGCTGGTTGTGGCAAAGCCTTTCTTCCAGCATCGTGGTTTCCAGAAATTAAAAACACCTTGATGTGTTTTGGAATTTTATCTAAAACCTCAAATGTTTTTTGAAGTTGGTCTTCTGTGGTTAGTTGATTTAGTGTCTTATCCTGACCTGGAAAGACCCCCACTCCATCAATCAAGTCTCCTCCAATTACGACAAATCTGATTTTTCTAGCTATTGGGTCTGCACTTGAAATCCAATTGATAAATTCTGATAACTCTTCTTCCATGAAGAATTTGCTTCCAACATGCAAATCTGATAGAAATACCGCATACGTTTCAGTTTTTGAGCGATTTGTGGTGTGTTCCGGTATATCTGGAAGATAGATATCTTTTGCAAAAAAGCCCCCATTTTTGGCAGGAACTATCCTAAACATTGCAAATTGGTCCATCAACAAAGTATCTGCAGCATCTTTCAAATCTCCTTCAAACACCACTATTTCCATCGAACTGGTAGGATCCTCTAAAGTGATTTTTGTGATGTTTCTATCTGATTTTCTATCAGAAACTAAACCCCATACATACAGTTCATCATTGGTTTTTGTAATTGATTTGACTGATTCTATATCTCTGACCTTTTTTGACTCGGGCCTATCAGACATTATTTGCTTTAACTTGGCAAATCTACTTGCAAATAGTGCGCCATATCCTTCAACACCTTCTGCTGAAGTAATCTTGTTTGTTGGGTCTGATAAAATCTCAAATTCTACTTGATGTTCCTCATCGTCTTTAATTCCTAGATAAATCTCAAAATCTTCTTCATTTATCAAAAACACCTTCTGCTTTGTCTTTTCTCTTACGACATCTTTGATAATCTGAGCCAATTCATTAACGTCTATTTTATGTAAAATCTCTAATGCATCAGGATGAATCTGAAATCCTTTATTCAGTGCATAACTAACTGCTGAAGAAATTTCTTTGTCCATTGCAGATATTGATTTGTGTTTTAATTAAATCTGTTTTACGACAAAACCTCAAATATAGATCGATGAAACGGGCAACATGTTAACTGTAAGCCGTATAATCATATTCTTAATTTTTACAGCAATTTTTGCAGCCGTATATGGTTCATCAGCTATGCTAAGCGAACCGACTGAAGCAGAGGTTCAAGAAATAATGGATTTTTTTGATTCTATAGTAGACACAATAGACGGAATAGGAATCTTTGCACACAATACGACAATTGCAATTCCAATGTTCATTCCAGGTTTTGGTGTTGTATGGGGATTGTTCTCTGCATATTCAACTGGCTTTGCATTTTCTGCAATTGCCACCGCAAATCCAGAAGTAGCTCAAATAAATCCGCTAGCTGTACTCTTAACTCCTTTTGGCCTGATGGAGGTTGCAGCATATTCAATTGCCATGTCACGAAGTGCATTACTAGCAAAGAACGTAATTCAAAAAAATTGGATTCACATCAAAAATGAAAGGAACATTATAGCAGCTGAAATTGGAATTGTTATTGGACTTCTATTAGTTGGTGGAATAGTTGAGATGTGGATGATTGAAACTGCCCAAGGAATGGAAGGAATAACATAAAATACTCACTAGATGTGTAATTACTATGCCAAGCATGAAATGTGTAACATGTGGAATAGGTTTCTTTTCAGTAGATGGAGGAGACAAATGTTCCAAATGTAGACCAAGTGTATCTCAAGGTACTGAGACTCACAGTGGATGTGGTTGTGGCGGACACGACTGCTAAATCTTCTTTTTCATCTAAATCTCGTAACGTTTTTACCCACAACAAAATTGAATAAATTCAGTTTTGATACAAGACAAAGTTGTTGTAATTACCGGAGCATCTAGCGGTATTGGATACTCAACTGCTAAAGCACTTGCAAAAAAAGGTGCAAAAATAGTTGCAGGAGCACGTAGATTAGACAGATTAGAAACATTACAAAAAGAAATTACAGATGATGGTGGAGAAATCGTCATTTGTGAAACTGATGTTACCAAAAAAACTGATTGTGATAATTTGGTAAAACAAGCACTTGATAAATTTGGAACAGTTGATGTTTTGATAAACAATGCAGGACTGATGCCTCTTAGTTTTGTAAAATCACTAAAAATTGACGAATGGGATAGAATGGTAGACGTAAACATCAAAGGTGTATTGTATTGTACTGCGGCAGCAGTACCTACCTTGATTGAGAAAAAATCAGGTCATATCATCAACATTTCATCTGTAGCAGGAAGAGTTGTTTTCCCTGCTGGAAGTGTATATTGTGCAACAAAATTTGCCGTAGCTGCATTTACAGAAGGATTGAGACAAGAACTTTCTGTACGAAAAAATATTCGAGTTACAAGTATAGAGCCTGGAGTTGTACAGACTGAACTAACAAATACTATTACTGAAAAATCCTTAGAAGCATTTGTTGAAAAACACAAAGAGATGGAAGGTTTACAAGCAGAAGATATCTCAAATGCAATAATTTTTGCATTAGAAGCTCCAAATCGCATGAACGTCAATGAAATTCTAATCAGACCAACTTCTCAAGAAGTATAATTATTCAGAACTAGTTTCTTTATCTCTATTCATATGTCCTAACAAAGCTTTGATCTCTTTTCCCATGTTGTTTGGATCTTTTTCCAAATCTAACTTCTCAGTTATAGTATCTTTTAGTTGTAAATTTTCCAACTCAATTCGTCTTTTTTCAATACAGTGTAAATGATCACTATCTGTTGCCGAAATTCTTTTACAAATAGAACATGTTCCCATGCTTTAATCTAATGACGCCACGATTTAATTATTTCACATTCTGTTTGATGCTTGAGGGAACGTCGTCTAGTTTGGCTATGATGCTAGTCTGGGGGGCTAGAGGTCGGAGGTTCGAATCCTCCCGTTCCCATCATCCTATTGAATTAATTCTTTGACTCTTCCAAATGTACCAACACGCAATACTGCGATTTGGTTTCCACCTTGCAGCATACTTTTCCAAAGTTTTTGGATTCGGTAATTCTTTTAATGAAAACATATCTCTAATTCCTTTTTGAATTCCTAAATCTCCAACAGGAAGGATATCTGTTCTTTGTAGACAAAACATGAGATAAATTTGTGCAGTCCAGTTTCCAATCCCTTTGATTTTGGTTAACTCTTCGATAACTTGTTCATCACTTAACTTGGAAATTTTTCTAAAATCAATTTCTTTTTTGACTACAAGTTTTGCTAATCCCTTAATGTAATTGATTTTGGTGCCTGAAATTCCAATATCTTTTAATTTTTTATCAGTTGTATTGAAAACCTGTTTTGGGGTAGGAAACTTTCCATACAGTTTTAGAAATCTTTTGGTAATTGCAGAAGCTGATGCTTCTGATAATTGCTGATAAATTATTGCCTCAACTAGTGTTTGAAATGGATTCTTCGTTATACGCATACTACAGGGACCAATTCTTCTTATCAGCGGCTGTAATTTTTTATCTGAACGTAATAATGAAACCTGTTCTTCAAATCTGCCTGGATTCTGTAATTTCAAATCTATAGTAATTTTCTCAAAATTTTCTAGTGTTGGATTTTTCTTATATTTACGAATTAGATCAATTATTGTTTTCTTTGGAGGAAGTTTTATCTTTTTTTGAATAATTTTTGCTAATCCTGTTCCAATCAGAATAGCTTGTGATGCACCTGTTACATTTGATGGTTTTCTATCTAAACTTGAACTTTCAAAATCAATAATCGTGTTTCTATTTTTACTAACAATAACATGTTTGTCTATTGTGCTTAGCTCTCCATGATCTAACCCAGCATCGTCTAAAAGATAACATTCTCTTAACACATTGTTTAAGACAGAACGAATTTCCTGAGATTTTGTTTCAGGTTTTTGTGCCCAATCAATAATTTTTTCACCTTCAATGTACTCCATTATCAAAAAATTTTTTGAATTTTTAACAAATTTCGGACCAATGTCTAGCTTATTTGCAGCTTTTAGTAATTTAGCTTCATTTGTCATATTTTTTCTTGGTGAATCAGTACGCCGAATTTTTAATGCACAAACACTAGAACTGTTTTTTGCAAGAACAACCATGCCGACGTATCCTTTTCCAAGTATACGACATTTTTCAATTTGTAATGGACCTGAAAATGAAACATGAGTTATGCCCAGTTTCTTCAATTCTTTTAATCGTTTTTCTACTTCAGTTTCTTTTACTTTTGGAAAGCATAGGATTTTTTTGTAAGGTTCTTTTTTGAAAGCACTAATTGGTTGAAAATGCTGTTTCATCTGTTGTTATCAGTTTTGAAATGCTCTTTTTAACAGATGTGCTTTGTTTGTCTTTTCCACTTTTAATTTTAAATCCAGTTTTGAAATCAGGTCTTAATCCTTTTGGAATTCCAGAGTCACCAATGTGATTTTTTATCAAATCATTAAGATATGATTTAGCATTTTCATATCTTCTTGTTTGTAATGATTGCAATTTTCCTTCCTTATCTGTCCACATGAGCTTTGATTTTTTTGAATTAGTATGAATGAATTTTGTTGAAAAATCAGCAGAAAACACATCAGGACCAGTTCTAATTTCATTTTTTGAAATTGAAAGTGATTCTAATAAGAATAACAAACTTGCATTTGTTTCATCATATGCTACTGCATCGCTTCTTAGAACGTTAAATCCTTCTTTGTTCATCTGAGATTCAAGAGAACTTGCAGCTCGTTTAATCTGTCCATAGATAATATCGTCGCTTCTTTTTTTGTACTTGAAACTTACAACCAATGTATTTTTAGCTAATTCTACTGGGATCTTATTTTTTGATTTTTCTTTAAAGTATGAGATTGAACTTTTCTTTAAGAAATTTCTAGCAATTAAAATGAAATTTGTAACATTTTGAATTGAAATTGCAGCTCCCAAATTTCTATTCCTATCTATTGGGTCTATTATGACCAAAGGAGAATCAAAATTTCTTGGTGATTCTCCAATCATTTCATTATTTTTCAATTTTGAGATTCTTTTCAATACGTTTTCAAAACTTCCCAAATAGTAAACTAAAACTTCACAAACATAACCACTAAATCCTTGTTTAGCAATTTCTGCTCCATACATTCCATTAATTTTTAGAAAACACTTGAGAATTCTAATGTCATCTTTCATTGAACCTGTTAATCTTTGACTCATAAACTCTGTATGAAATGTTGATCTATCTGCAGCACTTTTCCATTCACCTTTTTTAATATCATAACATGGGACAACGTTTACTCCAACACCATCAATATCGGCTTCAACAAATGGATGCTCAGAATATCTCACATATGGTTTGAATTTTTTTAATGAATCAAAACCAATTTTCTTACCTATCGCTTCAAAGTTTTTTTCTGATGTTGATTTTTTAAATTTAACAAATATGTCAATGTCAATTTTTTCTGGGGTCCATGTTTCTTTTGCATATGAACCACCAAAATGTACTGATACAACTGATTTTTGTTTTTCAGCTTCTTTGTTTACTAAACTAAAAACCTGATTTGCAATTTTATCAACCTTTTTTCTTTGTGTGTTGTTTGGAATTGCTATTTGTTTTGATTTTTTTATTACATCATTTTTCATTTTGCATTAACCTCCAGTAAATCTGAATACTCTGGTCCCTTTGGACTTAAAACGCTTTTTTTTAACTTAATTTTTGATACTGTTTCGGTACCAAACTCCATAGCCTCAAAATCTTTCATAATTGATGAAACACTCTCAATTCTCTTTTTTACTCTAAAAACTGTCAAGTGTGGTTTGAATTTTTTATCTTTTTCAAAACCAAGTTTGGTCAATTTTGTTCCTATCTCATTTGCTAAATTAGTTAATTTTCTTGCTCCATCTTTTTCCAACCCCACCCAAATTACTCTTGGATTTTTCAAATTTGGAAATCCTCCCACACTCCTCAATGATATATCAAACTGTGAAAAAGATATTTCATTTAACACATTTTGAACCTGTTGACATTTTTCATCATCAATTTCTCCTAAGAATTGTAGAGTAAAATGAATCTGATCAACTCTTGTAGGTTTTGCATTAATCTTTACATTTTTTTGAAATGTTTGAATTTTTTCTAATATTTTTTCATTTGAAATTTCAACTGCTATGAATACTCTCATACAAAATTAATGATTAGTAATTATTTATCGCTACCTTCATAGACTAGTCAATTAAAAACAATCTGTGTCAAAATTAGTTGTATGTCTAACTGGAATGCCAGGTGCTGGGAAATCAACAATTGTTTCAAAATTAAAAGATCAAGGATATGAAACTTTTAGTCTTGGTGATGGTGTAAGAGCAGAAGCTAAAAGACAAAATTTAGAACCAACTGGTGAAAATTTAGGACGATTAATGCTTGAACTTCGTGAGAAAAATGGACCAGGTGCAGTTGCAGAATTAATCAAAGATTCAATCCAAAACTCTACTCATGAAATTACAATTATTGATGGTATACGTTCTATACATGAAATTAATGTTTTAAAACAAACTGGTAATGTAAAACTCTTAGCAGTACATGCAACACCTGATACTAGATTTAATTTTTTAAGTGAACGTAAAAGATCTGATGATCCATTAACAAGAGAAAAATTTGAAGAGCGTGATAATAGAGAAATTGGTGTTGGATTAGAAGAAATTATTGGTCTTGCAGATGAATCAATTGAAAACAATAATGTAACAATTGATGAAATGGTTTCTTCTGCAATCAAAATTTTTCAAAAATGGATTGAATAATGAATCAAAAAACAACCATCCAAATATTTTGTCAAATTAATCCTTCTGAGGATCCTGAGAAAGTCAAACTCGCAGTAAATAACATCTTTCCTGAAATGGAATTAGAAGTATCTGATACACAAATTGTAGGTAAAACAAATAATTTCTCAGTTTTATCACCAATTTCAAAATCAATTCATGAAAAAAATATCAAAAACACATACCAACGTATTCTAAAAAACAACAATGATGGTGATTCAACCTGGTTTTATCTCAATAAACAAGCAGCCTTTGTAAACAGTGTAGCGCTATGCAGTGAAGCAAATGAATCATCATTGGGCCCAATTAAGGTAGTTTTACGCTCAAATGATATTGAACAAGTTATAGAATCTATCACAAACTAGCTATTTCAAGCCATTTTGAGAGCTTTTTTTTAGCTCAGTTATGAAAAATCAATTTTTACAGGATTTTACATGAAAGTACAATTAGCAATAATTGGTGCAGTATTAGTTGCAGGAGGAATCCTATTCTTACCTGAAACAATGAATCAATTTCCTGCTGGTACAGCTATCGCTGATGCACTAGTTGCAGATGTTACTAGCATCAAAGAATACAACTCACACACAAATCAAGTTGGTGAGACCTTGTATGATGTAGGACTAAAAGCTGGTGATACAGTAGTTGATGTTGCAGGACAAGTTGAAAACACCATCGATGAAACAGAAATCCCTGAAATTGACTTCTTAAAACTAGAAGAATAAACTAAATCTCAATTTCAAGCAGATCTTTTGCAGCAATAACTGATTCATGAATCTGTTTTGCCTCATCTAATAACACAGATTCGTCACTATATCTTGCTGAAAAATGAGTTAAGATTAGATTTTTGACATTTGCATTTTTAGCAAGCTCAGCTGCCTCTTTTGCAGTACCATGGTTTGTCTCTATTGCTCTATCTTTCAAATCAAATGAAAATGTACAATCAAAACTAAGATAATCACTATTTGTAAAGAAATTTTGTAATTTTTCAGTAGGTCGTGTATCTCCTGATATTCCGATCTTTTTACCTGGTCTTTTATCTCCAGTTACCTGTGATGAATCAATCTTTACACCATTAACTTCCACAGAATTTCCATTTTGCAACTCTTGCCACATCTTTCCTTCTGGTATTCCCAATTCCTTTGCTTTTTCAGGATAAAATACTCCTGACCTTTCATTTTCTTCAAAACAATAAGAAAATGCAGGAATGCCATGTTGTGCTTCACAACAACTTATTCGATATTTTTTTTCATTTACAACATCTCCTTGTTCAACAATTGTTATGAAAACTGGGAATGGTAGTCCAAAGTTCAAAACTTTGATATTTGCTGTAATGAATTCTTCAATTCCTGCTGGACCATAAATTTCTAAACTTTCTGTTCTTTTTTGCATTGACATTGTTTGTAATAATCCTAAAATTCCTAAACAATGATCTCCATGAAGATGTGTGACAAATATTTTCATTTTTTTATTCCATGGTAATCCTGCCTTCAAATATGCAACTTGTGCACCTTCACCTGCATCAAACATAAGCACTTCATTTTCACGTACTAGACAAATACAAGTTAAGGAACGTTCTGGTGTTGGAGCAGCAGCAGAAGTGCCAAGATAAACTAATTTCATAATATTATTTTCATTTTAATGCATCAGCAATAACTCTTGATACGTCAACCTTTGCTGATTCGCCTGGGAGTGTATTTGTGCTGACAATTTGGGAAACTCCTGCTTTCTTGATCTTTTTTGCAGCATCATTAACTAACAATGCGTGAGTACATGCAACAAAAACACGTCTGCACTTTTGTTTCTTTAAGAATTGAGTGGCTTTTACGATACTACCCCCTGTACTAATCATATCATCAACCAAAACCAAATCTCTATTTTTCACATTAACCCTATCTGAAAGTATATTCACTTTACCCGTTTTTCTATCTCGATGCTTTTTTAATGCAATAAAATCAGTTTTCAAAAGATTTGCAAATTTCTTTGCTCTTTCTTGACCACCCATATCTGGAGATACAACCAATGGTTCTTTCATTTTTAATTTCTTGAAATGTTTTACCAAAACATCCATAGCTGAAACAATCTTACTATGTATGTCTACAGTTAGAACTTTTTTTACTCCTGCTGCTTTGAGTAATTTTCCAACTACTCCAATGGTAACTATTTCTCCTCCAAGAAACTCTCTGTCTTGTCTTGCATATCCCATGTAAGGTATGACTGCATAAACTTTTGAAGAAAATTTTTGAACTTTAGAAACAATACTCAATAATTCTAAAAGATTTGAATCAACAGGTGGGTAGGTTGATTGAACAACCACAACTATGCTTTTCTTTGGAATCTGATTAATTGTTATTTTGCTTTCTCCATCAGGGAAAACTTTCTTTTCAGTTTTGATATATGGTGATTTGAGCTTTCTTGCAATCCTTTTTGCTAAATCTGTTGATGCATTTCCTGAAACTACTGTAAACTTTACCATTAAATCAACGAATCAAAACGGATTCTTAAGTTTTCGTAAGATTGTTTTTTAGTTTCATCTCTTTTCTTTTGAAGAAATAACTTGTTATTGCCACTAAACTTACGCCTACAATCTGAATTCCAAGCCAATCTAATCCTTGTAATGATACTGTTTCAAATGTAAATGGAGAAAATAATGGAAAATTTGTATCTGAGCTAAATGCAACATCTGCTAAGAAAATATCAAATGCAATGTGTGATAAAACTGCTCCAAACGCAACTACACAAATTCGAATATCCTTTCCTCGTGTTATGACAAAAAATACTATTGCAGCTATTACTCCAAATGGAAGTGAATGACTCATTCTTGATACTAATTCTATATCTAAAAATTGTAACAAATGATCCGAGTCTAAGAAAATAGCAAAACTACCGCCAATTATGATGTAACGAATACTTAGTGTTCCCAATCCAATTATTGC
>LULN01000175.1_pt1 | contig 10795 bp, 12 predicted proteins | sample 728131 | NCBI WGS metagenome assembly LULN01 (sample SAMN03860288, study PRJNA289734) | marine metagenome | biome: seawater column; feature: ocean; material: water; isolation source: Red Sea water column Station 149 - depth 100m | place: Saudi Arabia: Red Sea | collected 2011-10-15 | depth 100 m
TGCAGATTCATCTTCACCTGTAATTACAAGAATAAAATACTCGAACCCTTACACTCAAGGTGTGCTGTGGTTGAATTCGGAATCAAAGGTAAAGAGAAGGCACAAATAGCATCTCAATTTTTTAAGAGACTTAATGATATTCTAGAATTAGAGAAAGTTGAAACTGATAAGAAGGTTCTTATAGAACTCATTAATAAACATTTTCCAGACTGGAGAAGAGTTTTAAATGAGTGCCAAAGATACTCTGTCAGTGGTAAAATAGATAGTGGTATACTTGCAAGTTTCACCGATATTAATGTAAATGATGTTATTAAAAACCTTAAGACGAAAAACTTTCCTGAAGTACGTAAGTGGGTCAACAGTAATCTGGACAATGATTCTACTGTACTTTTGCGTCGTGTTTATGATGCTCTTTACGAAGTTTTGGATGGTCCCAGTATCGCTGCTGCTGTTCTCATTGTATCTAAGTATCAATACCAAGCTGCTTTTGTCGCAGATCAAGAAATCAACTTACTCGCAGCACTTACGGAAATAATGGTAGAATGTAGTTTTAAATAAATGAAAGTAATTGATAATATACCAAGTCAAGATGCTCTTTGGGCTGCTGATGAGTTCATCAATTACTTTGAAAATTTTACATCTATTGAAGATTATCTTCGTTATGTTAAAAAGGAGATAGTAGTTCAATCAAATCAAATAACTCCACTTAAGGATTATTTTTTGAATGAAGATATTCATCCAGAAGATATGGAGTTTGAGATAAAATTTATTGGTAAAAGATTTCAAAAATCACTTCCACAAGAACATTATAATAATCTACTAGCAGCAGTATCATCTCATAATAATGAGAGTAATATTCCTGGTAGAGAATTGCGTTGGATGGTATTTGAAAAGAATACAGGTAAGACTATAGGGTTTATACGGTTCGGTTCACCGACTATCAATTCAAAACCAAGAAATCTATGGTTGGGTAAACCACCAAATCTTTCGGTTTTCAACCGTCATGCTGCAATGGGATTTGTAATTGTTCCATCTCAACCTTTTGGTTACAATTATCTTGGTGGTAAATTACTTGCATTGATGTGTGTATCTCATTTTGCAAGAGAGACACTTAATGAAGTATTTGAAAAAGATATTGCTTTGTTTGAAACTACTTCCTTATATGGTTCTACTACATCTGCATCACAGTATGATGGGTTAAAACCATTCTTTAGATTTAAAGGTTTAACTGAAAGTAAGTTTCTTCCTTTACTTCATGAGGATGCATTTCATAAATTGCATAATAGATTTACTATATTGAATAATAATAAACCATTAACAGAAAATACTGCTTCATCAAAGAAGATGAAGAGACAGACAAAAATGATATCTCTTATAAAGAATTCTTTAGAAGATGAAGATAAATTGAAACAATTTAACTCTGTTATTAATATGGCATTTGGACTTACTCAAAAAAAGAGATTTTATATTTCTGATTATGGTTATTCAAATGTAAAGGAAGTAATTCTTGGTGAGCAAGATAAATTAATTCGTGGTCAGAATTGGGATAAGTTTTATCTTGAAAATATTATTAAGTGGTGGAAGAAGAAGGCAGGTAAGAGATATGATAAATTAAAGCAAGAAGGACGATTCAGAGATAAAGTTGAACTATGGACAGAAGACGACCACATTCAAATTATACGATGAATTGTGTTATAATATCATTAATATTTCTTGAAGAGTTTGTCAAGAGAACTTTAATAGGAATATATTATCTCTATATGAAATTTGACTATTGGAACTTTAATCGAAATCTAGATAAAAGAAATCTAGAACTTTATAAGAAAACTCCAAAACCACATCATGACTGAATTGAAAGACTGGTTGAATTCTATCAACCAAAACAAAAGAAATATCTATGAGGAAGATCCAGATGCAAAGTATCCTGCATACATTATTAACCGTTGTATGTCAGGACATTTGGACACAGTTTTATTTGCAAATGAGATGAATCTTAATCATCATCTTACTTCTGATATGCAATATTCGTTTTATCTAAATAGTGTGAGGAAGCGTAGGAGATTCTCTCCTTGGCTCCGCAAAGATGAGATTAAAGATCTTGAATTGGTGAAACGTTATTATGGATATAGTAACGAAAAGGCAAAGCAGGCTCTAAGAATCCTAACCAAAGAACAACTTAATTTTATAAAATCTAAATTTGAAACTGGAGGAAAAAAATGATTGCCGAGCCCGAGGTCAAGTGGTCTGCTGACCAAATGATAGAAGTCACTTTAAATGAACCAGATGACTTCCTAAAAGTACGAGAAACTCTCACAAGAATTGGAGTAGCATCCAGAAAAGAAAAGAAGATATACCAGTCATGTCATATCTTGCATAAGCAAGGAAGATATTACATTGTTCATTTTAAAGAGTTGTTTGCATTAGATGGCAAACATGCAAATCTTACTCAAAATGATGTTCAACGTCGTAATAGAATTATTCAGTTGCTTACTGATTGGGGTCTAGTAACAGTTATTAATTCTGAAAAGATAACTGACATTGCTCCTTTAAATCAAATTAAAGTGTTAGCATATAAAGAAAAAAATGACTGGATACTTGAAACAAAGTATAATATAGGTAAGAAAAAAAGGGTTGAAGAATCCGAATAACATATGAACAATTTATATAATGGTATTACGGAACGTTTATTTTACACTTTAGGTAAACGTCCTAATACTGCTTCATCTCATGATATCTACATGGCATTATGTTATGCTGTGAGAGATCAAATGATGTCTTATTATCTTACAGAAAGTAAACCAAAAAAAGAAGTAGCATACTTATCCGCAGAATTTCTAATTGGTCCTCAACTTGGAAATAATCTTCTTAATTTGGGCATTGAAAAGGAAGCAAGAGAAGCAGTATCTGAATATGGTTTAACTTTAGAACAGGTTTTAGAAGTAGCAGAAGAACCTGGACTTGGTAATGGTGGTTTGGGTAGACTAGCAGCATGTTATATGGAGTCTCTTGCTACCTTACAAGTACCTGCTACTGGTTATGGTATAAGATATAAATTTGGAATATTTAAACAGGAGATAAAGGGAAATCAACAAATAGAGGTTACTGATAATTGGTTGCATGGAGATTGGCCTTGGGAATTATGTTATCCTGATGAATCTGTATTAGTGGGATTTGGTGGTAGAGTTGAACACTATACTTCTGATAGAGGTAACCATAGAGTACGTTGGGTTCCAGCAGAACAAGTAGTTGCTGTTCCTTATGATGTTTTACAGTTGGGATATAAAGTTAATAGTTGTAATCGTTTAAGATTGTGGAGAGCAGATGCTACTGAGATATTTGATTTCTATGCATTTAATATTGGTGACTACATGGGTTCAGTAGAACAGAGTGTTTCTTCTGAAACTATTTCTAAGGTTTTATATCCTAATGATGGAACAGATGCTGGAAGACAATTAAGATTAAAACAACAATTCTTTTTTGTAAGTGCTTCTCTTCAAGATATGTTTAGAAGTTTAGAGAAACGTGAGATTTCAATAGAACATTTTCCAGAGTATTATCAAGTTCAATTAAATGACACTCATCCAGCAGTTGCTGTGGCAGAAATGATGAGATTGTTAGTTGATGATCGTCATATGGAATGGGAGTCTGCATGGGAGATAGTAACAAAAAGTATTGCTTATACTAACCATACTTTGATGCCAGAAGCATTGGAGAAGTGGGATCTTAAATTATTTGGTGATTTACTTCCAAGACATTTGGAAATCATTTATGAAATTAATAGAAGATTTTTGCAGGTAGTACGTTTAAATTATCCTGGTGATGATAAGATGTTAGAGAAAATGTCTATCATTGATGAAAGAGGACAGAAAGCAGTTCGTATGGCACATCTTGCTACTGTCGGTTCCCATCATGTAAATGGTGTGGCAGAATTACACTCCGAATTGGTTAAGACACAACTAATGCCAGAGTTTTATGATTTGTGGCATCATAAATTTACGAATGTTACCAATGGTGTTACTCCTAGAAGGTGGTTAGCATATTCCAATCCTCCACTTGCTGAAGTTCTTAATGAATATGTTGGTTTGGATTGGGTAACTAATATGGAGTTACTTAAAAAATTAGAAGATAAGCAATATGATCCAGATCTTAATAGAAAAATTGGAGAAACAAAGTTACTTGGTAAGCATAAGTTATCTGTTTATATTCAAGATCAACTTGGAATTACTGTAGATCCATCTAGTATGTTTGATGTACAGGTAAAACGGATACATGAATATAAGAGACAACATTTAATGGCTCTTTGGGTAATATCACAATATATAAGAATCAAGAATGGTAAAACTGATGATATTGTTCCAAGAACAATAATCTTTGGTGGTAAGGCAGCACCAGGATATTATATGGCAAAATTAATAATACAGTTTATTAATAATATTGCTGACGTAGTTAATAATGATCCTGACACTAAAGATTTGTTGAAGGTAGTATTCTTACCAAACTATAGTGTGAAGTTAGGGGAGAAGGTATACCCTGCTGCTGATCTATCAGAACAGATTTCTACTGCTGGTAAGGAGGCATCAGGTACAGGTAATATGAAGTTCCAAATGAATGGTGCTTTAACTATTGGTACTCTTGATGGTGCAAACGTAGAGATACGTGATCTTGTAGGTGAGGAAAACTTCTTCTTGTTTGGTCATGATGAGAAAGGTATTGCAGAACTATGGCAGAATGGATATGAACCAAAATGTCATGTTTGTCCAGAATTGTGGGAAGCAATAAATCTCATTAAATGTGGACATTTTAGTCAGGGAGATAGAGAAGTGTTTGAACCTTTAATTAGTAACTTGATGAATCATGATCCTTTCTGTGTCTTTGCAGATTTTTCTGATTATCTTGATGCTCAAGATAGAGTAAGTAGAGCATGGATAAATCGTGATGCGTGGAATAGAATGTCACTAATCAACATTGCACGTTCTGGTTTCTTTTCTTCTGATAGATCTATTGGGGATTACTGTACAAAGATTTGGGGTATTCCACACTGACTTTTTTGATCGTTTGTGGTTAAATAGTATTGTACGCCGTAAGGGTACACAACTTACACTCGCTTTTAAAGGAGAACCATGAACACACTAGCAAGATATCATAGTGCCAACCTTCCAGAATTAATGAAGGTGATAAAACAAAATGGCATAGGGATGGATGATTACCTAGACAGGTTTTTTAATTCTGATTTCCCACAATCAAACTACCCACCATATAATTTGGTACAATTAAATAATCATGAATCAAAACTCGAAATCGCATTGGCGGGGTTTAAGAAAGATGAGCTCAAAGTCTATACGGAGTTTGGAAAATTATATGTTGAGGGCAGAAAAGAGGAATCGGAAGTTGATGGAACGTTTGTCCATCAAGGATTGGCCCAACGAAGTTTTGAACGAGTTTGGCAGATCACAGACGATACGGAGATTGGATCCGTCAAGTTTGAAGATGGACTCCTCACCGTGGAGTTGAATAAGATAGTTCCAGAACATCATGCAAGAAGAGAATATCTTTAAAGACAATTTAAAAACTTACACATGGAGGGTTGCAAAACCCTCTTTTTAATGTTATGATGTTTTTATAATTTAAAAAGCAAATGAAATTAGCTCTTGCAGCATTAATGGCATTTACTCCTATTTCGGCACTTGCTGATGTGAATGATAGATCATTTCAATCTGGATTTTCCGAACAAAGAACTTGCTATAGATCAGAATATAGAGAAGAGTATGTTCCAGGTACAGCAGATGATCCTGGTTATATAAAATCATGGACTGAAACGGTTGAGGTTCCTTGTAGTGGTAGAAGAACATCTTCAGGAACAACTATTCATAGACACACTACAGTAGAGTATGATAATAATGATTGTTCTGAAGGAACACTTGCAGGTGGACTTCTAGGTGGTGGAATAGCAGCTGCTATAAGTAGAGGAAATGGTAGATGGTGGGCAATTCCTACAGGCATCGTTACTGGTGCTATGATTGGATGTGATATTGATGGAGGTTGATTATTAATGAAATTAGATTCTTCAAAATTATTGACTGGATTAAAATTTAAACAGTCTTTAAGATATGGTGAAAATCCACAACAAAATGCTACTTGGTGTGTTTATCCAGATCATGGTTTATCATCAGCAAATCAATTACAAGGTAAGGAATTAAGTTATAACAATTTAATAGATTTAGATGCAGCAGTATCAACAGTAAAGGAATTTCCTGATGAACCTGCTGCTGTTGTAATTAAGCACACTAATCCTTGTGGAGTTGCTATAGGAAAGACAATAGATTCTGCATTAACAAGAGCATTAGATTCTGATAGGATTAGTTGCTTTGGTGGAATTATTGCTCTTAATAGAGAGGTAAATATTGAGTGTGCTAATGAAATAATAGGTGCTTTCTATGAATGTATCGTTGCTCCATCATTTAGTGATGAAGCGAAGGAAATACTTGCTGCTAAGAAGAACTTAAGATTACTTGAGTTGGATATTGATAATATGCAACTAAAACCATATAACGTTAGGAGTATTCTTGGTGGTGTATTGGTTCAAGAAAAGGATAATGAACCAGCAAATATTGATGATTGGAAAGTAGTTAGTAAAAGAGAACCAACAACTCAAGAATTAATTGATCTTACTTTTGCTTGGAAGGTATGTCGGCACGTTCGTTCAAATGCAATTTTAGTTGCTAGTGACGGTGCTACATTAGGTGTAGGTGCAGGACAAATGAATCGAGTGGGTTCAGCAAAAATAGCATTAGAAGCATATACACAAGTTAGTGGTGCTGCATTGGCAAGTGATGGGTTTTTCCCATTTGGTGATACCGTAAGATTGGCATATGATTATGGTATTAAGGCAGTCATTCAACCAGGTGGAAGTATTAAAGATCAAGAATCTATTGATGCTTGCAATGAGTTAAATATGACTATGATATTCACAGGTAAAAGACATTTCTTACATTAAACAATTATGAACTACTACGCATTATTAAGTGTTTCAGATAAAACAGGTATTGTTGATTTTGGAGAAGGATTAATCCGTGCTGGATATACTCTTATTTCTAGTGGTGGAACTGCTGCTGCTCTTCAAAAAGAAGGAATACCTGTGATGAAGGTATCTGAATATACTGGTTCACCAGAGATTCTTAATGGAAGAGTAAAGACATTACATCCAAAGATTCATGGTGGTATTCTTGCTCAACGTGGTAATCCTGTACATGATATAGATCGTCATGCAAATGATATTGGACTCATCGATATTGTTGCAGTAAACCTATACCCATTTAAGGAGACAGTTGCTAAACCAGATGTAACCTTTGCAGAAGCAATAGAGAATATTGATATTGGTGGCCCTAGTATGGTAAGATCAGCAGCAAAGAATCATAAGGATGTTGCTATATTAACTAATCCAGGACAGTATGGTATTTTTCTTGATGCCATGAATGGTAATATACAATCAATATCAGTTGAAGGATTGAGAAAACAATTTGCTCTAGAAGCATTCAGGCATACTGCTGAATATGATAAAGCAATTAGTGAGTGGATGGAAAATGGATTATAAGACTTCTGGAGTTGATATTGAAGCAGGAAGATCTTTTGTAGATCAAATTAAAGACACCGTTAAATCTACTCATAGACCAGAGGTCTTGGGTGGATTTGGTGGTTTTAATGGAATGATAAAAATTCCATCTGGATATGAAAAACCTATATTAGTTTCTGGTGCTGATGGTGTAGGAACTAAAGTTCATGTTGCTGAATTAAATGCAACTGGTGATCCATCTGTTATGCGTGGTATAGGTATTGATCTTGTTGCCATGTGTGTCAATGATGTAATTACCTGTGGTGCGAAACCATTATATTTCTTAGATTATATTTGTACATCAGATATAAAATTACATGGAGAGTTAGTAACAGAGTTAGTTAATGGTATAGCAGAAGGATGTAAGTTATCAAAGTGTTCTTTATTAGGTGGAGAAACAGCAGAGCATCCAAGACGTTCAGCAATGGTAGATCGTATTAAAGATCTTGCAGGATTTTGTACTGGTGTAGTAGAACAGAGTCAGATTATTGATGGTAGTTTAATACGTGAAAGTGATGTAATTATAGGTATCGAAAGTAGTGGTCTTCATAGTAATGGATTTAGTTTGATTAGGGATATGTTATGGAGACATAAGATATTTCTCAAAGAGATGCCAGAACTTCTTAATCCAACAACCATCTATGCTCCTTTGGTTGCAAATCTATTAGAAGATTTTCCTATTATGGGAATGGCAAATATTACTGGTGGTGGTATTCCAGAGAATCTCCCAAGATGTCTTCCTGATGGATGTGAGGCAAGAGTTAATTATGATTCTTGGCCAATGCCAAAGGTGTTTAGTAAGATTATGCTTGCTGGTGAGATTCCACCAGAAGAAATGAAAAATGTATTTAATCTTGGTATTGGGTACTGTTTAGTGGTTCCTGAGAATGTAGCAGTTGATGTTCAGTTAAGAATTCATGGGCATGGGTTGCAGTCTTGGGTCATTGGTGATATAATACATAAAGGAAAATAGAAACCATGAGCGTACAACTCGCATTACTAAAATCTGGTGAAGAAGTTATTGCTGACATTAAAGAGTTTCGTGACTCTGATGATGAATTAGTTTCTTATCTTTTTAAGAATCCTTTTGCAATAAAGATAAAGACTTCTCAACTTCTTATTGAGGAGGATTCTGGTTCACCAAAACATGAAGTTTTATATTATAAGTGGATGTCTTTATCTAAAGATACTGATATCATTGTAAATAAGGATTGGATTGTTTGTATAACCGATCCACTAGATAGCATTAAACAATCTTATCAGGAGAGAATGAATGGAAGACGAAATGATTCAAACGAATCTAGCGACGGATCAGGAGATGTTGGATCCGATCAATCAGGAGGAGGAATCGAAGGAACTTCCGATTCAAGTGTTGTACTTAACGAACAACTTGATACTGGTGTCACGGATTGATGAGGTATTGGCAGATATTGGTCAGCCTGATTGTAAGTTGATCAATCCATGTCTTATTCATGGTAGTAGTGAAGATGGTCATATACTTACTAAATGGATGTCAGACCTAACTCCTAATACAGAAATGTTTATGAGTTCTGATAAAATTCTAACATTGGTTGATCCCAATTTAAAATTAATTAATGCATACTTTGAGACTATTAAATGAGGTTTTACACTAATGTCCATCAAAGATTCAATGAAATCCTTGTTCGTGGATATGAGAATGGCAAGCATTTTACTGCGAAGGAAACATTTTATCCCACTTTTTATATTCCTTCTAAGAAAGAATCGAAGTATAAAACTTTAGATGGTCAGAGTGTAGAACCTATTAAACCAGGTAAAATATCTGATTGTAAGGAATTCAATGAGAAGTATTCTTCTGTAGAAGGATTCCAAATTTATGGAAATGATCGGTATATTTGTCAGTATATTTCTGAGAGATATCCAGAGGATGAGATTAAGTTTGATATAAGCAAAATTAAATTAGTCACTATTGATATTGAGGTTGCTGCAGAGAGTGGTTTTCCTGATGTCTTTAATTGTGCAGAGGAATTACTTGCAATCACATTGCAGGATTATACGACAAAGCAGATTATATGTTTTGCATCACGACCATTTAATAATACTCGTAAGGATGTAAAGTATGTTCAATGTCATGATGAGTATAATTTAATTGATAGATTTTTAGAGTACTGGGGTAATAATCCACCAGAAGTTGTGACTGGATGGAACTGTGAGTTATATGATATACCTTATATTGTTGGTCGTATTGAAAGGTTGATGGGTGAGAAGACTGTCCGTAAACTTTCACCTTGGGGATATGTTCGCAAGAGAGATCTTGTATTACATGGTCGTAAACAAATTGCTTGTGAGATGGCAGGTATATCTGTAATTGATTATCTTGATCTCTATAAGAAGTTTACTTATAGTAACCAAGAGTCTTATAGGTTAGATCATATTGCCTTTGTTGAACTTGGTCAAAAGAAATTAGATCACTCTGAGTTTGATACCTTTAGAGACTTCTATACAGGAAATTGGCAGAAGTTTATTGAATATAATATAAAGGACGTTGAACTTGTAGACCAACTTGAGGATAAGATGAAGTTAATTGAACTTTGTATTGTCATTCCACCAAAGGTACGAACAGACAAAGACACACAGTACGCAGGGGCTTATGTCAAGGAACCGAAACCAGGAAAGTATGATTGGGTTGTCTCTTTCGATCTCAATTCTCTTTATCCTCATCTTATTATGCAGTACAATATTTCGCCAGAAACCCTCATTGAAACACGGCATCCATCCGTTACAGTTGATAGACTCCTCCAAGAGCAGGAGGTGATTGATGGTGAGTATGCTGTGTGTGCAAATGGAGCACAATACAGAAAGGATGTTCGTGGGTTCCTTCCTGAACTTATGGATAAGATGTACAGTGAAAGAGTCATCTTCAAGAAAAGAATGCTTAAAGCAAAGCAGGATTATGAAAAGAAACCAAGTAAAGCACTCACTAAAGAGATCGCTAGATGCAATAATATCCAGATGGCCAAAAAGATATCTCTTAACAGTGCTTATGGTGCTATTGGCAATCAGTATTTTCGATATTACAAATTGGCTAACGCTGAAGCCATTACCTTAAGTGGACAAGTTTCTATTCGCTGGATAGAGAATAGAATGAATAGGAAGTTAAACAAGATTTTGAAAACAGAGGAGGTTGATTATGTTATTGCTTCAGAT
>LULN01000306.1_pt1 | contig 10793 bp, 9 predicted proteins | sample 728131 | NCBI WGS metagenome assembly LULN01 (sample SAMN03860288, study PRJNA289734) | marine metagenome | biome: seawater column; feature: ocean; material: water; isolation source: Red Sea water column Station 149 - depth 100m | place: Saudi Arabia: Red Sea | collected 2011-10-15 | depth 100 m
GGGCCAGGGCCCAGGTGTGGGGCGGGGTCCAGAAGAAGACGACGGCGAAGAGCACCACTGGGGTCCAGGCCAGCTCGCCGGTGACGGCGGTCCACCCGATCAACGCCGGGAAGCAGCCGGCCAGCCCGCCCCAGACGATGTTCTGGGTCGTGCGGCGCTTGAGGACCATCGTGTAGACGAAGACGTAGAACGCCTCGGCGGTGACCGCCAGCAGCGCCGACAGCGGGTTGACCCACAGCAGCAGCACCACGACCGACAGCGCACCGAGCACGGTGCCGAAGACCAGCGCGGCGCGGGCACTCACGATGTGACGCGGGAGCGCCCGGCGCCGGGTGCGGCGCATCTGCTCGTCGATGTCGCGGTCGTAGACGCAGTTGAAGACCGACGCCGAGCCGGCCGAGAACGTCCCGCCGAGCACGGTCGCGACGACCAGGCCCAGCGGAGGCACGCCGCGCGCCGCGAAGAACATCACCGGGACCGTGGTGAGCAGGAGCAGCTCGATGACGCGTGGCTTGGTCAGGCCGACGTACGCCGCGACGACGTCGCGCCAGGTCGCGCGGTCGTCGTCGGAGGTCGGCTCGCGGCGCTGCTGAGCAGCGGCCTGGTGGCCGACGTGGGTCACAGACGTCCCTCGAAACTGGTGCAGGTGATGACTCGTGCGGGTGAAGACCGGTGCATCCGTCCGGTGCGAATGGGAGTCTACTGCGAGTGCTCGGTAGGCTCGGAACCGCCTGCTCGGAGGCCCCGCGACCGCACCGGAAGGAACCCTGTGACCCTCAGCCAGCAGCTGGACTGGACCGACATCGACGACAAGGCGGTGGACACCGCCCGGGTCCTGGCGATGGACGCCGTGCAGAAGGTCGGCAACGGACACCCCGGCACGGCCATGAGCCTGGCCCCCGTGGCCTACCTGCTCTTCCAGAAGGTCATGCGCCACGACCCGGCCGACCCCGAGTGGGTCGCCCGTGACCGCTTCGTCCTCAGCTGCGGCCACTCGAGCATCACCCTCTACACCCAGCTCTTCCTCGGCGGCTTCGGCCTCGAGCTCAGCGACCTCCAGGCGCTGCGCACGTGGGGCTCCAAGACCCCCGGCCACCCCGAGCTCGGTCACACCGCCGGTGTCGAGGTCACGACCGGGCCGCTGGGCCAGGGCGTCTCCAACGCCGTGGGCATGGCGATGTCCGGTCGTCGGGTGCACGGCATGCTCGACCCGGAGGCAGCTCCCGGCGAGGGCCTCTTCGACCACGACGTCTACGTCCTGTGCTCCGACGGCGACCTGCAGGAGGGCGTGAGCAGCGAGGCCTCCTCGATCGCCGGCACGCAGAAGCTGGGCAACCTCACGGTCATCTACGACCGCAACCGGATCTCCATCGAGGGTGACACCGACGTCGCGTTCACCGAGGACGTCGCCCAGCGCTACGAGTCCTACGGCTGGCACGTGCAGACCGTCGACTGGACCCAGGGCGGGGAGACCTACAAGGAGGACGTGCACGCCCTCTACGACGCCGTGCGCGCCGCCTCCGAGGTCACCGACAAGCCCTCGATGATCGTGCTCGACACCATCATCGCCTGGCCGGCCCCCAACGCCCAGGGCACCGAGGCCGCCCACGGCAGCGCCCTCGGTGCGGAGGAGGTCGCTGCGACCAAGGAGGTGCTCGGCTTCGACCCCGAGCAGCACTTCCAGGTCTCCGACGAGGTCCTCGCCCACACCCGGAGCCTGCGCGAGCGCGGTGCGGCGTGGGGCAAGGAGTGGGACGAGCGCTACGCCGCCTGGGCCGAGGCCCACCCCGACCGCGCCGAGCTCCTGCACCGGCTCAAGCGCCGCGACCTGCCCGAGGGCTTCGAGGCGGCACTGCCCACCTTCGAGCCCGACGCCAAGGGCGTCGCCACGCGTGCGGCGTCCGGCAAGGTCATCAACGCCGTCGCCGGCCTGATGCCCGAGCTGTGGGGCGGCTCGGCCGACCTCGCCGGCTCCAACAACACCACCATCAAGGACGCCCCGTCCTTCCTGCCCGCCGACAGCGACGCCGAGGGCTACGAGGCCGACCCCTACCAGGGCCGCGTGCTCCACTTCGGCATCCGCGAGCACGGCATGGGCGCGATCATGAACGGCATCGCGGCCGACCGCCTGACCCGCGTCTTCGGCGGCACCTTCCTCACCTTCTCCGACTACATGCGCGGTGCGGTGCGCGTGGCGGCGCTGAGCCGGCTGCCGGTCACCTACGTGTGGACCCACGACTCCATCGGTCTGGGCGAGGACGGCCCGACGCACCAGCCGATCGAGCACCTGGCCGCCCTGCGCGCGATGCCCGGGCTGGACGTCGTGCGGCCGGCCGACGCCAACGAGGTCTCGGCGGCGTGGGCCGAGGTGCTCCGGCGTACCGAGGGGCCGGCCGCGCTGGCCCTGACCCGTCAGAACGTCCCGGTCTTCCCGCGCGGGGAGCACGACGGCGAGGTCTGGGGCTCGGTCGAGGGCGTCGCCCGCGGCGGCTACGTCCTGCTCGACACCGACGGTGAGCCCGACGTGGTCCTCATGGCCACCGGGTCCGAGGTGCAGCTGGCCGTCGAGGCCCGGGGCATGCTCGCCGAGGACGGCATCGCCGCCCGCGTGGTCTCGCTGCCCTGCCTGGAGTGGTTCGAGGAGCAGGACCAGTCCTACCGCGACACCGTGCTGCCGCCGCAGGTCAAGGCCCGTGTGTCGGTCGAGGCCGGCGTGAAGATGGGCTGGCGCGAGGACGTCGGCGACGCTACGCCCGGCTCTTCGCCGAGTACGGCTTCACCGCGCGGGCCGTCGCCGACGCCGCGCGTGACAGCATCTCCGCCGCCGGCTGAGCGCCGCACCCCCTTCCACCACCACGCACGACTCGACACCGAGGAGCACGCATGAGTGAGCGACTGAAGGCCCTGGCCGACGCCGGGGTGTCGATCTGGCTGGACGACCTGTCCCGCGAGCGCATCGAGACCGGCAACCTCGCCGAGCTCGTCGAGCAGAAGTCGGTCGTCGGGGTCACCACCAACCCCACGATCTTCGCCGGCGCCATCGCGGACGGCGAGCGCTACGACGAGCAGGTCCGAGAGCTCGTCGCCGCGGGCAAGGACGTCGACGAGGTGATCTTCGAGCTGACCACCGAGGACGTCCGCAACGCCTGCGACGTCCTGGCCCCCGTCGCGGAGCGGACCGCAGACGACGGCCGCGTCTCCATCGAGGTGGAGCCCGACCTGGCCCACGACACCGAGGCGACGATCGCGTCGGCCAAGGCGCTGTGGGCGGCCGTGGACCGGTCCAACGTCCTGATCAAGATCCCGGCCACCGCTGCCGGCCTGCCGGCCATCACCGCGGTCATCGCCGAGGGGATCAGCGTCAACGTCACGCTGATCTTCAGCGTCGAGCGCTACCAGGCCGTCATGGACGCCTACCTCGAGGGCCTGGAAAAGGCCAAGGCCGCCGGCCACGACCTCTCCACGATCCGTTCGGTCGCCTCGTTCTTCGTCTCGCGCGTGGACAGCGAGGTCGACAGCCGGCTCGAGAAGATCGGCACCGACGAGGCGCTGGCCCTGCGGGGTCGGGCGGCGGTCGCCAACGCGCGCGTCGCCTATGGCGCGTTCGAGGGCGTGCTGGCCTCCCAGCGCTGGCAGGACCTCGCCGCCGCCGGCGCTCGTCCGCAGCGCCCGCTCTGGGCGTCCACGGGCGTCAAGAACCCCGACTACCCCGACACCCTCTACGTCACCGACCTCGTCGTGGCCGACACGGTCAACACCATGCCGGAGAAGACCCTCGAGGCGATGGCCGACCACGGGGAGCTCCATGGGGACCAGGTCAGCGGCCGCGCGCGGGAGGCACAGGAGGTGCTGGACGCGGTCGTGGAGGTCGGCGTCGACTGGGCCGACGTCCTCGCGGTCCTGGAGTCCGAGGGCGTCTCGAAGTTCGAGGCGTCGTGGGACGAGCTGGTCGAGACCGTGCGCGGCCAGATGGAGAAGGCGAGGGCGTGAGCATGGGCCAGGCACCGGTCGACCCCACGTCCACCGCGGCCTGGCCGCGCCTCACGGCGCTGGCCGGCGGGCTGGAGCCCGACCTCCGGCGCTGGTTCGCCGATGATCCGGGGCGCGCGGAGCGGCTCACGCACCGGATGGCCGACCTGCACGTCGACCTGTCGAAGAACCTGGTCGACGACGCCGTCCTGGGTGCCCTGGTCGACCTCGCCCGCGCGGTCGGGCTGGAGGACCGCCGCGACGCGATGATGCGCGGTGAGCACATCAACGTGACCGAGGACCGTGCGGTGCTGCACACGGCGCTGCGCCTGCCCCGCGGGGCCTCGCTGGAGGTCGACGGCCAGGACGTCGTCGCCGACGTGCACGAGGTGCTCGACCGGGTCTACGCGTTCGCCGAGAAGGTCCGCTCGGGCGAGTGGACCGGCGTCACGGGCAGGCGGATCGAGACCGTGGTCAACATCGGCATCGGCGGCTCCGACCTGGGCCCGGTGATGGCCTACGAGGCGCTCCAGCCCTTCGTCGACGGTCCGGCCTGCCGGTTCCTGTCCAACATCGACCCCACCGACGCGGCGCTGACGCTGCGGGGGCTCGACCCGGAGACCACGCTCTTCGTGGTCTCGTCGAAGACATTCGGGACCCTGGAGACCCTGACCAACGCCCGGTTGTGCCGCAGCTGGCTGCTCGAGGGGCTCCCGGAGTCCACGCGCGAGGAGGCCGTGGCGCGGCACTTCGTCGCCGTCTCGACCGCGCTGGACAAGGTCGCCGACTTCGGCATCGACCCCGACAACGCCTTCGGGTTCTGGGACTGGGTCGGTGGGCGCTACTCCATGGACTCCGCGATCGGCACCTCGCTGGTGCTCGCGATCGGCCCGGAGGCCTTCGCCGAGCTGCTGGCGGGCATGCACGCCGTCGACGAGCACTTCCGCACCGCTCCCCTGGAGTCCAACGTCCCGGCCCTGATGGGCCTGCTGAACGTCTGGTACTCCGACTTCCTCGGCGCCCGCACCCACGCGGTGCTCCCCTACGCCCAGCTGCTGCACCGCTTCCCGGCCTACCTCCAGCAGCTGACCATGGAGTCCAACGGCAAGAGCGTGCGGTGGGACGGTGCCCCGGTCACCGCGGGCACCGGTGAGGTGTTCTGGGGCGAGCCCGGCACCAACGGGCAGCACGCCTTCTACCAGCTGCTGCACCAGGGCACCCAGGTCGTCCCGTGCGACTTCATCGCGTTCGCGGAGCCGTCGTACCCGCTCAGCGACGGCGACCAGGACGTCCACGAGCTCTTCCTCGCCAACTTCCTGGCACAGAGCAAGGCGCTGGCCTTCGGCAAGACCGCCGAGGAGGTGCGCGCCGAGGGGACGGCCGAGGAGATCGTCCCGGCCCGGGTCTTCGGCGGCAACCGCCCCTCGACCTCGATCATGGCGCCTCGGCTCACGCCGTCGGTGCTGGGCCAGCTGGTCGCGCTCTACGAGCACATCACGTTCACCCAGGGCGTCGTGTGGGGCATCGACAGCTTCGACCAGTGGGGCGTCGAGCTCGGCAAGCAGCTCGCCACCGAGCTGGGCCCGGTCCTGGCCGGTGACGCCGACGCGCTCGAGGAGCAGGACCCCTCGACCCGGTCCCTGGTCGCCTACTACCGGGAGCACCGCTCGTGAACGGGTCTCCGCGGGTCGAGGTGCACGCGGACGCCGGCGAGCTGGCGACCTCGGTCGCCGGTGAGCTGCTCCGGGTCCTCGCCGACGCCCAGGCCGCGGGGCGGATCCCGCACGTGGTGCTGACCGGCGGCTCGATCGCCGACGCCATCCACCGCGAGGTGGCCCGGCTCACCCCCGCCTCCGGGGTCGACTGGGGCTCTGTCGAGCTGTGGTGGGGCGACGAGCGCTTCGTCGCGCGCGACTCGTCCGACCGCAACGCCGTGCAGGCGCGAGAGGCCTTCCTGGACGCCGTCGGCGTCGCCGAGCACCGCGTGCACGAGGTCGCGGCCACCGGCGAGGCGCCTGACGTCGAGGCGGCCGCAGCGGCGTACGCCGACGAGCTGGCCGCTCATGGGCCGGACGAGTTCGACGTGCTGATGCTGGGCGTGGGCCCGGACAGCCACATCGCCTCGCTCTTCCCCGGGCGTCCCGAGCTCGCCGTGACCGACCGCCCCACCGTCCCTGTCACCGACTCCCCGAAGCCGCCGCCCGAGCGCGTCAGCCTGACCTACCCGACCCTCGCGCGCTCGCGTGCGACGTGGCTGCTGGTCAGCGGCGACGCCAAGTCCGAGGCCGTCGCCCGGGCACTCTCCCCTGCCGGCACCACCATCGAGGAGACCCCCGCCTCCGGCGTCTCCGGCCGCGAGGAGACCGTCTGGTTCCTCGACCGCGACGCCGCCTCCCGCCTCTGACCCGCCGAGGGCATACGACCGGAGGGTGTGTCGTGAACCCTTCTCACGACACACCCTCCGGTCAGCGGGCGTCCTGGTGGACCGCTCGCGTCAGAAAATCAGGTCGCCGGACTTGCGGCGGGAGCGGAGGAGCTTGAGGGCCTCGTCGAGGATGTCGGCCGCCTCCTTGTCGGAGCGCCGCTCCTTCACGTAGGCGAGGTGCGTCTTGTAGGGCTCGATCTTCGGCGCCGGCGGCGGGTTGTCGCTGTCGAGGCTGGCCGGGAGGCCGCACTTGGGGCAGTCCCACGACTCGGGGGCCTGTGCCTCGGCGGCGAACGCCACGACGACACGGTGCTCGTGAGAGCAGAAGTACGTCACGGTCTGACGGGGTGCCGCCTCACCGCGCTCGGCCTCGCCCATCGGTCCTGCGCCGACCCGGCTGCCCCGGATCGCGTTTCCTCCACCAGCCATGGTCCGTTCTCCTTCGTCAGGCCCGAGAGGTCAAGGTCAGTAGGCGAGCAGGAGCCCCAGGGCGATGACGGTGGCGAACCAGATGGCCCCGATGCCCACCGTCAGTCGGTCGAGGTTGCGCTCCGCCACCGACGAACCGCCGAGCGAGCTGGAGACACCGCCGCCGAACATGTCGGAGAGACCGCCACCGCGGCCCTTGTGCAGGAGCACCAGCAGGATCATCAGCAGGCTGGTGATCATCAGGATGATGGTGAAGAGCAGTTCCACGGTCGCAGATCCTACGTGATCGAAGTGTCAGGGAAGGCGGCGGGCCGACTCAGAGGACGGGCATGTCGTAGAAGCGGCAGATCGCACCGAACTCGTCGGCCTGCAGGCTCGCCCCACCGACGAGGCACCCGTCGACGTCGGCCTGCGCCATGATCGCGCCGACGTTGGCGGCCTTGACCGACCCGCCGTACAGCACGCGTACGCCGTCGGCTGCCGCGTCCGCGTGCAGCTCCCGGATCCGCGCGCGGATGGCGCCGCACACCTCCTGGGCGTCCTCGGGCGTGGCAACCTCGCCGGTACCGATGGCCCAGACGGGCTCGTAGGCCACGACCAGCGCCGCCACCTGCTCGGCCGAGAAGCCCGCGAGCGAGCCCTCCACCTGGGCCAGGGTGTGGGCGACGTGCTCGCCGGCCTGGCGGACCTCGAGGCCCTCGCCCACGCACACGATCGGGACCAGCCCGGCCTCGACGGCCTTGTGCGCCTTGGCGCTGACCAGCTCGTCGGACTCCTGGTGGTACTCCCGGCGCTCGGAGTGGCCGAGCACCACGTAGGAGCAGCCGAGCTTGGTGAGCATCGAGGTGGAGATCTCGCCGGTGTAGGCGCCGGAGTCGTGCGCGGAGCAGTCCTGCGCGGCGTACTTGATCGGCAGCCGGTCGCCGTCCACCAGGGTCTGCACCGAGCGCAGGTCGGTGAACGGCGGCACCACGACGACCTCGGAGCGCGCCGGGTCGTGCTTCTTGTCCGACAGGGTCCACGCGAGCTTCTGGACCAGCACCACCGCTTCCTGGTGGTTGAGGTTCATCTTCCAGTTGCCCGCCATGAGCGGGGTGCGTGCGGCCATGGGTCAGCCCTCCAGGACGTCGATGCCGGGGAGGGCCTTGCCCTCGAGGTACTCCAGGCTGGCTCCGCCACCGGTGGAGATGTGGCCGAAGGCGGCCTCGTCGAAGCCGAGCGTGCGCACGGCGGCGGCGGAGTCACCGCCGCCGACGACCGACAGGCCGTCGGTGCGGGTCAGCGCGTCGGCGACCGCTCGGGTGCCGTCGGCGAACTGCGGCACCTCGAACACGCCCATCGGACCGTTCCAGAAGACCGTCCGGGCGTCCGAGAGCGCAGCCGCGAAGTCGGCACCGGCCGCGGGACCGATGTCGAGGCCGAGGCAGTCGGCCGGGATCTCGGACGCGGGCACGACCCGCGGCTCCGGGGTGCGGTCACCCGCGGGGAACTCGCTGTCGACGACGATGTCGCCGGGCAGCAGGATCTGCACCCCGAGCTCCTCGGCCCGCGCGAGGTAGGTGCGGCAGGTCTCGAGCTGGTCCTCCTCGAGGAGGCTCTTGCCGACCTCGTGGCCCTGGGCCTTGAGGAAGGTGAAGACCATGCCCCCGCCGATGAGCAGCTTGTCGGCCTTGCCCAGCAGGTTGTCGATCACGCCGAGCTTGTCGGAGACCTTGGAGCCACCGAGCACGACGACGTACGGACGCTGCGGCTCCTCGGTGAGGCGACGCAGCACGTCGATCTCGGTCGAGACCAGCGTGCCCATGGCGCTGGGCAGGATCTGCGCGACGTCGTAGACGCTGGCCTGCTTGCGGTGCACGACCCCGAAGCCGTCGGAGACGAAGACGTCGGCGAGGTCGGCGAGCTGCCGGGCGAACCCGGCACGCTCGCCGTCGTCCTTGCTGGTCTCGCCCGCGTTGAAGCGGACGTTCTCCAGCAGGGCGACCTGCCCGTCCTCGAGCTGGGCGACGGTCTCGTGCGCCGACTCCCCCACCGTGTCGCGGGCGAACGCGACGTCGGCACCGAGGAGCTCACCGAGGCGAGCCGCCACGGGAGCCAGGGAGTAGCGCTCCTCGGGGGCGCCCTTGGGGCGGCCGAGGTGCGCGGTCACCACCACGCGGGCGCCCGCGTCCGCGAGCCGACGGATCGTCGGCACGCTCGCGCGGATGCGCCCGTCGTCGGTGATGACGGCTCCGTCGAGCGGGACGTTGAGGTCGGAGCGGACCAGGACCCGCTTGCCGGTGACGCCCTGCTCGAGGAGCTGGTCGAGACCCGTCATCGCACCAGTCATGCTCAGAGGGACTCGCCCACGAAGCCGATGAGGTCGACGAGGCGGTTGGAGTAGCCCCACTCGTTGTCGTACCAGCCGGCGACCTTGACCTGGTTGCCGATGACCTTGGTCAGCGGCGCGTCGAAGATGCACGACGCCGGGTCGGTGACGATGTCGGAGGAGACGATCGGCGCGGTGGAGTACTTCAGGATCTTGCCGTCGGCGGCTGCCTCGACCGCGGCGTTGATCTCCTCGACCGACGTCTCGCGGCTGGCCTCGAAGGACAGGTCGGTCATCGAGCCGGTCGGGGTGGGCACGCGCAGCGCGTAGCCGTCGAGCTTGCCCTTCAGCTCGGGCAGGACGAGGCCGATGGCCTTGGCCGCACCCGTCGAGGTCGGCACGATGTTGAGCGCGGCGGCGCGGGCACGACGCATGTCCTTGTGGATGTTGTCGTGGAGGTTCTGGTCGGCGGTGTAGGCGTGGATGGTGGTCATCAGGCCCTTGTTGATGCCGACCGCGTCGTGCAGCGCCTTGGCCATGGGGGCCAGGCAGTTGGTGGTGCACGAGGCGTTCGAGATGACCGTGTGCGCGGCGGGGTCGTAGAGCTCGTGGTTGACGCCCATCACGATGGTGATGTCCTCGTTGGAGGCGGGCGCGGAGATGATGACCTTCTTGGCGCCGGCGTCGACGTGGGCCTTGGCCTTGGTGGCGTCGGTGAAGAAGCCGGTCGACTCGACGACGACGTCCACGCCGAGGTCGCCCCAGCCCAGGTTGCCGGGCTCGCGCTCGGAGGAGACCTTGATCTCGCGGCCGCCGACGATGATCGAGTCGCTGGTCGCCTCGACGTCCTCGCCCAGGACACCCAGGATCGAGTCGTACTTCAGCAGGTGGGCCAGCACCGAGTTGTCGGTGAGGTCGTTGATGCCGACGATCTCCACGTCAGCGCCCGAGGCCGCCACGGCCCGGAAGAAGTTGCGGCCGATCCGGCCGAATCCGTTGATACCTACGCGCACGGTCACTGCTGCTCCTGGGTCGTCCGACATGGTCGATCGGGGTCGTGTGAGGGCGTCCGGCCGCGGTGGACCGGCTCCTCCGGCGACCCTACCGCGAGCGCGCCGGCGGGTCTCCGGGGGTCGTCGGGCACGGACGGGCACCGCCGCCCGTCCGCCATGGCGAGCAGGCGCCGGATGCGACCGGCGATCGCGTCCTTGGTCAGGACCGGCTCGTGCAGCTGGCCGAGCTCCTCGAGCGAGGCCTGCTTGTGCTCGACCCGCAGGCTGCCCGCGAGCTTGAGGTGGTCGGGCACCTCGTCACCGAGGATCTCCAGGGCCCGCTCGACGCGGGCACCGGCGGCGACGGCGGCGCGCGCGGAGCGTCGCAGATTGGCGTCGTCGAAGTTGGCCAGCCGGTTGGCGGTGGCCCGCACCTCGCGGCGCATCCGCCGCTCCTCCCAGGCCATGAGCGACTCGTGGGCGCCGAGGCGGGTGAGCAGCTGGCCGATGGCGTCGCCGTCGCGGATCACCACGCGATCGACGCCACGGACCTCGCGGGCCTTCGCGGAGATGCCGAGCCGGCGGGCGACGCCGACGAGCGCGAGCGCGGCCTCGGAACCGGGGCAGGTGACCTCGAGCGAGGAGGAGCGACCGGGCTCGGTCAACGACC
>LULN01000407.1_pt1 | contig 10776 bp, 9 predicted proteins | sample 728131 | NCBI WGS metagenome assembly LULN01 (sample SAMN03860288, study PRJNA289734) | marine metagenome | biome: seawater column; feature: ocean; material: water; isolation source: Red Sea water column Station 149 - depth 100m | place: Saudi Arabia: Red Sea | collected 2011-10-15 | depth 100 m
GAGTACGACCGGGAGACGGGCGGGCGCTACCGCTTCCGGATGCACGACTACGTCGAGCTGCCGGCCGCCGACGACGAGCCCTGCGGGGTGTTCACCGTCGGCGGGCGCTACTCCGAGCAGATCCAGGCGGCTCTCGAGGGCGCGTCGGCGTACGCGACCTGGGTGGTCGTGACGACGCGCACCAAGTGCACCTACGCCGGGCAGGCCTCGCTCGGCGGCTCCGGCATCCACATGAACGGCTCCTGGTCGCCGGGCAGCGCGCCCGTCGAGCCGGAGAACGTGTCCGGCAGCAAGCACCTCGACATCGAGGTCTTCGCCCACGAGGTCGGGCACAACCTCGGGCTCGAGCACGCCGCCAACCTGCTCCCCGACCACACCGACGACCCGCTCGCCGCGTCGCGGTGGGACGTCGTGACGTACGGCGACACCTCGGCCGTCATGGGCAACAACTCCCGGACGATGCGCTTCTCGGCGTACGAGCGCGACATGCTCGGACTGCTCGGGCCCGACGACCTCGCCGTCGTCGGCGAGACCACGACGCTGACGCTGCGGCCGATCGACGTGGTCGGCGCCGGCACCCGGATGGCGGTGGTGCCGCTGAACGAGCGGCGGGCGTTCGCGCTGGAGTACCGCCCCGCGACCGGTGACGACTGGCCGCTGCGCTGGGACGAGGAGTGGGCCGTCGAGGGGAGCGGGACGCCCGGCCACCCCGAGCTCTACTTCGGCGGCGGACGCGGCGTGCAGGTGCGGGCGCTGGCGACCCCGGTCGACGCCCACGACGCCCGGCTGCCGGCGTACGACGTCGGCTCGGTGCTCGTGCCGAGCATCGGCGTCGCGCGGGAGAACGGGGACGTGGAGGGGTACCGCACCGGGCACGCCCCCGGCACCTCGGTGTGGCTGCCCGGCGGCATCACCGTCGCCTTCGGCGCGCAGGACGACGACGGCGCCGTCGTGACCATCCCCCGCCCCGAGGTGGGGCCCGTGGTGGCGTTCGACCCGTGCGCGGCCGACGAGATGACCGGCTACGCGCCCACCGCGGCGACGCGCTGGGCTCGCTGAGCCCGGTCGACTACGTCGGGTTCAGCGCACCGGACGGGTCGGCGGTCTTCGACCTCGAGCTGCCGTACGGCGACACGACCCTCGCCGTCACCACCACCGACCTCGCCGGCCGCTCGACCACCGGCACCTGGACCGTCGACGGCGGCACCCTGGCCAAGCCCGGCCGCCCCACCAACCCGCAGCTGTGGCAGCACTCGAAGAAGAAGGTCGTGCTCTGGTGGGCCAGCGGCGACCCGAGCCCGCCGGGCGTTCGGTTCGAGGTGGCGGTGAAGCGGGGCAAGGGGAAGTTCAAGAAGATCGGCTTCAGGACGTCCTCGACGAAGGTGAAGGTCAAGCGCAAGGACCGGACCGTGCGGTTCAAGGTGCGGGCCGTCGGTGAGGGCGGCAGGAGCAAGTGGGCCAAGTCGGCCACGTTGCGGTTGCGGTAGGCACTTCGGTCGGGGTCTCGACGCCCGCTCGTCGCTGGCGCTCCTCGCTGCTCGACCACCTGAGGGTGCAGCGGTCGGGTCACCGGGTCTCGACCACGGCTCGCTGGCGCTCGCCTGCCCGACCGGCGGTGGGGGGCACATCACCCGGTCGGGATACGTAGATCGACGGACGCCGCGGGTGCCCGCGGATTCCTACCGTCCTCGGACACGCCGGTCACCGATCGGCCCGCGAGTCCGAAGGAGCTCCCCATGCACGACCTGACCGGGCGCGTCGCGCTGGTGACCGGTGCCGCCCAGGGCATCGGCCACGCCGTCGCCACCGCGCTCGCCGAGGCCGGCGCCACCGTGGTGGCCACGGACGTCCGTGACCAGTCCGACCTCGGCGACCACATCCGGACCCGCTCCCACGACGTCACCGACGCCGAGCGCTGGGCGGCGATCGTCGCCGAGATCGAGGCCGACCACGGACGCCTCGACATCCTGGTCAACAACGCCGGCGTCTCCGGCTACGACCAGCTCCACGAGCTGTCGCTGGAGGAGTGGAACCGGATCATCGGGATCAACCAGACCGGCGTCCTGCTCGGCATGCAGCACGCGCTGCGGCTGATGCGACCCGCCCGCTCCGGCGCGATCGTGAACATCTCCTCCATCTGCGGCGCCACGTCCGTGCCCGGCGTCGCGGCCTACCACGCGTCGAAGCACGCGGTCCTGACGATGACCAAGAACGCCGCGGTGTCCTACGCCCGCGAGGGCATCCGCGCCAACGCGGTGCTGCCGGGGTGGATCCGCACCCCGCTCACGCTCGGCCAGACCGACGAGCTCAACGGCGCCTTCCTCGACGCGACCCCCATGGGCGTCGGCGGAGACCCCGAGGACGTCGCCGCCGCCGTGTGCTTCCTCGTCTCCGACCAGGCCCGCTTCATCACCGGCGTCGACCTCCCCGTCGACGGCGGCTACCTCGCCCGCTGATCGCCGCTGCCCCCCGATGACCCCTGCTGACCCGACCGTTCCCCTCGAGAGGATCCCCATGAACCAGCGCACCGGCCGTCTCCGCGGCAAGGTCGCCCTCGTCACGGGCGGTGCCATGGGCATCGGCCTGGCCACCGCCCGCCGCTTCGCGGCCGAGGGCGCGTTCACCTACATCGCCGACGTCGAGAAGCCCGCCCCCGGCGAGCTGTCGGTCGAGGGCGCCGAGGAGATCACCTACGTCGACCTGGACGTCACCGACGAGGTGGCGTGGGCCGAGGCCGTCGACGACATCCTCGAGCGCGACGAGCGCCTCGACATCCTGGTCAACAACGCCGGCGTCATCGACTACGCCGGGATCGCCGACGTCACCGCCGAGGCCTGGGCCCGCGTCGTGGCCGTCGACCAGACCGGCGTCTTCCTCGGCACCCGCGCAGCGCTGAAGCCGATGCTGGCCCAGCGGTCCGGGTCGATCATCAACCTCTCCTCGGCCTGGGGGGTCGTCGGCTCCGAGGGCGTGGCCGCCTACCAGGCCGCCAAGGGCGGGGTCCGTGGCCTGACCCGCAACACCGCCGTCACCTACGCCCGCGACGGCGTCCGCGCCAACACCGTCATCCCCGGCTGGATCCGCACCCCCCTCGCCGAGCGCCAGGCCGAGGAGAAGAACGCCGAGGTCATCGGCCTGACGCCCCTCGGCTTCGGCGGCGACCCCGACGACATCGCCTGGGGCTGCGTCTACCTCGCCAGCGACGAGTCCCGCTACGTGACCGGCAGCGAGCTGGTCATCGACGGCGGCCTGCTCGCCCGGTGACCGCCCACCGGTGACCGCCCACCGGTGACCGCCCACCCACCACCCCGTCAGGAGACACCCATGACCCGCACCCTCCGCGTCGCCGCGGCCCAGTTCGAGATGCGCGAGGTCTCGTCCTTCGACGCCTTCGCCGACCAGGCCCGCTCGCTCCTGGACAAGGTCGCCGACGCCCGGCTGGTCGTGTTGCCCGAGCTGTTCACCGAGGCACTGTTCACCCTCGACCCCGAGTGGCGCTCGCACGGCATCGAGCGGCTCACCCGCATCGCCGACCACACCGAGGCCTACCGGGAGCTGTTCGCCGGCGAGGCCGCACGACGCGACCAGTGGATCCTCGCCGGCAGCCACCTCGTGGCCACCGAGCGCGGCCACGAGAACGTCGCCTTCCTCTTCGGACCCGACGGCCAGGAGCACCGGCACTCCAAGACCCACATCTTCCCGGCCGAGGCCGACTGGGACACCGCCGAGGGCGACCAGCTGGCCGTCTTCGACGTCGACGGCGTCACCGTCGGCATCGCCATCTGCTACGAGGCCGAGATCCCCGAGGTCGCCACCACGCTCACCGCGATGGGCGCCGAGGTGCTCCTCGTGCCGTCCTACACCTTCACCGAGGCCGGCTTCTGGCGCGTGCGTCACTGCGCCGCGGCCCGGGCCATCGAGGACCAGGTGTACGTCGTGCACTGCCCGACCGTCTCCCACCTCGAGGCCCCGCTCTCGCCGGGCTGGGCCCGCGCGTCGGTGCTCTCGCCGTGCGACCTCGTCTTCCCCGCCGACGGCGTGCTCGCCGAGTCCGCCACCAACGTCGAGGACGTCGTGGGCTACGAGCTCGACCTCGACCTGCTCCACGAGAACCGCCGCACCGGTGCGGCCACCACCCACAAGGACCGCGGCCGGCGGCGCGAGCTCTACGCGTCGTACGCCCACGTCTCGCTCTGACCGACGCCCGCTCGCCCCACGACCCGCGCCACCACCTGCTGCGCCCTGCGAAAGGACCCGCGATGCCTCTCACCCTGCCCGCCGGCAAGAAGATCGCCGTCAACATCGGCTGCGACTTCGACGCCCACTCCGTCTGGATGGGCACCTTCGGCAAGACCAGCCCCAGCTACCTCTCCCGCGGCGAGTTCGGCGCCGAGGTCGGCGTCCCCCGGGTGCTGGACCTCTTCGACCGCTTCGACATCACCGGCACCTGGTGCACCCCGGTGCACTCCATGGAGACCTTCCCCGAGGCCTTCGCCACCATCCTCGAGGCCGACCAGGAGATCGCCGCCCACGGCTGCTTCCACGAGTCGGTGCCCTCGCTGGACGAGGAGACCGAGGTCCGGCTGATGGAACAGACCATCGAGGGCCACCTCAAGCACGTCGGCAAGCGCCCTCGGGGCTACCGCTCGCCGGCGTGGGACTTCACCGAGCACACCCTGGCCCTGCTGGAGAAGACCGGCTTCGAGTGGGACTCCTCGCTGATGGGCCGCGACTTCCAGCCCTACCACCCGCGCCCGGTCGAGGTGCGCTGGGAGGAGGGCTCGGTGCGCGGGCCGGAGAGCCCGATCCTGGAGTTCCCCGTCTCGTGGTACCTCGACGACTTCCCTGTCGGCGAGTACATCCCCGGTGTGAACCAGGGCCTCGGCTCCGCCGAGGTGATGTTCCAGCGCTTCCAGGACCACTTCGACTTCGCCTACGAGCGCGAGACCAACCCGGTCCTGGCGATCACCGTCCACCCGCAGACCATCGGCCGCGCCCACCACCTGCTCGGCATGGAGCGGCTGCTGACCCACATGGCCGGCCACGACGGCGTCTGGTTCGCCTCGCTCAGCGAGATCTACGACTGCTGGACCGACTGACGCCAGCGACCAGCGCACCCAGCCGCCCCAGAACCGCTCTGAACCCCTCAGAACCCTCAGACCCCCCGACGGCAGCGTCGCCGCCACCTTCTCGGATCCACCACCCCAGCGCCGGAGCACCCGGCAACCCAGTGAGGACACCATGAAGACCCACCGCACCCTTCGCGTCGCGGCCCTGGCCGTGACCACCTGCCTGTCGATGGCGGCCTGCTCCAGCGGCGTCACCGACACCGCGACCGGTGGGGACACCGACGCGGAGATCATCGCCGCTCCCGTCGACGACCCCGCCGACCTGAAGATCGCCTACTTCTCCGCCGGCAGCAGCAACTCCTACCTGCAGGCCGCCATCGACGAGGCCAACACCGTGGCCGACGAGCTCGGTGCCGACCTCGACGTCTTCGACGGCGAGTTCAACGCGCAGACGCAGTACGACCAGATGCAGCAGGCGCTCACCAGCGGCAAGTACAACGCCTTCGTCGTCGAGCCCAACGACGGCAACCTCGTGTGCGACATCCTCACCACCGAGGCGCCCGAGAAGGACGTGCTGGTCTCCGTCTTCAACCTGCCCATCTGCGGCCGCGCCACGAGCCTGGGCGAGGAGACCTACCAGCCCGGCACCATCACCTACGTCGGCGGACAGACCCTCGACGTCTACCAGGACTGGGTGCAGGACGTCATCGACTCCCACCCCGACGGCGCCAAGATCGGGCTGGTCTCCGGCCCGGACCTCAACGCCAACACCATCTGCTTCTTCGAGGCCGCGCAGGCCTTCGAGGACGCCGAGGGCTTCGAGGTCGTGGCGCAGCAGACCACCGACTACACCACCCCCAAGGCGTTCGACGCGGCCCAGACGATCGTCCAGGCCAACCCCGACATCGACATCATCATGTCGAACTTCTCCGGCATGACCCGCGGCGTCGTCGAGGCCGTCGGCGGCAAGGACGTCGAGATCTACGACTTCGGCGGCGACGAGTGGGCCCTGTCCCAGCTGGAGTCCGGCGGGCTGGAGAGCTCGGTGATGATGCTGCCGCGTCAGGAGACCCGCGAGGCCATCGAGGCCGTCGCCGACTACGTCTCCGGCGAGGACGTCCCGGTGTTCATCAACCTCGCCGAGTCCGACTCGCTGCCCGGTACGCCGTTCGCGACCCCGGACAACGTCGACCAGTTCTCCGCGGAGTACTGAGCCGCGCCCCACGCCGGCCGTGCCGGGCACCGGACGCCGTCCCCGGGGACCGGCACGGCCCTCCACCGGACCGAGCCCGGTCCGGCGACCCGAACCAGCGACCTGACCCAGCCCACCTCCAGGAGGTCCGATGCCCGTCGCGACCACGACCGCGCCCGACGCGGTCACCCACGCACCGGCGATCCGCTGCCGGGGCGCACGCAAGGTCTTCAGCGGAGCCGTCGCCGTGCAGGGCGCCGACGTCACGGTCCGTCCCGGCGAGGTGCACGCCCTCGTCGGGGAGAACGGAGCCGGGAAGTCCACGCTCCTCGGCATGATCAGCGGCCGGCTCGCGGCCGACGACGGCACCGTCGAGGTCTTCGGCCGCCGGCTCAGCGGCGGCGACCCGCGGGAGAGCCGTGAGCTCGGCCTGGTCACCGTCTACCAGGAGCTCACGATGATCCCCGGCCTCTCGGCCGAGGCGAACGTCTTCCTCGGGCAGACCCGCAGCCGTCGCGGCCTGCTGGACCGCCGATGGATGCGCCGGCGCTACCTCGAGCTGTGCGAGGAGCTGGACGTCCACGTGCCCCCGGGCACCGTCGTACGCGACCTGTCGGTCTCCCAGCAGCAGATGCTGGAGATCATGCGCGGCGTCCAGAGCGACGCCCGGATCGTGGTGCTCGACGAGCCGACCGCGGCCCTGGCCGAGCACGAGCGCGAGACGCTCTACCGGGTGCTGCGGACGCTGGTCGCGCGCGGCACCACCATCGTCTTCGTCAGCCACAACCTCGAGGAGGTCCTCGACCTCAGCGACACCATCACCGTGCTGCGCGACGGCGCCGTCGTGCGCAGCGCGCCGCGAGCGGAGTGGACCCGGCCCACCCTCATCGAGCACATGGTCGGCCGCAGCGTCGACAAGCTCGCCGACCGCGGCACGCACCCGATCGGCGACGAGGTGCTCCACGTCGAGGAGGTCTGCCTCCCGGGCGTCCTGGAGGACATCGCGATGACGGTGAGGGCCGGCGAGGTCGTCGGCCTGTGGGGCCTGGTCGGCTCCGGGCGGACGACGTTCCTGCGCTCGCTGGCCGGGGCCGAGCCGTCCTCCACCGGGCGGATGCGCCTGCACGGGCAGGACCGCGACTGGCCGCGCCGGGTGCGCAGCAGCGTCGACGCCGGGGTCGTCCTGGTCCCCGAGTGCCACCGCCCCGACGTCTTCCTCATCGACGAGCCCACCCGCGGGATCGACATCGGCGCCAAGGCCGAGGTGCTGACCTCGCTGGTCCGGCTCGCGGAGGAGGGCGCCGCGGTCGTGGTGACGTCCTCCGAGCTCGAGGAGGTCCTGGCCATCGCCCACCGGCTGCTGGTCTTCGCCCACGGCCGCGTCGTCCGCGAGATCCCCGCCGACGACCCCGAGTTCACCGTCGACGCCGTCGTCCACCACGGCTTCAGCTCAGGAGAGAACCATGAACCAGTCCACTGACCTCGACCCCGCCCCGGCCGTGGCCGGGGGCCCGGCCCCGAGCCCGACCCAGCGGCTCTCGGCCGCGGTGCTGCTGCAGCGCTACGCCATGATCCTGGCGCTGCTCGGGCTGGTCGTCCTCGCGACCGCGCTCTACCCGGGCTTCGTCTCGCCGGAGAACCTGCGCGACCTGCTGCTGCAGAACACCGCCGTCGGCATCGTCGCCCTCGGCATGACGTTCGTGATCATCTCCGGCGGCTTCGACCTGTCGGTGGGGGCGACGTACGCCCTGGGCGCGACGGTCTCGGCCGGCGTCGCCATCTCCACGGGCTCACCCGCCCTCGGCATCCTGGCCGCCCTCGGGGCCGGCCTGGTGTGCGGCCTGGTCAACGGCCTGCTGGTGGCACGGATCGGCATCAACCCGTTCGTCGCGACGCTCGGCAGCGCCTCGGTGATCTCGGGCGTGGCCTACCTCTACTCCGGCTCGGCGCCGTTCATCGTCTCGGACCCGCAGTTCAAGGTGCTGGCACGCTCCAGCGTCGCCGGCATCCCCACCCCGATCCTGATCCTGGCGGTCACCTTCGTCATCGGCGGCGTGCTGCTCGCCTCCACCCGCTACGGGCGCAACATCTACGCCATCGGCGGCAACCACGAGGCCGGCTGGCTCTCCGGGCTGCGGGTCACCGACCTGACCGCGAGCGTGTACGTGATGACCGGCGCGCTGGCCGCGTTCGCCGGCACCATCGACGCCTCCCGGCTCGGCGTCGGGCAGGCCGACGTCGGGGCCAACATCGCGCTGGACGCCATGACGCTGACCAACCTCTTCTACAGCCTCAACCTCTCCCAGAACTGGCAGCTCATCGCCAAGGGCACCATCGTCCTGCTCGCCGTGGCGCTGGACTCCTGGTCGCGCCAGCGACGGTCCTGAGGTCACGGGCGGCTCACTTTTCGGACTCGGGAGACCACAGCGGCCCCACGCCCCGGACCGGCGGCCTAGCCTGGTCCGGGGCTCGGGCCCCGACGCCCAGGATGGGAGGACCTGTGCTCGCCGACGCCCGAACGCCCCATGACCGCGCCGCCGCCCACGAGGTGGTGCTCGACGCCCACGGGGAGCTGACCACGGTGCGGGGCCTCGACGTCGCCGGGGCGCAGACCCGGTCGTGGGAGGACCTGGTGGCCCTGGCCCGCCGGGCCGGGCGGCTCGAGGGTCACCACGAGATCTCCTTCTACTGGCGGGCGGCCGACCGGAGCCTGGCCGCCGCCGCGGCCGCCGTGGCCGTCGAGGAGAGCCTGCTCCTGCTGCCGGTGCCGGGCGGCGCAGCCGGCTTCGAGCGGCTGCTGCTGGGGATCCTCAGCACGGAGGACGAGGAGCCCACCCCACCGCCGATCGTCGGCGGGCTGGTGCGTCCGGGGACACCCACGGCCCCGACCGTCCCGAGCCGGCGCCGCTCGGTACGCCGCCCGATCCTGCTCGGCAGCGCCTTCCCCGTCACCGGGGAGATCGCCGAGGACGGCGAGGAGATGATCCGGGCCAGCCAGCTGGCCATCAGCCAGCTCAACGCCCGCGGCGGCATCGGCGGGCGGCACGTCGAGCTGGTCAACGTCGACCTCGACATCAAGGACCCCGGCTCCATCGAGCAGGCGTTCTCCGAGCTCGCCGGGCGCGACGTCGACGCCCTCGTGTCCGGGTACCTCGGCGACCAGCAGGTCGCGCACGAGATCGCGGCCGAGCACGGTGCGCCGTACCTCCACGCAGCGACGCTGGAGTCGATGGTGCGCCTGGTCGAGGACAACCCCGGGCGCTACGGCCACATCTTCCAGATCTGTCCCAGCGACACGAACTACGGGCCGGGCTTCGTGCACGCGCTCACCGAGCTGCGCGACAGCGGCCAGCTCGAGACGACCTCGCGCTCGCTGGCGATCGTCCGGGGCCGCTGGAAGCTCGGCGACCTCGGGATCGACCGCGCCGTGCGGATGGCCGAGCGTGCCGGGTGGGAGCTCGACTACGTCGTCGACGACGTGAGCGGCGAGGAGGCGTGGGCCGAGCAGGGGCGCCGGGTCGCCGAGCTCGCGCCGGCGGCCGTCATGATCGGCAGCTACTTCACCCACGAGACCAGCACCTTCGTGCGGTCCTTCCAGGCCGACCCGTCCCCGACGCTGCTGTACGCGCTCTACGCCCCGTCCATCCCGCGGTTCCGGGTCGAGATGGGGCCGGCGGCCGAGGGGCTGCTGTGGGCCACCACCACCGGCACCTACTCCGACGGGGTCGCGCGGCGCTTCATCGACTCCTACCGCCGCGAGTGGGCCGTCCCGCCCGGCCGCTCGCACGCCGGCATCGCCTACGACCGGGTGCGCCTGCTCGCGCAGGCCTGGGCCGCCGCCGACTCGCCGCGCGACTTCGGGTCGGTCTCGGAGAGCCTGCGCCACGGGGTGCACCGCGGCGTCAACGGCGCCTACAGTTTCGCCGGGGCCGGGCAGGCCGCGCTCGCCTACCCGCTGGCGACGCCGGACCCGTCGATCTCCATGGCGCACCTGGTGTTCCAGATCCAGGACAACCGGCAGCGGATCGTGCACCCCTCGCCCTACACCGAGGCGCGGCTGCGGACCCCGGCCTGGTGGCCGGGCTGATCTCACTCGCCGCGGGTCGGGGTCGGAGCGGGGTTGTGCGGGGTTGTTCGGGGCTGGGCTGGTCGGGGCTGGTCGGGCCGGGGCCGGTCAGGTCAGGGCGTCCGGCCGGTCCTTGAGGCGTACGCCGGTGGCCCCGAGCCGCCGGGCCCCCTCCATCAGCGAGGCGAGGGTGCGGGCGGCGGTGGCGTGGTCGAGTCCGTGGGGCGGGCGGATGTTGCTGACACAGTTGCGGGCGGAGTCGGGGGTGCCGGGGCGGGCGCCCCAGGTGAGGTAGGCCCCGAGGCTGTCGCTGCTGGACAGGCCCGGCCGCTCGCCGACCAGCACCAGCGTCATCGCCGCGCCGAGATGGGCGCCCACGTGGTCGCCCATCGCCACCCGGGCCTGGACCGCCAACCACGGGGGCGCCACCTCCAGCTGCGGGACGAGGG
>LULN01000739.1_pt1 | contig 10676 bp, 14 predicted proteins | sample 728131 | NCBI WGS metagenome assembly LULN01 (sample SAMN03860288, study PRJNA289734) | marine metagenome | biome: seawater column; feature: ocean; material: water; isolation source: Red Sea water column Station 149 - depth 100m | place: Saudi Arabia: Red Sea | collected 2011-10-15 | depth 100 m
CATCCGCTCGGCGGCCTGCTCGGTGGCGGCCTTCTCGGCCGCGGCGCGCAGGGTGGCGAAGCGCTCGGCCGCTGCGGTCTGCTCCGCGATCCGGGCCTCGAGCTCCTCGAGGGAGGGGCCGGTGTCCTTGCGGCGCAGCCAGCGTCGGCCGGGGTCCCCGCCGGTGGGGGACCCGGCCGAGGAGTCAGGGGGGAGGCCGGGGGAGCTCATCGTGGCGGCAGCCTACCGAGAAGACGCCTCCTCACCGGGGAGGTGCGGCCGCGCTCACAGCACCTAGTAGACCAGCGCCTGCACGCCCTCGGTGAGCGCCTCCTCGACGAACGACGCCGCACCGGCGATCTGCACCCCGTCGCGCACGTCGTCGACGGTGATCCCGCGCCGCTCCGCGCACTGGCTGCACAGCGTCCCCTCGCCCATGTCGAGGATGATCGCGAGCAGGTCCTCGACCGGCCGCGCGTGCTCGAGCCCGAGGTCGGGCCCCTTGCCGGGCACGGCCCACCAGGCGGCCTCGCCGGTCAGCCACAGCGAGACCCCCGCGCCGGCCGCGCAGGCCGCCGCGGCGACGGTGAAGGCCTGGTTGGCCCGCTCGGGCGCCTCCGCGGCGCAGGTCACCTTCAGCAGCAGCCGAGACGTCATGGGCTCCAGCCTAGGAGCAGGTGGTCGTTACGCTGGCGTGGTGGCGTTCGAGCTTCCTCCCAACCTGCACCCGAACTGTGGACCCGTCGCCTGGCTGCTCGGCAGCTGGATCGGCAACGGCCACGGTGACTACCCGACGATCGAGCCGTTCCAGTACGGCCAGGAGATCGTCTTCCAGCAGGACGGTCGCCCCTTCCTGCACTACTTCGCCCGGTCCTGGGTGATCGACGAGAACGGCGAGAAGGTCCGTGACGCCGCCCAGGAGACCGGCTACCTGCGCTGCCCGGAGCCGGGCAAGGTCGAGCTGGTGCTCGCGCACAACATCGGCTTCTCCGAGATCTGGTACGGCGAGGCCGCCGACGGCAAGCTCGAGCTGCGCACCGCGGGCGTCGGCTACACCGAGACCGCCAAGGAGGTCACCGCCGGGCACCGCCTCTACGGCAACGTCGAGGGTGACCTGCTCTACGCCTACGACATGGCCGCGGTCGGCCAGGAGCTGCAGCCCCACCTGTGGGCGCGGCTGAAGAGGGCCTGACATGACCGACCCCGCCACGAGCCCCAGCAAGGCACCCAGCCCCCTGCTCTCGCTGCCCGGCGCGGTCGCCGGCGACGGCGTCGACGCCCCGGTCGCCGCGCACTACGGCTCGTTCAACGCCGAGCAGCGCACCCTGGAGTCCGGCGAGGGCTTCGTCGACCTCTCGCACCGCGACGTGATCCGCATCAGCGGCCCCGAGCGGCTGACCTGGCTGCACTCGCTGACCACCCAGCACTTCCTGCAGCTGGCCCCCAAGGAGTGGACGACCGCGCTGATCCTGAGCCCGCAGGGGCACGTGGAGCACGCGTTCACCGGGTACGACGACGGCGAGTCGTTCTGGGCGCACACCGAGCCCGGTGCTGCCGGCCCGCTGCTCGACTGGCTCGGCCGGATGGTCTTCATGACCCGCGTGGAGCTCGCCGACGTCACCGACGACTGGGCCGTGGCCTGGCGCTCGCGCGCCGACGCTCCGACGTACGACCTGGTCCCGCGCAGCGAGCTCGCGGCCTACGCCGAGGCCGCGGGCCCCGCGTGCGGGCTGTGGGCCTTCGAGGCGCTGCGGATGAGAACCGTCTGCCTGCCCCCGGCACCGAGCTGCTCATGGGCTCGGGCGAGGCCACCAAGACGGTCGGCTTCGTCGGGTCCTCGGCGCGCCACCACGAGCTGGGCCCGATCGCGCTGGCGCTGGTCAAGCGCAACGTGCCGCTCGAGGTGACCCTCGAGGTCGACGGGATGCCGGCGGCCCAGGAGGTCGTCGTGGACCCCGAGGTGGGCCTGCACGTCCGCCCGAAGCTGCGCTGACGCGCAGTCGCGACTCCGGAGCGCCCACCGGGTAGGACAGGCCCGGAAAGCACGAGACTCCCGGAGTGGGAGTCTCAGGACCACCCCGGGAGTCGTTCGCGGCGGGCCCAGGAGGGCCCGGTCGGAGGACGCGTCGTCCTCAGTGGAACGACGCGACGTGGGGACAGGCGTGGCCGTACTTCATGCGGCATCGGATGCGCCGCCGGAGTTTCTTGAGCACTGGTTCTCCACCGGGAGGGCAGGGACAGAGGGGTGTGGGATCGGACGGCGCTGTTCGATCCCGAGGGGAGGGCGGGGAACTGCCGTTCGTCGAGAACTTTACTTAGCGGTAGCCCCGAAAGCACTATTGGTTCGTAGTGACGGATGGGTGATCTAGACCACGTACCCCTGGGGGTGTCTGACCTGGGGAGATGAGTGGGTCGGCGGCCAGATCCCCAGCCGGGGACGACCCTCGTCCGCTCAGCGGCGATACATCACGTGGGTGTCGCTCTGGGCGTGCGTGAAGCCCAGCTTGTCGCGGTAAATTCTGATCGCCGGGGCGTTGTCGGACTCGACGTAGAGCAGCACCTCGCGCACCCCGCGATCGTGCAGGTGGTGCAGCCCGGCGAGGGTGAGCAGCCGGCCCAATCCGAGCCCCTGGGAGGCGGGGGAGACGCCGACGACGTACACCTCGCCGTGGTCGCGGTCGTGGACCTTCGTCCAGTGGAAGCCGAGCATCGCCCCCTCTGTGCCGCCGTCGTCCCCCGAGGAGGTGTCGACGGCGATGAGCAGCCCGGCCGGGTCGAACCACGGCTCCGCGCACCGCTCGGCGAACCCCTCGGCGTCCATCGCCCCCTGCTCGGGGTGCGAGGCGAAGGAGGCGGCGTTGAGGGCCAGCAGGGCGTCGGTGTCGCCGGGCTCGAACCCCCGGATCCGTACGCCGTCGGGCAGCTCGACCGGCGGCAGCGGCTGGTCGGCGGGCCGGCGCATCACCCACAGCTCGCGCCCGACCTCGAAGTCGTGCCGCGCGGCCAGCCGCCGGGCGGCCGGGTGGTCGGCGTGCGACCAGGCCTCGAGCGAGCGGCGGGGCCAGACGTCGGTGAGCAGCGCCTCCAGCAGCTCGCCGCCGACGCCGGAGTCGCGCTGATCGGGGTCGACGCAGAGGTGGATCTGGTCCTCGATGAGCAGCCCGAAGCCCTCGGCTCGCACCCAGCCGCGGACGTCGTCGGGACGCATCCGGATCTCGAGCAGGGTGGCCTCGTCGAGCGGGCCGGTGCCGTCCGCGGCCTCCGCGCGGGCGGCGACGTGCAGGACCTGACGGGTCTCCTCGGGGGTCACCACTCCACGTTACGTGGGGGGCGGGGCGGGGAGGTGCCAGGTCACCCGAAGGGAGTGGTTGGGCCGGCGCTCACCGGGCACCGTCGTCGGCATGGAGCACAGACGAGAGAGCTCGGAGAGCGACCCCATGGGGCTGTCCACGCCGGAGCTGATGGACCGGCTGTCCCACCAGGTGTCGGAGCTGGTGAGCGCGGAGCTGAGGCTCGCGCGCGCCGAGGTGAAGGACAGCGCCCGGCACGCCGGACTGGGTCTCGGCCTGTTCGGGACCGCCGGCGTGCTGAGCCTGTACGCCGTCGGCGTCCTGGTCGCGGCGGCCATCCTCGGGCTCGCCGTGGTGTGGCCCGCGTGGCTGGCCGCCCTGGTCGTGGGCGGCGCCCTCCTCGTCGCCGTCGGCGTCGCCGCCCTGACGGGGAGGAGCCAGGTGCAGCAGGCGCCGCCGCCGCTGCAGGAGTCCGCGCAGAGCGTCCAGCAGGACCTCGAGGCCGTGAAGGGAGCACGCCGTGGCTGAGCAGCACGACGACACCGCCGGGGAGCGGGAGGACCCGGCGCGGGTCCAGGAGGAGATCGAGCAGACGCGCGCCGACCTCGCGGAGACCGGGGGTGCGCTGGGGGAGCGGCTGGACGTCCGCAGCCGGGCCCGGCGTCGCATCGGCGAGCTGCGCGAGCAGCACGGCACCGAGATCGCCGTCGGCGCGGGCGTCGTGGCGGCGGGGCTCGTGGCGCTGGCGGTGTGGAGGAGGCGTCGATGAGCGCACCGGCCCCCGACGCCGAGGTGAAGCCCGACTCCCCGGACGACCTGACCGCTCGGTCGTGGAAGTACGTCCTGCGCAAGACCGCCCGGGAGTTCGGCAAGGACCAGTGCACCGACAACGCCGCCGCGCTCACCTACTACGCGGTGCTGGCGCTCTTCCCCGGCCTCATCGCGCTGCTCAGCCTCGTCGGTCTGGTGGGGCAGGGCGACCAGGCGGCGCGCACCGTGCTCGAGGTGCTGCGTGACACCGGTGTGGGGTCGGTGGCCGACACCCTCGAGCCGACACTGCTGGAGCTGAGCAGTGGACCGGGAGCCGGGCTCGCCCTGGCGACCGGGCTCGCGGCCGCGCTGTGGTCGGCCTCGGGGTACGTCGGCTCCTTCGGCCGCGCGATGAACCGCATCCACGAGGTCACCGAGGGGCGCCCGTTCTGGAAGCTGCGCCCGTGGATGCTCGTGGTCACTCTGGTCGAGGTGGTCCTGGCCGCGGCGGTGCTCACGGCGCTGGTCGTGACCGGTCCGGCCGCCGAGGCCGTCGGTGCCCAGCTGGGGCTGGAGGACTCCACGGTCCTGGTCTGGAGCATCGCGAAGTGGCCGGTGCTGCTGGGTGCCGTGGTGCTGATGGTCGCGATCCTCTACTACGCCACCCCCAACGTGCAGCAGCCGAAGTTCCGCTGGATCTCGGTGGGCGCAGCGATGGCGATCGTGGTGTGGGTGGCGGCGTCGGCCGCGTTCGGCTTCTACGTCGGCAACTTCTCCAGCTACGACCAGACCTACGGCTCGCTGGCCGGCGTGGTCGTGTTCCTGCTCTGGCTGTGGCTGACCAACCTGGCGCTGCTGTTCGGCGCCGAGCTCGACTCCGAACTCGAGCGGGGGCGCGAGCTCCAGGCGGGCCTGTCGGCCGAGGAGGAGCTGCAGCTGCCGCCGCGCGACACGACGGGGATCGAGAAGGCCGAGGCCAAGCACCGCGAGGACGTACGCCGCGGTCGCGCCCTGCGCGAGTCCCGTGGTCGTGACGACGACGAGGAGGGCGACTCGTCGGAGCCCGACGAGCGCCCCGCACGACGAGAGACCCAGGGGGTCACCAGATGAGCAAGCACGAGGAGCCCACCAGCAGGTCGGCCCGCATCCTGTACCGCCCGGTCGGCCTGGTCGGCTCGATCGTGGCCGGCGTCCTCGCCGGCCAGGTCTTCCAACAGGTGTGGACGCGGGTCAGCAGGCATCCCGACGCCGATGCGCCCAAGGCGCTGGAGTCGGAGTACTCCTGGCGCGAGGTGGCGGCGGCCGCCGCCGTCCACGGGGCGATCTTCGCGGTGGTGAAGGCGATGGTCGACCGCGGGGGTGCGCGCGCCTTCCAGCGCGCGACCGGGGAGTGGCCCGGCGACTGAGCCCGGCGACTGGGGCCCGGCGACTGGGCCCGGCGGCGTCAGGCGGACGCGCTGGCCCGGTCGACCGAGGCCTCAGCGGCGCGTGCGTCGGCCTCGGCCTGCTTGGACTCCTTGGTGGGGAGCACGAAGCGGTAGCCGACGTTGCGGACGGTGCCGATGAGGGTCTCGTTCTCGGGGCCGAGCTTGGCGCGGAGGCGACGTACGTGGACGTCGACGGTGCGGGTGCCGCCGAAGTAGTCGTAGCCCCACACCTCCTGCAGCAGCTGCTGGCGGCTGAAGACGCGGCCGGGGTGCTGGGCCAGGAACTTCAGGAGCTCGAACTCCTTGAACGTCAGGTCCAGCGGGCGCTTGCCGACCTTGGCGGTGTACGTCGCGTCGTCGACGACGACCTCGCCGACCTGCTGCTGGTCGACGGCCGCCAGGACCTCGCCCATGCCCGCGACCTGTGCCGGCTGATCCGCACCACCGGCACCGAGGTCCCCGTCATCCTCGTCACCACCGAGGGCGGCCTCGCCGTCGTCTCCCACGACTGGGGCATGGACGACGTCGTGGAAACGCAACGTTGGGCTCCGGCCGTTGATAGTTCATGCACCTTACAGAAATCCGAGCGTCATATTGGAAGGTTCCAAGGGTGAATGAGACGCAGATCATCGAGATTCGCTACTGGGCGGGCGCCAAGCACGCAGCCGGCACGGATCGTGACCTGGTCGAGACTCCGGCGCCGTTGACGCTGGCGGAGATCCGCGAGAGAGCGGTGGACCTGCACCCCGGCACGCGTCTGGGGGAGGTCCTGGCGGCGTGCTCGGCGTTGATCGGCGAGCAGCCGGTGGGCAAGGCCGATCCGGCCTCGGTGCTGGTCAGACCCGGGGAGACCGTGGAGTTCCTGCCGCCGTTCGCGGGGGGCTGAGTCGCTCGCGGGAGGAGCTCCCGCTGTCGAAGGCCCGCCCGCAGGCGACGGCGAGAGGAAGAGGCAGGAGCAACCACGCCAGCACGGCCAGCGTCACCACGAGGGTTGTCTCCATCAGGGCCTCCACGATCTCTCCCGAGTCCGATTACCCCACGTTCGATCCTGCCAATCGGCCCGGATGGGTCGCTCTCGAGGTGGTCTGGACCAGTGGCCGCCCGGCGCAGACGTGACGAAGGGCCCGGGAGCACTTGCTCCCGGGCCCTTCGTCGCGCTGGTTCGCGCTGCGCGGCGCTGTGTTGGTGCTGTGGTGATCAGGACTCGATCGCGGCGGTCTCCTTCTCCGGCGTCACGCCGGAGATCTCGATCTTGCGCGGCTTGGCCTTCTCGGCGACCGGCACGACCAGGCGCAGCACGCCGGCGTCGGCCGTTGCGGGCGACGCGCTCGGCGCGGACGGTCAGGACGTTGCGCTCGACGTCGAGGTCGATGGACTCGGGGGAGACGCCGGGCAGGTCGAACTCGATGACGAACCGCTCGCCCTCGCGCCACGCGTCCATCGGCATGACGGCCGGGCGGTTGGTGGTCCCCAGCAGCTGCTGGGTCAGGCGGTCGAAGTCACGGAAGGGGTCAGCGGTACGGAGCAGCATGGGGATTCCTCCTCTGTCTGGATCTCGGGTGCGGGATGGGCACTCGGTGGCGGGTCTGCGTGAGCCCCGCTTACCTATATCAACAGTTACAGGTTTGTTGTATTCCCCCGATCATGGAAAATCAAGCCCATGAGCCCGACCAGTTCGTCCGATCCGCACGCGCCCCGCGTGCGTCGCACGCACGGGGTCTTCGCGATCTCGGTGGCGGCCGAGATGGTGCGGATGGAGGTGCAGAACCTGCGGGTGTACGAGCGGCGCGGACTGCTCACCCCCGACCGCACGTCCGGCGGGACGCGGCTCTACTCCCAGGCCGACATCGAGGTCCTCCACCGCATCCGCGAGCTGCTCGCCGAGGGGCTCAACATCGCCGGCATCGCCCGGGTCCTGGAGCTGGAGGCCGAGGTCGCGCGGTTGCGGGCCGCCCTGGACGGCGCCGGGAATGCGCGCCCGCAGCAGTAGGTTGATCCCCCTATGGGCACCGGTCTGACCATCGTCGTGATCGCCGTCGTGCTGGCCCTCGGCTTCGGCCTCTACCGCGCCCGCACGGACGGCCGCTTCAAGAGCGCCTCTGCGCCGCGCCCCCAGGTGGTCGAGCAGACCGGTGACGGCTCCGCCGAGGTGGTCGAGCAGCGAGGAGCGCCAGCGACGAGCGGGCGTCGAGACCACTCGCGAGACCACTCCACCGCAGCACCCACCGGCGCCGCCTGGACCGCCGTCCTGGAGGCCCTGCCGGAGGCCCAGCTGGGCGAGCGGGCGACGCTGCTGCAGTTCTCCTCGGCGTTCTGCGCGCCGTGCCGTGCGACCCGCACGATCCTCAGTGACGTCGCCGGCGTGGTGCCAGGCGTGGTCCACCTCGAGGTGGATGCCGAGCACCACCTGGAGCTGGTCCGTGCGCTGGACGTGCTGCGCACGCCGACCACGTTGATCCTCGACGCCTCGGGCAGCGAGGCGACGCGCGCCAGCGGCGCCCCGCGCAAGGAGGCGGTCCTCTCCGCGCTCGACGGCATCGTCGAGGCCTGACCGGCGCAGCGACGACGGCGTCGCTGGCAGGGCGGACTGGCAGGTCGAACTGACGGAGCGGTCTGGCAGGGCGAGCCGGCTGGTGGTGAGGCATGCACGGTCGGCTCAGCTGCGCACGATGGTGTAGCCGGCGGCTTGAGCTGCCTCGGCCCGGTCGCGCCAGTCGCGGGGTGGTCGGCGGTCGCAGCCGCTGATCGCGCAGGAGTCGTGGATCTGGCCGAGGGCGTTGCGCTGGTGGCGGTCGTGGAGCCGCTGTCCGCGACCGTGGAACATCACCGCCTCCTCGCTGTCGAGGATGGTCGGGACGATCTCGGCCTCGCAAGCGAGCCGCTGGACGTGGGCCGCGGTGAGCTTGACGCCGTTGTCGAGCCGCCCGACGCCGAGCTGCTCCATGTCGTCGGAGACGCGGCGTACGAGGTCGTCGAACTCGACCCGCACCAGCAGGGTCGTCGCGTTGCCGCCGCCGGTGAGCTGCCAGCCGGTGGTGGGGAGGTGCTCGATGAGCTCGCACAGGGCGTTGCCCCGCTTCTCCAGCGGACCCGGGAGCCAGCCGTTCCCGTCGGCCGCGGCCTCGTCGGTGACCTGCTGGCCGAGGGGGCCCTTGGACTGGCGGCGTGGGGCGGTCATCTTGTCGAGGGCCCAGGTGAGGAGGTGCCCGTGCATCTCGGGGATCGTGAAGCGGCCCGACCAGGTGCCGTCGCCGTTGTCGCTGAGCATGAGGTAGGTGTCGCGCTGGGCGTGCTTGGACTCCCGGCCGAGCATGATCGCCTCGTGCTCGTCGGCCAGGTCGTGGTCGATCCGGTCGTACATCCGTCGAGCGGCCTGACGCAGCCGCTTGGGGTCCATCGGCTTGCCGTTGCGGCGACCGTCGCCGGTGGCCTTGCCGAGGATGAGCTCCTCGGCCTGGGCGACCTGCAGCGCGGTGGCGCGGGTGGGGGACTGCTCGGCGGCGTTGACGATGACGCGGACCTGAGCCTTCGTGACTCGGCCGGCGGCGAAGGCGTCGCGGGTCGCGTGGTACTTCTCCTCCAGCAGCCGGGCGATCCGTAGCCCGCCCGCGTTCATCTCGCGGGTGTCGCCGGTGAACTCGACCGCCCATGCGTCCGTGCCGCTCGCGGCCGTGCGCAGCGCGGTCTTGCGACGGTCGGCTTCCGCGAGCACGGCGCCACGGAGCGCGGCGGCCTGGGACTCGACCCGGGTGGCGGTGGCGAGCAGGTCGCCCAGCAGCTGCTCCGGGATGGCGCTGACATCGATGGTGCTGAGGTCGAGCTCGCGCAGCGAGTCGAGCGCGGAGCTGGCCTCCGCGCCTCGATCCGTCTGCTTCGAACTCATGTTCGAATCTTACCTCTCGCCGCCGACAGGCGCCAGAGGTGAAGTCGGATCTGCGGAAATCTGTGGAGAACTCCCCGTGGGTGCCGCGGCTCAGTCGTAGGAGACGAGCTGCGGCCGCGCGGTGGTGATCTCGAGGTCCTGCGGGGGAGAGGTGATGTCGACGGTGCCGGCGACGGGTCGCCACGGGCCGTTGGGCAGGCGCCAGCGTGCGGACCAGGTGGTGGTCAGCTGGAGCTGGACGGTGCCGGCCTCGGCGTAGCGGTGCGAGACGTACTCGTTCATCGGCAGCCCCGCCCGCCACGCCCGCCCCGGGTCGGTGGTGGTGAGGGTGCGGCCGTCGCCGAGGGTCCAGGTGAACTCGCTGGGCTCGATGTCGAAGGTGATCTGCCGGTTGAGCAGCTGCACGGTCTCAGTGAACGGCTGCGCGTCGGTGTGCAGGATCGTGTCGAAGTTGACCAGCGTCACCCCGCCCGGCGGCTGCACCTCCAGCGGCGCCTCGGGCAGCGGGATGCGCTCGAACGCCTCCAGGATGCGGCCCGGAGTGAGAATGTCAACGGGCGTGGCCTGACCAGGCTCGATACAGGTGAAGCCCAACGGGTTGCTGCCTTCCGAGGAGACGGCAACGACGCTAAAGAGCAATCCGTCCGTGCCGCACGACTGCTGAGACCCGCAGCCGTAGAAGGAGTCGGATGCCGCTCCCGACCCTCGTTCGCAGGCTGGTTCGTAGATGTACTCGACAGGGGAGGACGTGGCCTGAGAGCTCGTCCCCGCGGGCTCGGGGGCCGACACTGTCTCGATGCCAGCCAAGAATGCGTGATCTCCGGCGCCGACTTCCGGGTCTTCTGCAGCGGCTGTGGGCGTGATGGCCAGGAAGATGGCGACTAGTGGTGCAAGCGGCTTCATGCCTGGCGCACAAGCTTCTCAACGCGCCAGCCGGACTCCCATGCCAGATGGAAGTTGAAGCGGGCTGTGGTCGGCTTCTCTCGATCGGGGCGCTCATCAGGACGGCGAATTTCGAGAGCCGGGATCTCCATCATCCCTGTGACCACGATCCGTCGGCCATTCTCAGTGGGCGGCGCCCAAGCAGCCTCTCGCAGTCGCCACGCGTCCCCTCTCGCGGTGCCGCCGTCGGCGTAAATGTCATCGACTGTCGCGGTCAGGAAGTCACAACTCTCGCAGTTAGCGTCATTCAGAGCCGCGAAGTCCTCTGTGTTGCCAGTCTGAAAAGCCTCACTGAAGGTCGCCGTCCAATGCTCAGCAAAGGCGACCGCGCCCTCCGGGCTCTTCTCCTGCCACGCCTCCTTGGCGGGCGCCGAGGTGGCGACCTGGCTGGGCGTGGGGGAGGGG
>LULN01000181.1_pt1 | contig 10656 bp, 10 predicted proteins | sample 728131 | NCBI WGS metagenome assembly LULN01 (sample SAMN03860288, study PRJNA289734) | marine metagenome | biome: seawater column; feature: ocean; material: water; isolation source: Red Sea water column Station 149 - depth 100m | place: Saudi Arabia: Red Sea | collected 2011-10-15 | depth 100 m
TCAGGAAATATTACAATTGATGCACAAGCAGGTGATGCAGATATTATATTTAAGGGCACAGATAGTAGTTCAGATATCACAGCATTAACATTAGACATGTCAGATGCTGGATCAGCTACTTTTAATCATGACGTTATTTTAGGCAATAACTCTTTTGTACAATTTGGAGACGCTGTGAAAAAATGTTAGGTGATGGAACAGATTTAACCATTAACTCGTCTAACGATTTAAATTTAACAGCCACAACAGATATTAATATACCAGCTAATGTTGGATTAACATTTGGTGATGATGCTGAAAAAATTGAAGGAGATGGCACAGATTTAACAATTTCAGGAAATAATATTAATCTTACAGCTACAGCAGATGTAAACATACCATCAGGTGTTGGATTAACTTTTGCAACTGCAGAAAAAATAGAATCTGACGGAACTGATTTATCTATTACAGTTGGATCTGGCGGAGATATTAACGTAGGTGCTAACATAGGTGTTACTTTTGGTGACGATGGTGAAAAAATTGAAGGAGATGGGACAGATTTAACAATAGCATCAAGTGCTAAAATTAATTTAACAGCTACATCAGATGTACATATTCCAAATAATGTTGGAATAGTATTTGGTGGTGATTCAGAAAAAATTGAAGGCGATGGAACAGATTTAGTTATTAGTGCAAATAATTTAACAGTAGATGCAGCAGCAGATATTATATTAGACGCTGCAGGAAATGATTTTCAATTTAAAGCAGGTGGCACTCATATTTTTTCAATTGTTAACTCATCAAGTGATATTGTACTTAAACCAATTGTTGATGCTAAAGATATTATATTTCAACAAAGAGATGGAACAGAAGTTGCAAGAATCGAAGACAATGCAACATTTAACGTTGTAACTGATAAGTTAGCTATTAATGGCACAGCCGTTACTGCAACTGCAGCAGTGTAAAGTAACACTTGGCGCTAATAGAACAATTGGAGCAGCTTCAGGTGGAGTTGCAGGAGCATTTATAAGTATATTAGTTATTCAAGATGGCACAGGTAGCAGGACTGTGACTTGGAACGCTGCATACGAATTTGCGTCGGACACAGCCCCGACGTTAACAACAACCGCATCAAAAGGAGATCTTTTTGTATTTAGATACAATGGAAGTAAATGGTTAGAAGTAGGGAGGAATTTAGCATTGACGCTAAGTTAATAATATATGTTTGCATTAGTAGAATCAGGATCAATAACAAAATATTTTAGTGGTAATAAAGGTATTACAATTGGAGATAATCAATATCCAAAAGCTATATTTACTTTATGGACTAAGTCTGAAAGGGAAGCCATTGGTATCTATGAAGTAGAAACAGATAGCACAAATCGTAAAGATGAAAAATGGTATATTAATACTAATGAATCTTTTGCATTTGCAGATGGTAAAGTAACTAGATCATGGGGCACAGCTACAGCTAAAGCACATGCAGATACTCTATATACACAAGCTGATAAGGATGATGGTAAAATACCAGAAGGTAAAGATGTAGGTGATGTTGCAGTTGAAGGATTAAAAACACAATTAATTAAAACTATAAAAGCACAAGCTGCAGGAGAGCTTCAAAGAACAGATTGGTATGTAATAAGAAAAGCAGATGCAGGTACAGCAGTACCATCATCTATTACAACTCATAGAGCAGCAGTAAGAACTAAAGCAGCCGAGATGGAAACAGCTATTACAAATGCTAGTGATACACCAGCTTTAGAAACTTTATACAAATATACAGAACAAGAGGATGGTTCATTCGCAAGACCATTAGGTGAGCTTCCAAGATTGGAGTCTTAATGCCTATTATTCTTGGAGCAAATACATTATCAACTGGAGTATATGAAGTAGCCAACTCATGTAGGTTTGATGATGGTGATAGTGCTTTTTTAAGTAAAACATTTTCAACAGATGGTACTTCACATGATATTGGTACAGTATCTGTTTGGTTAAAGAGAGGGGAGTTAGCTGCTGAACAAGGAATATTTACTGCTGGTTCTTCAAATAGACATTTTATAAGATTTGAAAGCGGTGATACTTTAACTTTTCGTGCTGTCACAGATTCTTTTCATGTGCAAACAACACAAGTTTTTAGAGATCCGTCTGCTTGGTATCATATAGTAATTGCGTATGACACTTCTCAAGGAACTGCTTCGAACCGAGTTAAGATGTATGTAAATGGATCACAGATTTCAAGTTTTAGTCAAACAGATTATCCAGATCAAAATTTAGATATTAAATTAGGTGCTGCAGAATTAAATGCTATTGGTAAAGATAGTGAGCAAACTAATCCTTACTATGATGGATACATGGCAGAATTTGTTTATATTGATGGTCAACAACTAACACCAACATCATTTGGAGAGTTTGATGAAGACTCAAACATTTGGAAGCCGATAGATGTATCTGGTTTAACCTTTGGTACAAATGGATTTTATTTAGACTTTGAAGATAGTGGAACTTTAGGAAATGATGTATCAGGTAATAATAATGATTTTGCTTCATCAGGACTAGCCGCAATAGATCAAAGCACGGATACACCTACTAATAATGCAGTTACTTTTATGCCAAATACTCCTAGTGCAAGTAATTTTACTTTAAGTCAAGGTAATTTACAAATAGATAAAAGTGGTTCAGGAACATTTGGACTTTATGGCAGTTCAATAATGTTATCAAATGGTAAGTGGTATTGGGAAGCTAAAATGACTGGAGATGCTGGTTCAGATAGAACAAGAGTTGGACTTGCAGCTTATGAAAGTGTAACAGGAACAAGCTCAATACAAGGCAGTTATTCAGGTTTTGAATTTACTTCCGTAACAAGTGGTAGATTTTCTATAACAGTAGATGGCTCAACTACAGAAGTAGATGGATTTAATTCATATTCAACAGGAGATATTATTAGATTTGCTTTAGATATGGATAATACAAAATTATATGTAGGAATAAATGGAGATTGGTTTGATTATAATTCATCTGATACAGGGGGAGACCCCACATCTGGAAGTGGTTGGGTAACTAATAATGCAACAGCTTTAGCCGCACCTGTAACAATTTATGCTGGACACGCAGTTGGGGTTTCTGGAAGTAGTGAATTAGAATTTAATTTTGGTGCAACAAATACTTTTTCAGTTTCTTCAGGAAATTCAGATGGCAATGGATATGGAAATTTTGAATATGCAGTGCCTTCAGGATATTATGCAATCAATTCAAAAAACCTAGCGGAGTATGGATAATGGCTTTACATTCGTTACACTCATGCAAAGAAATTAAAGGAGACCTTTAATGGCATACACAACAATAGATAAACCAACAGATTATTTTAATACTAAACTTTATACAGGAAATAATACTACAGATACTGCTATAACAGGAATTGGATTTCAACCAGATTGGGTTTGGGTAAAAAGACGAAGTTCAACTCAATTTCATGGTCTTTATGATTCAGTAAGAGGTGCAACAAAACAACTTGCATCAAATAGTAATAATGCAGAAGATACAAATACAGAATCATTAAAAAGTTTTGATTCTGATGGATTTACAATAGGAACATCTGCAAGATTAAATGCAAGTTCAGAAACTTATGTAGCATGGAATTGGTTAGCTGGTGGCTCTGCATCATCAAACTCTGATGGAGACACAAATACAAGTGTTTCTGCAAATACTACAAGTGGATTTAGTATTGTTAAATGGACAGGTGATGGTGGTGCTACAACTCTTGGTCATGGACTTGGTGCAGTGCCAAAATGGATTTTAGTAAAAACTTTAGATAGAAGTGAAAATTGGGTAGTTTATCATGTTGGAAATGATGCAACTGCACCTGAAGATAAATCTATAAGATTAGATGGCACTAATGCTGTACAAGATAATAATACTCATTTTAATGACACAGCACCTACATCTTCTGTATTTAGTGTTGGTGCAAGTAATGGTGTAAATCCCAATGGAGAAGATCAGATAGCCTACTGCTTCGCAGAAAAAAAAGGCTACAGCAAGTTTGGAAGCTACACAGGAAATGGCAGTACAGATGGCCCATTTATTTACACAGGATTTAAACCTGCGTTTGTTATGCAAAAAAGCACAGCAGTTCAAGGGTGGCAATTACAGGATAACAAAAGAGAAGGGTATAATGGAGATAATGATCTTTTACAACCACATGATAATGCCGCAGAAAGTGGTGTAAATAGAATAGATATATTATCAAATGGTTTTAAAGTAATTACAACAGATGCTGGTCAAAATTCTTCAGGTCAAACATATATTTATATGTGTTTTGCAGAATCACCTTTCGTCTCATCTTCAGGAATCCCAACAACAGCGAGGTAATTATGTTACAAAAATTAAAATTTGCACCAGGATTTAATAAACAAGTAACTGCAACAGGTGGTGAAGGTCAATGGGTTAATGGTGACAATGTAAGATTTAGGTATGGTTCGCCTGAAAAAATAGGCGGTTGGTCACAATTAGGATCTGTAGATATTACAGGTAGAAATACTGCAATTCATCACTTTATTAACACTTCAGGTATTAAGTATGCAGCATTAGGTACAAATAGAATTTTGTATGTATATTCAGGGGGTATATTTTATGACATACATCCTATTAAATCGACTACGACATTATCAAGTGCCTTTACCACTACAAACGGATCTTCTACTGTAACTTTAACTTTTTCCTCTGCACACAATATAAATAAATTTGATATTATTTTATTAGATAATTTTTCGTCTATAACTAATTCTAACTTTTCATCTTCTAATTTTGATGACAATAAATTTATGGTGCAATCTATACCAACATCAACAACACTTACAATAGATGTTGGATCAAATGAATCAGGATCTGGTGCAACTACATCTGGTGGTATTAGGGTTCAACATTATTATTCAGTTGGACCAGCGGTTGAAGTTGCATCCACTGGATATGGACTTGGACCTTGGAGTGGATTTAAGTCCGGTCAATTTACGTCTACATTATCATCTTCTATAAATACAAGTGTAACATCACTAACAATGGCAAGCTCATCATCATTTCCATCATCAGGAACTGTATTAATAGATAGTGAGCTTATAACGTACACTGGTAATAGCAGTGGAACTTTATCTGGTTTAACTAGAGGTGCATCAGGCACAACTGCAGCGTCACATAGTTCAGGCGCAACCGTAACCGATGCATCAAACTTTTTTGCATGGAACGCTGCGGCTTCGGGAGACGTTATTACAGCTCCTGGTTTATGGTCTTTAGATAATTTTGGTAATAAATTAATTGCAACAATAAATGGTGGTGAAAGTTTTGAATGGGATTCAAATGGTTCTGTATCAACAAGAGCGACAATTATATCAGGGGCACCTACTGCATCTGCATTTAGTTTAGTATCTACTCCAGATAGACACTTAGTGTTTTTTGGAACAGAAACAACGATAGGAACTTCTTCTACACAAGACCCCATGTTTGTAAGATTTTCTTCTCAAGAAGACATTAACACGTATGCACCCAGTGCAACTAATACTGCAGGTACACAAAGACTTGCAGATGGATCTAAAATTGTAGGAGCGATTAGAGGTAGAGATGCAATTTATGTTTGGACTGATACAGCGTTGTTTACTATGAGATTTGTTGGTCCACCGTTTACTTTCTCTTTTCAACAAGTTGGTACAAACTGTGGATTGATTGGACAGAACGCAGCTGTTGAAGTTGATGGTACAGCGTATTGGATGTCAGAAAATGGTTTCTTTAGATATGCTGGTAGATTAGAATCACTACCATGTTTAGTTGAAGACCATGTCTTTGACGATATCAACACTATACCAAAACAACATATTAATGCAGGTTTAAATAATTTGTTTGGTGAAGTTGTTTGGTTTTATCCAAACTCAGGTTCAGGAACAGTAAATAGAATAGTTGCGTATAATTATCTAGACTCAAGTGCCGAGCGACCAGTATGGACAACAGGAACTTTAGCAAGAACAGCATGGCAAGATTCAGCTGTGTTTGGTAAACCTCATGCAACAGAATATGATGAAGATGGCACAACTGCAACTACAGATACAAATTATGTTTTTGGTAATCAAGATGGTACATCTACTTACTATGAACATGAAACAGGATTAAATCAAGTTAAGGAAGGTGCTACAACTGCGATTACTGCAAGTATTGAATCTGGAGATTTTGATATTGGTCAACAAGGTTTAGCAGGTGATGGTGAGTTTATGATGAAAATAAGAAGAGTGTTACCAGACTTTTTATCACAAACAGGTAACGCAAGAGTTACATTAAATTTAAGAGATTTTCCAAATGATTCACAAGCAAGTTCATCTCTTGGACCATTTACAATAACTAGCAGCACACAAAAGATAGATACGCGTGCAAGAGCAAGATCTATATCTTTAAAAGTAGAAAATACCAGCACAGGTCAGTTTTGGAAAATTGGAACTTTTAGAATTGATTATCAACCAGATGGTAGAAGATAATGGCAGGCATAGTAGAATTAATTAAATTATATAGAGGTGAAGCTCCTTCAAGATCTAAATTAGATTTTGGAATTAATAGAGGAACTTATTTTACTCCACAAAAAAAATTTGCTAAATTTATGGCTCAAGGAGGAGGTAGTACACTTGGAGATACTGTTAAAGATTTAAAAGGAAAAGTTAAAACTTTAACAATACCAAAAAAATTATATGAAGAATTAGGTGGAGGTTCACTCGAAGTAAATATAAGAGATCCTAAATTACTTAACGCCGCTAAAATTGATTTGTTACAAACTTTTTTAGCAAGAGCTGGAAGTTTAACCCCTTTAGCTATGAAAGGATTAAATATATTAGCTAGTTTACCTGTTGCAACATTAACAATGTTTTTACAATCTACTCCTGCTAATGCAGATGAAGCAAATATGCAATTAGAAGATTTTGCTATGATGGCAAATAAAGAAAAAGAAGGTATAGAAACAATTAATGTAGGAGATATGTAATGGCAAAAATAGTACAATCATTAACGCAACCACCTAAAGAATATGATCAAATTTCATTTTTATCTTTAGTTAGAGATTTAAATGGTTTAATAGAAAAATTAAATACAACATTTCAAGAAGAAAAAGGAGAAGATAACGAAGCGACTATCTTCTTTTTAGGAGGATAATGGCTAATAGTTTTGTAAATAAAAAAGCAGATTTAACATCCACTGATCAAACGACTTTGTATACAGTGCCAACTGCAACAACTGCTATAGTTAAATCTATATTAGTAAGCGATGATAGCGGTAGTGGATCTAATATTACAATACAAATAGTAACATCTGCTGATGCTACTTTTAGTGTTGCACATCAAAAAACCATATCTGCTAATACTCCAACTGAGATATTAACAAATCCATTGGTGGTTGAGACTGGAGAGATAGTAAAAGTCACAGCTGGCCATGCAAATAGACTACATGTGTTACTTTCAGCTATGGAAGTATTACCAAGGACTGTTACAACATAGTCTTGATTTACTTGTGAAAAACGAGTAATAATGTAAATTCAGGTTAAATTCCTGCCTTTTAAAAATAAACAACATTTAATATATATGATTAATAGAGCAAAAATGCCAAGACAGTTGCGTAATAAAGGTGGGATCATGACCATTGGTGGCGGTGGTTATACAGGTATACCTATGGGCAGTAGAACAGGTTTTGGAATTATCAGTAAAATTAAAGATAGAATTAGAAAACTTATACCAAATGAATTAGCAAGTGTTGCAGTTAAAGCTGCACCGTTTGTTGCACCATTTAATCCAGCGATTGCAGGATTGATGAGAGGTATAGGTCGATTTGATCAAAGAGGCAGTTTGTCTGATGCTTTTAAACAAGGGCTCGCTACTACTGCATTTGGAGCAGGAGCAAGAACGTTGGGTGGAGCAACAGATATTATGGGCGGTGGAGTTAAAGGTGGTCTTACATCCCCATTAAGCCCTGATAGAACAACTGCTGTTAAGGATTTTTTTACACCTGGAAAAGAAAAAGATACAGACTTTATTAAAGAAATTACTGGCGACACTAAAAAAAATGTTGGCTTAAAATCAGTAAAAGATGCAACTGGATTATTTAAAAATGTGCCAATACTAAAAAATTTACCAAGTTTAGTTCAACAACAGATATTAGTTGGCGGTGTATCGGGAGCATTGACTTATATCTATCAAGCATTCTTAGCAGAGGAGCCACCTCAACAAGAAGGTGAAACTTATGAAGAATACATGGCTAGAAGAAAAGAAAATGTTGGTAAAAAAATGAAAGGATATTTTGATAATTATTTTAAATTTGATAAAGAATATTCATCTATGACTGACGAACAAAAACAAGCATTTATTGATAGAGTCAATGTTAGAGACGGCGGTAGAATAGGATATCAAACTGGTGGTATTACTATGGCTAATACACTTGCAGAAAATATAAAACGTAACTTGGCTAATCAGGCTGCTATTAACCAAAAATTAGAACAAGCAAGAACAAAATTACCTACTGGTATAACAAGAACTAAATCAGGATATACGACAAATAAACCAGCAATTGATCCAACAGGAATGCTTCCACAAACTTCAACACTAAATCCTGATTTAGAACAAGCGATTAAAAATGCAAGAGCAGCGGGAAGAAATAAAGAGTATATAGATACGATGCTTAGAGAAAGACAAGACGATCAAGCAATAGATTTTTTTAAAAATTTACAACCTACACCTACACGTGCACCTGCACCTGCACCTACAACTGCAAGTAAAAAAGATATGACAGATCCTATGTTGGTAGGTTTTGATTATTCAAAACCTATTAATTGGTCTCCAGGACAACCTGCACCTGAAGGTTATAGAGTAGTCAATATGATGGGTGATGAATTTTTAGAAAAAAAGTTCCCTAGTAAAGAAGAAATAGCTAGGTTGCCAGCTAATTATCTAGATGATTTTCCGCAACTTCCAGGGCCTATGGGCTCCGGACCAATAGCACCAATGGTAGCGCCTTTTGAAAAATATGGAATTACACCAGAGCAGTATGCAAATATGTCTCCGGAAGATCAAGAAGCAGTAATGAATAGAGTTGATAGAGACATGGGAATATACGGAGATAATATTGGTAAAAGAATATATGGAATACCAGATGATGAGGCAGATGATTATGGAATAACATTTGCAAAAGGTGGCAGAGTAAATTTTGATGAGGGCGGCACTGGATTTATGAAATGGTTAAAAGCTAATTATGGATTAGAGGTAAAAGATTTAGATTTAGAACAATATGTTAAATTATCTAGAGAATTTAATAATGAAAATCCAGATCCATATGAAACTGGTAGAAAGAAAAATGCTATGGGTAGCATGCCAGTGGGTATAATGAGAACAAATAAAGCTGGAGTTATGGAACGAGACTACAGAGACAAAGGTGGATTTGTGCCTGTGGGTATTAAAGAAAAAGCAGATGACGTGCCAGCCATGTTATCTAAGAACGAATTCGTATTTACTGCCGACGCGGTTCGAGGAGCAGGCAACGGCAGCATTGAAAAGGGAGCACAAAGGATGTATGATACAATGAAAAAATTAGAGAAAAGAGTAGTATAATGGCAAAATTAGAAGTAGTTGACGGGAAAGTAGTTATCACTTACCCTGAAGATATGTATATGGCAGAGCCTGAAGAAGAAAGGTTTCCAATAGGACCAGGGCCTGAAGAAGAAAGAAGATCAGGTATAGGATCTTTACTGGGAGCAGTAACCGGAGCAGGTAAAAGTATCGCTACATTACTAGGAAGAGCGGGTCAACAAAGATCTGATGATCAACCAAACTTTTTTAAAGATTTATTTTTAAACAGAGCAGGTGGCGGTGGTAAAGACTATATGATACCTGATGAAGCTAGCACTAGAGCAGATTTAAATGAAGTTTTTATTATTGGTGGTAATGATATGAAAAAAGCTGAAGAAATAGAAGCTAAAAGAATATTACCATCCTTATACGATCAAGCTATGAAAGTAGTAGATGCAGCATTTGAGATAGATGATGAAGATGAAAAAATGAGAATCATAAATGATATTAATAGATCTTTTGATAAAACAGAGGGAACTGGTTCATCTAGAGCTGCAAACTCTTATTATAGAATTATTCAGAAATATGGCTATCTACTTAACAAAGATAGAATGGGTTTACCTAGCTTGCCTGGTACGGAAGTATCCGGAGATAAACTTAAACTAGCACTTGAAATAGCAAAACAAAGAAAACCTGGTCAAAGAATAACAAATAAAGATCTTCAAGAAATTATTCTTATGTTTGAAAATCTACCATCTAAATCTATGATGATGGATACCACTACAGGAGAGGGTGCTAATATCTTTAGAGTTAAAGAAGCAGATGGTGGCAGAATAGGTTATCAGACAGGTGGTATTACAGAACAGAGAACATTACCACCAGAGTTTGTAGAAGCAGCACAGAAAACATTTTTAACTGACTTATCTAGACAAGCTGGTATACCAAGTATTACAACAGCTGTTCAACAACAACCAGGTGAAACAGCACAGCAGTTTGCAAATAGACAAGCACAAGCACAACAGTTTCAAATTACAAGAGCTGGTATGGCAGAGCTTGCACCACAAGTTGCAGCACAAGATCCATTACAAGCTGCAGCGTATCAACA
>LULN01000714.1_pt1 | contig 10652 bp, 16 predicted proteins | sample 728131 | NCBI WGS metagenome assembly LULN01 (sample SAMN03860288, study PRJNA289734) | marine metagenome | biome: seawater column; feature: ocean; material: water; isolation source: Red Sea water column Station 149 - depth 100m | place: Saudi Arabia: Red Sea | collected 2011-10-15 | depth 100 m
GATCAGGAAATCGCGCACGCTTTCCCATTCGAAGCGGGCCTGACGATTGAACTCCGCCGCCATCGTCGCCGTCGCGCCGCGGCGCGGCAGCATCGAAAGAAACCGCGCGATACCGGACTGGATCAGGTGGATGCTCGTCGATTCAAGCGGTTCGAGGAAGCCCGCGGCTAGGCCCAGCGCGAGGCAATTGCCGCTCCAAGGCGCACTGCGCATTCCAGTCCTGAAACGCAGCCGATTGGGCTCAGCCAGCGGTTCGCCGTCGAGTTGGGAGCGCAGGGTCGCTTCGGCTTCGTCTTCGGACAGGTAATCGCTGCAATAGACGAGGCCGTTGCCGGTGCGGTGCTGCAAGGGAATCCGCCATTGCCACCCCGCCTCGTGAGCGGTGGCGCGCGTATAAGGCACCGGATCGCCGTCGCTCGCGCATGGGAGCGCAACCGCTTCTCCCGCCTCCAGCACTCGATCCACCACGCCGCGAACGGCTACGGCTACTGCTACGGCAAGGCCATGCCGGGGACCATCGGCGGCGAGCGTCGCGCCCGCCTGACGGCCGTGGACCCCTCGCACGCCCTCACCGTCTACGCCGACGACCTCGAGGACGAGTGGCCCATGTACGCGCTGCACGGTCGACCGGCCGGCAACGAGTGGGTGATGAAGCTCTACGACGACGAGTTCGAGTACTTCGTGCGCGTCGGCGCCTCAGGCGACGAGGTCGACTTCATCGAGTGGCGCGGCCACGAGGTCGGCGTCTGCCCGTTCGTGCGCTACGCCCCATTCACCGACCTCAAGGGCCAGCCGGTCGGCGAGGTCGAGCCGTTCATCAACCTCGCGAAGCGGCTCAACAAGAACGTCCACGACCGGCTGCTGGCGCAGCACTACAACTCGTGGAAGATCCGCACCGTCTCCGGCGTCGACCTCGGCAAGGGGCTCAAGGAGCCCACTGCTGAGTCGACCGTCGAGGAGTGGGCGGAGTACCGCGCCGAGGTCGAGCGTCGACGCATCAAGCTCTCCCAGTCGGAGATGCTGGTCGCCCGCGACCCGAACACCAAGTTCGACACCCTCGACGAGACGCCGCTCGACGGCTTCGTGCGCGTCGACGAGTCCGACCAGAAGACCTTGGCGGCCGTCTCGCAGACGCCCATCACGGCCTTCGCCGAACTCTCCAACGTCTCTGCCGACACCATCGCTGAGATCCGCAACGGCTGGGCACAGAAGGTCACTGTGCGCCGCGACGGCCTCGGCGACGCTCACGCTCAACTGCTCCGCCTCGCAGCCCACATCGAGGGCGACGAGGCCGCGGCGCAGGACTTCCGGGCGCGGATCACCTGGCAGGACATGCAGGTCCGCTCGCTGGCTCAGGCGGCCGACGCGCTCGGCAAGCTGACTCAGATGCTCGGCGTCCCGCCCGAGGCCCTGTGGTCGATGGTCCCCGGCGCGGAGACCGCCGACGTGGACGAGTGGAAGGCCCTCGCTCGCCGCGGTGCCGCTCGCGACCGCCTCGCAGCGATCGCCGACGCTGCCGCCGAGGCGCGGCAGAACCCCACGGTCGCCGGACTGGTGAACCGCCTTGGCGACGCAGGCTGAGGCCATCGCGCACCGCGAAGCCCTCGCGGACGTCATCACCCTCGCGATCGCCGAACTGGTCACCGAGTGGCCGTCGCTGCCACTGGACTCGCCCGAGGCTGCTCGCGTGGCACTGGCCGGCCTGCTAGGCGACCTGCTCGACGCGTTCCACCCGGTCGCCGGCGGACTCGGCGCCGACTGGTACGACGACCTGCGACTGGCCGCCAACGTCCCCGGATCCTTCACGGCACCACTCCCCGACCTGCCGCCCGTTCAGCAGATCGAGAAGACCGCCTCGTGGGCCGCGTCCGGCCTGTACGTCGACGTGGACAAGGCACTGGCCGACTCCGCTGCTGCGGTCGAGCGCCTGCTCGCCCTCGCCGACCGCGGTGCCGGTCTGGTCGATGAGCGACTACGACGAGGCCCCGTTCGTCGCCGACTGGCGTGAGACGTACTACGCCGCCCGTGACGCTGCCGGCCCTGGCGCCGATGCGAAGGCGATCCTCGCGCAGATGCGCCGCCTCGGCGGCCTCCGCTGATCTTCCGCCCCCGGTGGGCGGCAGCACCATCCCCTAGCCCCAGGAGGGCATCCATGTCCGAGCAGGACACCACGCAGGAGACCGAGGTCACCCCCGAGGAGGCCGAGGACCAGAACCCCACTGCTGAGCAGCCGGAGTCCCAGGAGGACGACGGAGACGAGGCATGGGACCCCGAGCGGGCCAAGCGCAAGATCGGCAAGGTCAACTCGGAGAACAGGGCTCTCCGCGAGCGCGCCACCAAGGCCGAACAGAAGGCCGCCAGCGTGGACGACCTCACCAAGGAGAACGGCGGCCTCAAGGCGACCGTCCTCCAGCTCGAGGTCGGCTACGAGCTGGGTCTGCCGCTCGCGATCGCTCGGCGCCTCCAGGGCGCTACCCGCGAGGAGATGCTCGCCGACGCCGAGGCGCTGGTCGAGCTCGTGGCCCCCACCAAGCGCCCGCCCTCCCAGCGCCCCACCGAGCAGTTGCGCGGTGGTGGCCAGCCGGAGCGCGAGCCCGAGGAGACGGACACGCGCAAGATCGCCGCCCGGATGTTCCAGCACTGATGCCCCCGCACGGCCCCGCCACGGGCTTGCTGCGGTCAACCCGACGACCATAGGAGGTCACCGTGGCGAACACCCTCTACACCCCGGAGCAGGCGGCGCGGTCCACCCTCGCCGCCCTGCGCTACCTGACCACACTCCCGCGCACCGTCCGCCAGGACTTCTCGCAGGACTTCGTCGCCGGTCGCGGCATGGTGGTCAACATCAAGAACCCGATCACCGCCGGCGCGGCGCGGACCTACACCCAGGCCAACCGCACCGCGCGCGACGCGATCGTGTTCGACGAGCTCGACCAGGACACCATCCCGGTCACGATGGACACGCAGGTCTACAAGGCGATCCGCCTGCCCGACGACTTCGCCACGTTCACCCTGACCAGCCTCGAGTCCGAGGTCATCCGCCCGATGGCCGAGTCGGTCGTCGACGGCGTCACCGCCCCCCTACTGACCGAGATGAACGCCGTCGCCACCGACGCGAGCATCCCGGCCCTCGCCGCGGACGGTTCCAACGCCCTCGCAGTGCTGATCGCCGCCCGTGCGGTGCTCAACGCTCGCAAGGTGCCGATGAGCGACCGCTACTTCGCCCTCACCCCCGAGGCCGAGGCCGCGTTCCTCAACGTCGAGCAGCTCCAGAAGGTCAACGAGTCCGGCACCGACGGTGTCCTGCGCGACGCCATCATCGGTCGCCTCCTGGGCTTCACGATCGTCACCGACCCCAACCTGACGACCTCGGTGGCCTACCACCGGGACGCCTTCGCCCACGTCACCCGCCCCTCGCGGGCGCCCGAGGGTGCCGGCTTCTCGGCCACCATCGCCCAGGACGGGTTCGCGCTGCGGTACCTCCAGCACTACAACCCGCTCCAGCTCGAGGACCAGGCCGTCGCCGACACCTTCGTCGGCGCGGAGACGATCAGCGCCACCCGCGCTGTCTCGGTCCCCGACCCGGTCTGATCGGAGCATGACGATGGCACTGCCCTCGCTCGCACAGGTGAGTGACCTCGCCTCGTGGGTCGGTCAGGAGATCCCTGACGCGGACCCGCGGGCGAGGGCGGTGCTGTCTGCCGCGTCGGCCCTGGTCCGCGCCCACACGGGCCAGACCTGGGTCGACGAGGCCGAAGCGCTCACCGACGTCCCCGACGTCGTCTCGGTTGTCGTGGTGCAGGTCGCGTCCCGCGTGTGGCTGAACCCTGCCGGCCTGACCTCGGTCACGGTCGACGATGCCACCCGCCGCTGGGGGGAGGCTGGCGCGACCGGCCTGTACCTCACCGAGTCGGAGAAGAACACGCTGGCCGACTACTCCGCGAGCGGCCAGCCCAGCGACCTCGGCACGGTGTCGGTGACGCGCGGGACCCTCGGCGACTCGACGATCTACGTCCCGACCGCTCCCGCCCCGTCCGGCCCGCCGTTCCCCTGGTACTCGGCGGACGACCTGCCGTGAGCGTAGATCCGTACCTCGAGCAGATGCGCGGGGATGCCGAGTCCCTGATGCTCGACACGTTCACCGCCTACGCCGCCACAACGCAGCGCGTTGACGGCCTGAATCAGACGGTGTGGGTCGAGCAGTACGAGACCCCCGGCAAGATCGCCGGCCGCTCTCGCGACAGCGACACCGACGGCCGCACGGTCCGAGTCGGCGGCGTCGACCGCCTGGTCGTCGAGGGCGGACTTCACCTTCCGATGTCGATCGACCCGCTGGACCTTCCGAAGGTCGGGTGGCAGTTCGAGTGCAGCGCAGTTGGCCCCGCTTCTGACCCGTCACTTCTGGGTCGTCGCTGGGAAGTCGTGGACGTGCCTGCAAAGTCCTACGCCACCGCGAGGCGGCTCGATGTGGTGGAGGTGACCGAGTGAAGGTCCGAGTGCTGCACACGGTCGGCGACCTGTCCGACGACCTCCGCGCCGTCACCATCCGCTCCAAGCGCGACATGCGCGACACCGTGGCGGACGGGGTCAAGGCCGGAGCTGAGATCGCCAAGGATCTCGCCCGCACCCAGAATCCTCCTGGCTCCCATGCCAAGCACTACCCCAGCAAGATCTCCTCGCGCATGTTCGCGGGGGCCGGCCTCTTCGGTAACACCTACTCCGGTGAGTACGGCCCGTTCCCGAGTGGGCAGGGTCTTCTCGGCCTCATCCTCGAGAACGGCACCCGCAATGGCAACCGTCCGCAGATGAACATGGCCCGCTCAGCGGACATCATCGGGCCTTCGTTCGCTGCCGAGGTGCGCCGGCTTCCCGACCGGTGGTTCTGGTGAGCGAGGAAGCGCACCTCGACGAGGTCAAGTCCCTCCTGACGGCCGCTGGGGCCTCGCCGCACACCCTCGGCGAACTGGCTGCGCTGACCGCCCTCCCGGCCTACTACACCGAGGTCATGGTGATGCGCCGCGAGACGGGCGCTCCCCGCCGTGGTGGTGCGGCGTCCCAGGTGACCGGCTGGCGGGTCCTGACCCGCGCTGTCGCCAAGGACTACATCAACGCGCTCGAGATGCGGCGCCGCACTTTCGCAGCCCTTCACGAGGCGGCCCTGACTGTCGACGGAGAGTCCTTCTTCGTCGAGCACGCCGTGACGGACGACCCGATCGGCCCCGATGACGGCTGGTTCTCCGGCACGTCCGAGTTCACCTACTGACCAAGGAGGGCTCCATGCCCGAGTACGTCCGCGTCACCGACACCGACACCGGCCACAAGCGGTCGGTACTCGCTTCCGAGATCCCGCACGGGAACTACCGGCGGCTCAAGGAGTCCCCGGTCGACGCCAATGGCGACCCGCTCCCCCCGGAGTTCAACGCCACCAAGCCCCTGTCGAGCACCACCGAGGGCCAGAAGGCCACCGACAACACCACCAAGGAGTAGAACGATGGCCGCACCTCTTCGCCCCGCAGCGACCAAGGCGTACCTGCGCGAGAAGTGGATCTTCGTCCCCGCGATCTCGGGTGCCGCAGGTCCGACCGTTGCCGAGGCGACCGGCGCTTCCGCGCTGGACGTCACGAACATGATCTTCGCCAGCGCCGCCCGTCCCTCGCAGTCGACCAACGTCGCGCGCACCACGCGCCGGCTCGGTGACGCGAACACCTACGAGTTCATCGGGGAGTCGCAGCTCACCCTCGGCGAGCTCCGCTACGCCTTCAACCCGCAGGGCGCTGCCCTGTCGGACGGCAAGAAGGCGTTCGAGAAGTTCCCCGAGGGCACGACCGGCTTCCTCGTGTGCCGCCTGGGCATCGACCGCGACACCAACGAGGTGCTGCTGCTCGCCGTCGACGGCCGCTCCGACGACAGCCGCGGCTACACGATGGTCGAGCTGGCCCGGATGATGCAGGACCTCGGCGCCGACGAGGCGCTCAACCTCGACGGGGGCGGCTCGACCACCATGGTCGGCGGCAAGCGCGGCGTGCTGAAGGTGCTCAACGACCCCTCGGACTCCGTGCTGCGCAACGTCGCCAACGCGCTCGTCGTCCGGCGCGACTGAGCGCCTCCCGCACCGCTGCGCCTACAGCAGCCCGGCGGCGCGGCCGACCTCGGCGTACGCCGCTGCGAGGCTCTCGACCGTCTCGTGCGCGTTCAGCCCGCTGGGGTTGGGCACCACCCACAGCTCGGCCGGCCCCATCGGCTCCGGCTGCCGCCCGGGCACGGCCCTGGGCAGCGCGAAGGCCTGCCGGTAGGCGGTGATGCCGGCGACGGCGACCACCCGCACGCCGCCGCGCAGCAGCGCGGGGTAGAACCGGTTGCCGGGGTGGGCGAAGTGGGTCTGCGTGGCCGCGGTCCACAGGCCGGGGTTGATGCCGACGAACAGCAGTCGCACCGACGGGTCGTCCGGGCCGCCGAGCAGGTCGGGCACCTCCGCGTCGCGGAAGGACTCCAGCTCGGCGCGGCTGAAGGAGCGGCTCACGCGTCGGTCGGGAAGGGCTGGTCCTTGCCGAGCACCGTCAGGCCCTCGGTGACCAGGAAGCCGCGGGCCCGGTCGGCCTCGGGGTCGACCCCGATGACCGCGCCGGGCGGGACGACGACGTTCTTGTCCAGGATGGTGTCGCGCACGACCGCCCCGGCCCCGACGGTCACCCCGTTGAGCAGCACCGAGCCGGTCACCTCCGCCCCGTCCTCGACGCGGACGTCCGGGGAGAGCACCGAGCGGGACACCGACCCGCCGGAGACCACGACGCCGGGCGACAGGAGCGTCTCGTCGGTGGCTGCGGGCGAGCCGTTGGCGCCCTGGACCAGCTTCACCGGCGGCTGCGGGCCGTAGGAGGTGTAGACCGGCCACTCGGTGTTGTAGAGGTTGAAGATCGGCATCGGCGAGACGACGTCCATGTGGGCGGCGTAGTAGGAGCCGAGCGTCCCGACGTCGCGCCAGTAGCCGGCGTCGCGGGCGGTCGCGCCGGGCACCACGTTGTCCTTGTAGTCGTAGACGCCGGCCTGCGAGCGGCGCACGAACGCCGGCACGATGTCGCCGCCCATGTCGTGCTTGGAGCCGGTGGTGCTGGAGTCGCGGGTGACCGCCTCGACCAGGGCGTCGGCGTCGAAGACGTAGTTGCCCATCGAGGCCAGCACCTCGCCGGGGCTGTCGGGCAGCCCGACCGGGTCGGTGGGCTTCTCCAGGAACTCCCGGATGCGCGACGGCTCGTCGGGCTGGACGTCGATGACCCCGAACTGGTCGGCCATCGCGATCGGCTGCCGGATCGCCGCGACCGTGCACGCGGCGCCGGACTCGACGTGCTGGGCGACCATCTGGGCGAAGTCCATCCGGTAGACGTGGTCGGCGCCGACGACCACCACGATGTCGGGCTTCTCGTCGCGGATGAGGTTGAGCGACTGGTAGATCGCGTCGGCCGACCCGAGGTACCAGTGCTTGCCGACGCGCTGCTGCGCCGGCACCGGCGCGACGTAGTTGCCCAGCAGGTTCGACATCCGCCAGGTCTGGGTGACGTGGCGGTCCAGGCTGTGCGACTTGTACTGCGTCAGCACGACCACCTTGAGGTAGCCGGAGTTCACGACGTTGGACAGCGCGAAGTCGATGAGCCGGTAGATGCCGGCGAACGGCACCGCAGGTTTCGCACGGTCTGCGGTCAACGGCATCAACCGCTTGCCCTCACCGCCCGCCAGGACGATGGCGAGGACCTTCTTGCGGCCGGCGCTGGCACTCATGACGCTCACGTTAACCACATCTCCCCAGCCCCGGGAGGTGGCGAGTAGGTTCGCGGTGTGCGAGTCGACGTGCTGAGCAAGGAGTACCCGCCGGAGATCTACGGAGGGGCCGGGGTCCACGTGGCCGAGCTGGTGCGCGCGCTGCGCGACCGCGACGACCTCGAGACCCACGTGCACGCGTTCGGCGCGGAGCGCTCGGAGCAGCTGACGTCGTCGTACGCCGACCTCGCGGAGCTGTCCGCGGCCAACCCGGCGCTGCGCACGATGGGGGTCGACCTGGCGATGGCCGACGCCTGCGCGGGCACCGACCTGGTGCACAGCCACACCTGGTACGCCAACCACGCCGGCCACCTCGCGGGGCTGCTGCACGACGTGCCGCACGTGGTGACCGCGCACAGCCTCGAGCCGCTGCGGCCGTGGAAGGCCGAGCAGCTCGGCGGCGGCTACCGCCTGTCGTCGTGGGTGGAGCGCACCGCCTACGAGTCCGCCGCCGCGGTGATCGCGGTGTCGGCGGCGATGCGGGAGGACGTGCTGCGCTCCTACCCCGCGGTCGACCCGGCGCGCGTGCACACCGTGCACAACGGGATCGACACCGGGCTGTGGGCTCCGCGGCCGGACGAGGAGGTGTGCCGTCGTCTCGGGGTCGACCCCGAGCGCCCGTCGGTGGTCTTCGTCGGCCGGATCACCCGGCAGAAGGGGCTGCCGCTCTTCCTGCGCGCGTGCGCGGCTCTGCCGCCCGAGGTGCAGGTCGTGCTGTGCGCGGGCGCTCCGGACACCCCCGAGATCCTCGCCGAGGTCGAGGGCCTGGTCGCCGGCCTGCGGGAGTCCCGCGGCGACGCGGGCGGGGTCGTATGGATCCCCGAGATGCTGCCGCGCGCGGAGGTGATCGCGCTGCTCACGCAGGCGACCGTCTTCGCCTGCCCGTCGGTCTACGAGCCGCTCGGCATCGTCAACCTCGAGGCGATGGCGTGCGAGACGGCGGTCGTCGCGACCGCCACGGGAGGCATCCCGGAGGTCGTCGTGCCGGGCTCGACCGGCGTCCTGGTGCCCATCGAGCAGGCCACCGACGGCACGGGCACCCCGCTGGACCCCGAGCAGTACGTCGCCGACTTCGCCGACGCGATGCTGCGCGTCGTCTCCGACCCCGACTCAGCCGCCGCGATGGGCCGGGCGGGCCGGCAGCGCGCGATCGAGTCCTTCGGCTGGCCGGCCATCGCCGAGCGGACCGTGGAGGTCTACCGGTCCGTGGTCTGAGGCTGGCGGGCTCGGGCGGTTTGTCGGCTGGCCGATGGACCTTGCCGCTGGACGACAGAGGTTCGTCGTCCCACGTCAAGGTACGTCGGCCGGCCGATGAACCTTGCCGCGCCGGCCGGCCACCCTCGGCCCCCCTGCCGTCCACAGGTCACCCCGGACCCGACTCCTGTGGACGAGCGCCGACGACCGGCCCCGGTGCGGGGCAGCCTGAGGGCATGGACATCTCGGACCTGCCTGACCACCCCGACTGCGACCCCGCCGCGGACCCCGACTGGGACGGCGGCACCTACAGCCCCGACACGCTCGTCCTTGACGACCAGGTCTCCCTGCTGCGCACCTGGCGCCACCTCGTCGGAGCGCACGACGCCCACCGCAGGCACGGCCTGTGGCTGCTGCTCATCGACGAGGACGACCACCCCATGGCCGGCGTGCTCGAGGTCGAGGGTTGCGTCGACCTGCCCGAGCCCGACCAGCTCGACTCGATGGTCGCGATGCTGCGTGGCGTGCTCGACGACGCGGCGCCCGACGGCCGGGTGGCCATGCTGCGTGCCCGGCCGGGCACGCACCCCGTCGACACTGAGGACCGCCGGTTCGCCGCGGGCCTGCTCGCCGCCTGCCGGCGCGGAGGTCTCCCGGCCGACCTGGTGCACCTCGCGACCGCGGACCGGGTCGTCCCGCTGCCGCCCGACGACCTGCCGATGAGCGCCTGAGGCCCTGCCGCAGCCCACACGGCCGCCACGGCCGTGAGCCGAAGACAACAAGAACACGTTCTACTAGCCTGCTCGGGTGACCACCTGGCTGCCCGCGGGCACTCCCAAGGCGATGTTCCTCGTGTGGGGCGACGGGCTCGGCGCCGCGCTGACCGCCCCCGCCCTGCGCGAGGCACTCGCCGCCACCGGCGCGCTGCGCCTGCAGGTGAACCTCGACGACGAGCACGTCGCCGACGCCCTGCGCTTCGGCACCGGCGAGCCGATCGGCGCCGTCGTCAGCGTGTGGGGCCCGGAGCCGGAGCGGGTGGCCGGCGCGCTCGCGGACCACCTCGGGACGAGCGCCCCGGGCGCCACCACGGCCGGCTGGTTGGTGGAGGAGCGCCGGCGCGTCGCCCCCGCCGAGACCTACGACGGCAGCCGCGCGGACGTGCTGGCCAACACCGCCGTGCTGCGGTCGTGGAGGAGCTCTTCCCCACCGCCGGGATGCACGACGTGCACGCGTTCTACGGCAGCGGCGGCGACGACGCCGAGCTCTCGCGGCGGATGACCGAGCTGATGGCCAGCGTCAACCGGATCGGCGCCGACCGCGACCTCGACCTGGTGGTCGTGGTCAACATGTTTCTCACGGGGTTCGACGCCACCACCCTGAACACACTATGGGTCGACAAGAACCTCCGCGCTCATGGACTGATCCAGGCGTACTCGCGCACCAACCGGATCCTGAACTCGGTCAAGACCTACGGCAACATCGTCTCGTTCCGTGACTTGGAACAGGCCACGAACGACGCCCTCGCGCTCTTCGGCAACGCCGACGCACGCGGCATCGTGATCCTCAAGCCCTACGCCGACTACTATGCCGAATACGCCAAGCTCGTCGCGGAACTGACCGCAGTGTTCCCGCTCGGCGGCGAGATC
>LULN01000178.1_pt1 | contig 10642 bp, 6 predicted proteins | sample 728131 | NCBI WGS metagenome assembly LULN01 (sample SAMN03860288, study PRJNA289734) | marine metagenome | biome: seawater column; feature: ocean; material: water; isolation source: Red Sea water column Station 149 - depth 100m | place: Saudi Arabia: Red Sea | collected 2011-10-15 | depth 100 m
CCCGCCTTCAGGGACAGAATCAATATGAGAACCTATTGCAATTGGTGGAAGGTCATTATCCTTACCTTTCAATCTCCCTATAATATTTCCACCTTCATCTATATATTCTTGATAAGACATACTTTGCAACTTAGCCTTTGAAATTGAATTTGCTGTAGCACCAGGAACTAATAATTTTGCTGCTTCAATATCTCCATAAAAAGTCTTCTCATCTCTCAAAGTCATAAACTCAGCAAGAAAAGCCCTACTAGTATTAAAATCATAAAGATCAGACGTTGGATTTGTTATATGTTTTGTTATTTCTTGTATTATTATAGCATTTAATTCATCTTGAAGTTCAGGATTCCAATCTTTGAGGTCGAGAAGATCTTCCTCAGTTATTGTGTGGTCTTCTGGAGTTGGATCTTCAAAACCCAGTCCTTTTAATATATCTAAAGTTATAAAGTCCGTTTCTCCAATAAATCCACTACCATCTTTATCCCATTTCTTCAAAACTTTTTGGTTAATATTCCCATCTAATGATCCACCTCTTTCTATAGTTTTAAATAATTTATTAAAATCAGGATGCTCTCCAAAAGTCTCTGCAAAAGTTTTATCATTGAAGAAATCATCTTTCATCATATATTGTATGTTATCCTTTGTTATAAGTTTTTCATTTACTCTATATTATTGGAATTATCTAAATATGTTTCTTGCACTGTATAATCTTTAGTTATAATACTATTATTAAGATCTTCCACTGTATAATATTTCTGTTTTCCATTTTCCATTATTGGAAGACCATTTCCATCCACAGCTTTATATTTAAACTCACCATCTACTAACACGGCGTTTTCATTAACACAAGATCTTTGTACTTGGATTTGTTCAGGAGTTAAATGTTCAGCAGCAAGTTTATCATCGCCTGTTATTATTTCTGCGTTGTCATTAAGAGTAGTTTTAAGACCACCTATATAGGTAACAAATTGATTGAGTTTTCCTTTTATTAAATGTTGCTCTTTTGTATTTCCATTTTTAACAGCTTCTTCATATTCATTTCTTAATTGACCTACATATTTGTAAGATTGATCAAAATACATTTGTGGTAAACTTCCAGCTGATTCATATATTTGCTCTGCACTTTTTTCAACATCAGCCATAGCTGCTTCGTGCTCTGCTTTTTGCATCGCTTGATTAGCTTGATATTCTTGTGCAAATGTATTTAAACCTTGAAAAGCTAAATTTTGAATAAGTTTACCTTTAGTTTGTTGATCAAGTTTAGCTTTCGTATAAGCCGCATTAACCAACACTTGATTTATATTGCCACTTGTAAGTGAATCTGGAATATTAAACGGATTTTCTTTATCTTCTGCCATATCTTATTTTTCTTATATTTTACTTAGGATCAAAATTACATTCCACCTACCGCGCTACCTATATCTGAAACACCACTCATCATCATTTCATTAGCAGCGTTAACTGCTTCTGTCTCTGCTGTAACCTCAGCTTGATCCATACCTATTTGCGTTGCCAACCTATCTTGCTGTGCTTTATCAACTAATATATCTCCTTGAATTTGCATATCACGTATATTTCCAGCTTCAGCTCTTTCTGCTTTTTGATTTTGAAGTTCTTGAGCAGCTATAGATGTTGAAGCTGATTGAGCGTCTTGACTAGCTTGATTAGCCATTGATTGAGCTAAAGCAGCTATACCAGAACCACCAGCTGCTCCTCTTAAACTTTCCATAGTATCAGCTCTAGCTTGCTCTTGTTTCTTAGATTTAAATTCAGCTTCTTGAGTATTTACAGTTAGATCTTCACTAAGATTTTCCATATTTTCATAAGGATTCTTAATTTCTCTATTCATGTATTTGTCTACATTCTTCTCCATTTGTTCTTTCGCTGCATCTTGTCTTTTCTTAGCTTTCTTTTTTTGAATTCCACCAGCTATCAATTTTGCGCCACCCATAGCTAAACCAGCAACAGCAACTATTGTAAAACTCATAATTTATTTATTTTCGTTAATATACTCTTTATATTCTTCATAGTTTAAAGCAACTATTTGTTTTTCTAATTCTTTTATATCCTCTGTGTTAGTAGGATTTTTATGTACGTTTGTAAAGATAGATTCTTCATTTCCATATATGACTCTTTTTACTCCAGGTGTAGATAACACTGTACAAGGTGCTATATATTCTTTTAATGAATCTTCTGTTAAAACAGTTATATGGCCAGACAATAAGAACCATACATGTAAGTGTTTATGTATAGCACCTAATATTATCTCACCTTTTTCTATTGTCATTTGCCGAACATATATACCATCAGCAAAAGTATGTTTGTATTTAAACTTGTCATGATAAACAATATCTCCACCATTAGCGATTATATTCTTATTATCAGCAAGATTTATTAAAGTTTTCTCTATATCTATTATTTCTTGTCTAGTTATAGATAAATTCTTATTATTTTTTGATAACTCCATAGATTTAATTTAATTGTATCTATATAGTTACAGTTTTTGACTATTATTTACTACTTTCAAGTATGTCTAATCCAACAGCAAATATTTCAGATTCATCTTGAGAATTATTAATAAATTTGAATTTAGCATAATAACCCAATAAACTACTCATATTTGCTCTTCTATCTTTAGCAAACATAATAAAATCACCTTGAGTTGGCTGTGTACCAACTACAGTACATTTTATCCAAGTATCACCAACGTCTATTACTGGTCCTATACCTTGTAGGTTAGTAGATGTATCAAAATTACCAACAGATGTTGTTGGTGTAAAATAAGCTATATCTCCAATTTGAACAGATACATTTAATACGTTTGGAAAGTTTATTATTATATCCATAATTATATATTAAGTTCTAGTGCTGTAGTTTCACCAAGTGTTATTTCAATAGATATAACACCCGTTGATGTAGATGAATCTCTTCCGCCAGCGTTTGTTAACTTATAAGTCCATGTTTTTGTTGTACCAACGTCTGTAGTGGCTGAGGGCGCAGTATAAAGAAATTGACCACTTGTTAATGTATCTCCAGCAGAAATAGATCCACCACCAGTCTGTGTAATTGTACCGTGTCCAGTAGCTGGAAGAGCATGACATTTATAAGTACTATCTCCCGCATCAGCGTCTGTATTAGGTGTTATTAAACTTAAGGCCTCAGTTGTTGCTCCTAATGCACACTTCATTTTTAATGGGAATGCATTTGGAGCTCTAGATACAAAATCTTCAACATCCAACATAGAGGTTATATCAACAACACCTATTCTAGAAACAGAACCTTGAGTAGTTAAAGTAAGACTACCTGTACCAGAATTAACTATTGTTCCTCCAATATGATCATGTTTCCATTTTCCATAAGTAAAAGTTAATTTACTATTATGTGCTAAAGATATTGACGTATCTAAGGTAATTGCTGGGTCATTAATTGCAGATATTTTAACATCACCTTTTATTCCTCTTCCCTCAACATACATACCAGTTGATAAACCCGTTACGTTATTTAATCTAATTGTAGTACCAACATAATCTCCGTTAACAGTTTTCTCATACTGCGTAGCATTAGTAAAATCTGTAGATGCTATATCTCTTGTTACATATATAACATCACTTCCTTTAACAACCGTCCCAGTATTACTCCATTTAAAACTACCTTCAATTTCAGGATTCCCAATAATTTTAACACCGGTAGTTAATGCTGATGCAAGTGTAAAAACTCCTCCACTTGATTGATTATCAAATAACATTTCTGGTGGACTTCCAACTTGATTTATTTCTAAAGCGTTTACTTTTGCTGCTAAATCAGTGGTTTTTTTAGTGCTACCGAGTGGATCAATAATAACTCTATATAAATCTGCGTCTGTAACAACTGGTGCTATAAACTCTACAGTATATTTACCAGTTCCACCTATAGTTTGATTAGCTAACATTGTATCAGCGAGCGTAAAAGTGTCTGAGGTAAAATCATATGTAAAATTATCCTCTTGTTTGATCCTTAGATTAAAAGAAGCACCAGGATCTCCATTTATAGTTATAGTTTCTCTTCCACCAGTATTTTTTAATCTTTTTGTCATAATTATATATTTACGTTTGTTATAACTGGATTTGCTGGTCCAATACCTGTATTACCTTCTATTTGACTTGACGGAGTATGTACTGGTTGCTGCGCGAAGTCAATTATCGTGTCTCCAGAATTAACAGTTTGAGTTGGAATTGTGAAGTAAACATCGAATGATATAGTTAAAAGGTTACTAGCAGAACTATAAGATGAGAATTTTAGCATATCACCGATAAATATGTCTGGTTGTATCTCAGACAAATAAACTAAACCATTTGCTTGATCAGTAGCTATAACTCTAACATCTGTACCAACATACGGAAAGAATTGTCCATTAGAAGCATCACTAGTTATCGCGCTAGTACTAGCAGCAGCAATGCTCATGGTTACTATCATACCTGGATAAATACCTCCAATTGAATCTAATTTTAAAGCATTATTAGCTATACCAGAAGCACCAGCCATACCATTCATTATTACCTCTTTGGTCTCATCACCTGGAATTAATTCGTTTATAATATAATTTGAGGAAAATCCTGTTGTTGTAATATAAGGTTTAAAACCATGATGTGCTCCTGGAACTGTCCACAATGTCTTTTGTAAAACCCATAATTGATTTCCTGGTTGAACGTTTGAAGAATATAATTGAGTTTCCGTTGCTCCATCAACCATTGGTGGTGGCCAATTATAATTTCCATTTGTTGTTGAACCTAGATTATCCATATTCGGTCCATATATAGTATTAATATAACCATGTGTACATGGATCAAGTCTATTACCAGATTGAGATGCTGGCCATTCAGTTAAATCACAAAGACCATCTATAGGAACTCTAGATATAATATTTACATCAATTGGAGCTGTAGCAGATGTAGCCTTAGGACATCCATCTATATCTATCTGTATATTTACATTATTACTTGGCATAATATAATTAGAATCTAAATGAATGAATACATATATTTTGTTGTTTACTGTTGGTACTGAATTTGCGTTTGTTGGAGATCCATGACTATACGCTGTACCTGGAGACGATGTATTAGTACCAGCTGCATCATAAAGATCTGAATCAGCGAAAAACACAGCTATAACCTCAGGTGGTACGTTAACACCTGGTGTAGTATTATTGTTCATAGGTCCAAACCCCCATAATATTCCATTTAATCCAAAGTCTTTTGCTTGTATCGTATAACCTTGGTCTGGAGTTATAGTTAAAACTCCACCCGCATATGTGTTAGTTACTGTATCTCCAGAAGCTATATCAAATAAAGTTTGAGTTGATACACTATAATTATTTGTTGGATTTGCCATGTTTATACTTGTTAAATGTTGTTCATAGTTAAAAACCCTATTAATGGATTAGGACAGTTGTCAAAATTAATTTCAACTTGATAATCACCTGAAGGATTTCCAAAAATATTTTGATCATACCACGTTGATGGTTGTGCTAATGAAAATGGTGCTGATAGAACTAGTTGAGATCCTCCCCCTTGTTGTAAATAATTAATAATAATTGTTCCGTTTTCAGGACCACAATTCCCACAACCATCCATATATCTCCATTTTATTCTTGGTCCATCTTGATATAGTTCGAGCGTGTAGTTGTCACAACAATTACAACCACCACCACCTCCACCTCCACAAGGAGGATCAACATCTCCAACATCACTAAAGGTTATATTAAATAATGATTCTCCACCACCATTTCCTCCTCCACCTCCATTCCCGTTTCCGTTAACCGTAGTTATTGCGTCTGCTAAATCTATTCCTTGGAAAGAAAACTCAGTACTATCTAAATCATTCACGCTAGTAACAGGAGTACCTTTCATATAAGAAAACCATTTACCCTCTTTATTTTTAAACTCCATAGTACCTGCTTCTTGAAGATCTGTTTCTCCAGATTCTATATACCAACCAGGATATCCTACGTTGTTATAATATTCACCATCAAAATCTGTAGTACTAATATTCTGTGTTATTTTAGCTTGAGTACCTTCGTAATTTATAGAACCAAAACTTTTTACAGTTCCAGAATTTTCATTAAATATTAATTCTATAGAACTATCATATTGTGTACCGTAAAAATTATTTCGAGTTTCATTAGAATGGTGTCTCCATAAATTACCATTATTAAACGTATAATAATTATTATTTAAACTTAAACCGTTTTCTTGTATAAAACTCTTAAAACTAACCCATCCTTTTGATTTTTCACTAAACGTTATAGTGTTAGATTCAGCTATTGTGATAACATTTTGTTTGTTTATTTTATCCCAATATTTATCTCCTGTAAGTACAGTTAAATTATAATCATCTTTCTTATCATCAACACTACCTATTAATCCAACGTTTTTACTACCAGGTGTATTAACATTTCCGCTTAAATTATCATTAAACCAATCAGACATACCTTTTTCAGATATAGGTGTTATTCCATCTCCAGATAATCTTAAAACTTTCTTTCTTTGTTGATCAGTAAAATACATTCTATACGCTTGTTGAGCAAATGATTCTGGATTTTTAGATATACCAAATTCTCCAGCAAACGTTGATGCATCTCCTAAAACTTTGTTTGATGATATAACATTTGCATTACCATCTGCATTGTAGAAAACATCTTTATTTGCTATTATTTTTAAAACTTTATCTTCGCAAAAAGTTATTAAACTTTGATCTCTTTGAAACAATTTTTGTATAGAACCATATACTGGATTTATATCTTTTGTTATTGGTTCTGCTTGTATAAATTGATTTAAATTATTTACACCACTTGTAGAATTATAAATTCCAGAATGTATTAAACCATTTTTCTTATGTTCTTCACTATATTTTTCATGTAAAGTAGTTGAAACCCTAACTCCATTCCCAATAGTTTTTTCATTGAAATCATCTCTTATTCTATCTGACTCTACACCATTTCCAAAAGAATAGCAATTAAACCAAGGTATTCTAACCTCTTCTCCATGTACGTTTCTATGTATAACTATTGTTATTGAATCGTTTAATTCTAAACCTTGTGGCGCTGGAGTCGTTATACCGTTTACGTTGTGCCAAGTAAAAAAGTCCATAATATTTCCAGTAACATATCCTCTATCTGGTGTTGTTATTTTTAACTTAGTTTGTGCAAAATTATTTCTAAGAAACATTCTAATATTACCAGATGGTTCATATACGTTTTGAAACTGAGTGAAATTACTAAAGAGGAGAGGATTATTATCTTGTGAAAAAGGATCATTATTGAGTGGTCTTTTTGGATCATACACTCCAAATTCTTTTGCTTTATTACCTGTTAATATAACATTGCCAGATGTAGATGTAGGTGACCAAGAACTTATAAATGTCATATTTTTAAGTGTAACTCCAATTTTCGCATTATTTGTTGTTGGTATATCTGCAACCCCAGCTATATTGAGAGGTCCTGCGCTAGTATGTAAGTATAAATAAGTACTTCCAGCTGTTACAGCGGTAGAATAAACATATCCTAAACCAATTCCCGAAGTGGTTCTAACTTGCGTGTTTCTAGGAACAGTAATAGTGTTACCTGGTAATACCATTATATTGGTTCCTGCCGCTACATTAATTGTCGCTGTTACTTCAATATCAAGATCAGGTGTATAAAGTTGAAGATCTGTTTTGTCTCCAGCAAAAACACTTCCTGCTGGATATGTAAAAGGACGTGTATCATTAGTTGATAATTTACTACCTGGTATTGCGAATATTTCGTTATTATAATCGTTTAATTTAATAGGATATGCTTGACTTGCTTCGTAGTAAACATCTAAACCAATATTTTCTTTAGGTTCTGTTTCAAATATAGCTGGTCTTTCAGGTAGATAATCTTCAGATTCACCTAAGACCATTTCTACAATTTCTATTGTATTTGTATCTGATGGCCCAGAACCATCAAGATCGTGACCTATAGAATCATCGTAATTTGTAGCAGACCCATAAGTTGTAATACCTTTTAATGTTGGATCCCACGGGGGATCTATAGTACCATCTATTGGTTGGGTATATTTATTTGATCCTGAAGTTGGAAAATTAAAGGGATATTGATTAGCTTCTTCTTGAAATTCAAGGTATAAAGGATTAAGATCATCACCAGCAGTTAATGTAGCTAAACTAGCATCCTTATCTAATCTATATCCAGTTGTAACAAACTTTACATAAAGTCTTATTGTTTTATTTTTTGGTTCTTTCCTTTTTTTATTTGTCTTTGAGTAGTTAAGTATACCACTACCGTGGGGCATATTTGCAGAAGTACTAGATTGTCTAGTATTAACAACTTTATATATAATTGCAAACGGATCTTGTTTCCATCTAAATAAAGTTCCAGGTGTCATCATTGCATCCATGAAATCTCTATTTTGCGTTTTAAGACCACTAGTACTAAATCCATTTTTATTAGTATCTTTTACTTTAGATATAGATAATTCCATGGTACTTTCTACTCTAGGATTATTTCCTGTAATACCATAACCATCATCTTCTGGATAATCAGTTTCATTACTTCTATTTTCTTCATCTATAAACCAAGCTTCTTTACTATATTTATCTTCCCACCAAGTTTCATCTCTACCATTAGAATTGTTTAAATAATAATGATCTATAGAATTTGTAATAGCAAAATTAGGTGCTGGTACACCTTTTGATTTTATTTCGTTTTTAACTGTCCCATCTTCTGCAATTTTAACAAAAAACATACCATCAAACTCTGGTGTATTTTTAACTACTTTTTTAGCAAACTCTACTTTAATATCACCACCTGCTGTAAGTGAGTAATTATTTACTGTTTCTTCTGACAATGATTTAGAAAAATTTATTTTTACATTACCTCCTACACCACCACCATCTACCATATTAATAGCAGAAACATCGTACCAAACAGGATCTATTGAAGCACCTTTTATAAATCTCATAACTAGATTTTCTGTTGGTAATATGCTACCATGTGTTCCAGATCCACCGTCTCCATCTAAAACACCGTCAAACCAAGCAGAAGAGTTCCAATCATGCGTACCACTATCCAACCCTGTTGTAATAAATTTTGTCCCAGCGTTATGAGCTGCTACCGTTAGATCATCAGAACCAAACGTATCATAATGTGTTTTTATATAGTCTGGAGCTTCATTTTCTATTGCTAATATTTTATACCTAGCTTTTTCACGTATATACTTATCATCATCTTGTGCTTTTTTAAGTATTAAATGTGTTTCTTCATCTACTTTATTTCTTTCTGAAGATGGGAAGGATAACCAAACATTACCGTCTTTTGCATCATACCATCTACCCATACATAGATTATAATATTCTTTAGATGTTTCTTTTACGAATACTTTATAAGAATCAGCCCATGAAGGTGCTTGACTTGCGATAGCAACTGTTAAGTAATTGTGTGTTGCACACGCGTCTTTACCTATATTAATTGTAGCTTTCTCATTAGTCATTACAGGTGTTTCTCTACCATAAGCATCTCTATAAACAACTCCAAGTTGATAATTTCTTAAAGATTTAACAGATCTACCTGGAACTAATTTACTTGGATCTGTATTGTCAGAAGATAAAGTAGCTGTTATATCAGTACTAATATTTTCCATATTATAACCCTGCGTATAATTAGCATATATAATTCTATTACCAGATACTTCTTGAGCCCTAGCTGTTTTAGGTACATTATCCCATGGCCTTAATAATTGATTAGATGGCAGCATGGTGTGTATCATCTCTGATTTAATTTCAAATAAACCTCTTGTTGAAAAATAATCAGCGAATAATTTTACTCCTGTATTGTGATTTATTGGCGTACCTCTTTCTATCCATTCAGGTTCATCTCTTTTTATTGATTTTACAACATATATATTTGTTGAATCAGATTCTTTATATAGTATATCTATTTCATTAACACCTTTTGGTAAAGAGTCTTTATCTTGAACAAAATCGGCTATTTGTAAAAACCTTAGTGTATTAACCATAGCTAAGTTGTGACCTTCCACCGTTGAGTATCTATAGTTAGATGGTAAGAACGCGACTTCTGAAAAAGGAGAAAACGCTGAATACTCGTTATCTTGGTATTTATATCTATAAGCAAATCTAACTAACTTGTTTTCAAATAGAGGTTTATCTTGCTGTAATAATATTTTCCATTCTGTATCGGTTGGATCTCCATTTGCATCTAAAATACCAAGGGGCTCATCAATAGTAGCTAATATTTTAACTCTTATATAAGGAGCGTTTAATTCTAAAACAGATACTTTTATTTTATAGTTTTCGTAGAAAAATTCATCAGCAGCATTATCGTCTGTTAATACTAAAACATCACCTACTTTATAAAAAGGAAACGTACCGTTTATCTCTATATTTCTAATAGCACCAACTGGCACGTTTTCACCTTGATGATCTATAAAAGACATAAGTTCTGTATCACATTGTATTACAGCTGGTCGACCACTAGCATCAAATCTTCCATCTGTAGTATTACTCATGATTAATCTAGGTGGATATAAAGGAGATTCTTTTATAACCGTAACGTGTTTTTCTTCTATATAACCTGGAATGTCTTTTAGTCTTAAAATATTTGGAGCACCAGTAT
>LULN01001383.1_pt1 | contig 10624 bp, 10 predicted proteins | sample 728131 | NCBI WGS metagenome assembly LULN01 (sample SAMN03860288, study PRJNA289734) | marine metagenome | biome: seawater column; feature: ocean; material: water; isolation source: Red Sea water column Station 149 - depth 100m | place: Saudi Arabia: Red Sea | collected 2011-10-15 | depth 100 m
GTCTTTAATCTTATAAATTTTTAAATCCATATTTCCCATGATAGAACTATAAGGAACTGTATCAATCATTTGAATTTGATCATGTGATACCTCAAATGGACTCAACAAATATTTCACATTTAAAGATTTTAGGATGGGAAATGAAAGTAGGTTATTAGAATTATCTAACAAATCATTATAATGTCTGAATTTTGCAGGATGATAACCCCCAACGGATTGAATTCCGTGAAATTTTAGTTTTGGATCTTGAAAAAGACGGCCAAAAGGATATACTCTGTATAAATCGGAATCATTTTTTAAAAAATTAATCAATTCATCTTCAACAAAAAAAGAATCAAAATTTTTATTAGAAATTAATTGTGATTTTTGACCTGAATTCTTATCAGGATTAATAATATTATTATCAATCCTATAAATATCTAAAATAGAAATAGCTAAAAATGTAAGAATAATATATTTGGCCTTAATATCTTTTAATTTCAATCGTTCTACCATATCTACCAAACCAAATCCTGCTAATATATAGAGACAGAAGTTGCTTAGAATCAAAATCATGCTTGGAACACGGAATTTGTCAAAGAATGGGAAAAAATTATAGAACAGGTCAAAAATAATACTAAAATACTTTCCAAATGAAAGCAGGATAGATAAAACTAATATTGACCCAAAGAATATTCTTCGACTATCAAGATTTGCATAGTCATAACCTAACATTCCACCAGATCTAATTGATTCAGATGTGTATTCTAGCGATGGATAGTATATATGCGAGGATAAAAGAAAACCAATTATGCAAGCAACAAGAAATGAAATGATATACTTATAGTTTATGACCTTATTTTTGATATAATAACAATCATGGTATAAAAAATAAGCGCCAAATAACATCCAAGAATAATAAGCTATCTGAACATGACCTCTTTGGAGCTGTAAACCAATTAATAACGCAAGAACAAATGCATTTCTTAAGGATGTATCACGAGATAAATTGTTGATGGCATAAAGAATCCAAGGAATATAAGCTGCAGTCATCATTTGACTGCCATGCCCAAAGACAATCATAGTGATTAAAAACGGATTTAGCATCCATAATAGACTAATTGAAAAAGATATCAACGAATTCATTTTAAATTGATTCATTAATAGATACATACCCATTGCAGAAAAAATCAGATGAAGAAATTGGATGCCATTATCAGAAAATCCTAACCAAGTTAGTATAGCAGTAGGAATATATAGCTGATTAATGTAGGTAAAAGCCTCAACCGTTGGCATTCCAGAAAAAATCCAAGGCTGCCATAAAGGCCACTGCCCTATTTTGTCTTTATATATATCTAAAATATGATTAATAGCATATGGATTAAGTGTATCTCCAGAACCAAAGGTATTATTCTGGAAAATGACAGGATAAAATAAAATTGCCACTGCTAAGAAATAAAAGAATAGTAAAAGATATTTCTTCATTATTTATTCAATAGCTTGTTAGTAATGACTTGCACTATATCTTTATCTTCATCATCTAATCTCAATATCCATATTAATACCATATAGATTAACAGGATAAAGAGTGCTCCCAACAAAAGATAAACTATAAGATACAATATAGAGGAATGATAATCAAAATAACCTGATTCAAAGATATATGGTTTTACCAAATAGACAATCATCCCTGTTGACAATCCAGCAAGAATTGGTTTCAACAGCTTGGTTGATAACAAATTCATTCCCAATAAGTAATAATTTTCAAAAAATCTTAACAGGCTAATCAAGAAAAGAGCGATAGTTGTTCCCATTGCTGCTCCGGCAATACCAAACTGTGGAATCAGCATTATATTTAAGAAAATGTTTGTAAAAAGTGCCACTAAAGCATTGATAAGATTATATTTTTGAAATCCGCTCATTGTAAGTGATGGAGATCCTAGCCCAAAAACAGCTTGAATCATAATTCCGACTGTCAATATTGGTAAAGCAAGTGAATTGTTACCAAATTCCGATCCAAAAAGCATCAATATTGTATTTGAAAACAAAATTAAAAATATAAATAAAGGTAAACTTGTTAATAGAATCCATTTTGTAGATAACTGAAACACTTCTAGCATTTTTGTTTGGTTCTTTTCATGAAAATATTGCGAAAAAAGTGGTGCAAAAATACTTGCGAAGGCAAATAAGATCATTCTTATTAATCCAGCTGTACGTTCCACAGGATGATATAAGCCAACATCCTTAGCATCTTTTAAAATTCCAAGCATAATAATATCTGTCCAATGCATAATAATGCCAATAGCAGATACAAACATCAAAGGAAGAGAAAATCTTAAGATTTTGTTATCAAATTTTGCATTCAAAACTTTGCTCAAGCTTATATATGCTTGATGGAAAATCACTTGATATAATTAAAATAGATGGAAACAAAATTTCCAGACCTTACATTTTAAGTAAAAATTTGTATGTAATAAAAGATAATGCAATATTAAAAAGAATCCAATAACAGCAGAAACAACTGTAGGGGCTAAAATCGCAACATTAACACCAAAAAATAAATAAGAAAGTATCATAGTAAGCAATAATGTAAATGGATTAATAATCTGATTAACAAAAACTTTATACTTTAATATCTTAAATCCTTGTGTAGCAAAAGAAGCAATCAATGTTGTGACTGTAAAAGGCAATGTCAGGGCATAAACTTTGATAACAGTGGATAAAAACTCATCTTCATTGAATAAATTCAGGACAATCCAATCAGAAGAAAAATAAAGTAACAATCCAATAAAAATACTGGATATAAATCCCATCTTAATAGATGAATAAATGCTATTTCTAACATTATCATTTTTTTCTTTTTCTCTACTAACATAGCGAAGCACACCAGTATCAAGACCCATAATACCAAAAATTTCACCAATTCTAGTAATAGCATTACCAAGAGAATAAATACCCAACATTTGAGGCCCAAGCCATCTAGCCATCATTATTGAGAATAAATAACGAAACAATGATCCCATTCCCATGCCACCAAATGATATAGATGCCTCTTTAGCTACTTTTCTTCCTATAAGATTATTACTCATAATTATCTTAATTTAAAATATATCCACTTTAAGAGACCACCTGGTAAATAAAAAAATATCCAATAGAAGGTTATGGTAAATAACTGTAAACCCGATGCATGTTTCCAAAATAATTTCATTTGGGAAAATAACTTCATTTTTATCTTCTGAAAAGAATTCTCGCCTAACGAATGGGAAATTCTATGAAGAATAACTGATTTTGGAGCATAGAGAATTTTATTATTACCAACTCTTGTTCTGATACTCAGATCAACATCTTCACAGTACATAGAAAAAGATTCATCAAAACGATTAAATTTTTCAAAATCAGAAGCCTTAATACACATACAACATCCAGTTGCATACATTGTTTCCATTGGAAAAGAATATTTTGGGCTATCAAAATCTCTTATTCCAATATGATTGATAATTCCTTTCCATAAATCAATTACTCCCCCAGCATACCATACCATATTCGTATCTCTTGAGAATAAAATTTTCGGAACTGAAATGATACAATCAGAATTCTCTAAAAAAGGATCAATTAAATGATTAATAAAATCTCTACTAACAATTGTGTCATTATTTATGAAAATAAAGAAATCATCTTCATCAAATCTAAGAAAATCTACAGCGGCATTATTGCCTCCAGCATATTTTAAGTTTTTTTCTAAACAAAGAAGATTAATATCAGAAAAATTATCCTTTAAAAAGTTGACAGAATCATCAGAAGAATTATTATCAACTACTAAGATTTCATAATTTGGATAATCAACCCTTTTCAAGGACGATAAACATTGTTCTATAACATCTTTACCATTCCAATTAAGAACAATAATGTGAACTTTTGGATATGCTTGATCATTCATTTACTTTTCTTTCAAATTCTTTCCAAGAAAATTGTTTTTTATAATCACGAATAAAATAAGTCATCTCTTCAAACATATTTTCTTTAAAAAAATGACCTATCTTATTAGATAATTCTTTTTCATCGCTAACAACAAAGCCAGTCTTACCATTAACAATATATTCACTTAAGCCACCAACATTTGTTACAATTACAGGTCGATTAAAATTATAAGCAAGTGATAGCACTCCGCTTTGTGAACCATGTTTATAAGGCATAACAACAATATCGGAAGCTATAAAATACTTAGCAGTATTATCTTCATCTATAAACTTTAAGTCGAACATAAATTTTTCTTCCAAATTGAGTTTATTAATCAGATTATAATATTTTGACATTGATTCATAATTTTCACCAGCTATAACTACCTTAAAATCAGATAAAGATCCATTTAAATGCTTTACTGCTTTAATCAAATTATCAAGACCTTTGTATGGACGAATTAATCCAAAATATAAAATTACTTTACTGTCTACTATGCCTAATTCTTTTCTAGCGCTCTCTTTTGTATGTGCATTGTTATCGAGTACATATAAAGGATGAAATGTTTTAATAATCTTTTTGTTATTATCAATACACAACAATCAATATATTTTAGCAACAATCTTAATAGATAAATCTCATAAGATTTCCTTTGATGCGACAAAACATTATGAAATAAAACATATCGTTTAACATTTTTTGCATTCTTTAATATGTATATATACAATGGAATAAAGAAAAAATGCCAATAAGAAATGATAACTCTATCTGGATTAATATTATTTATTATCTTTTTAGCACGAAACCAAGAAAATATATTTATCGGATTTAAAATTTTGTAAATACTATCACTATCAATATTCTTATCATGGTATTGATTTTTTCCAGGGAATAGAATAGAAGGATAAAGTTTTTTAAAACTTAATACGCTAACATCATGATTTTTTGAAAATTCGTTAAAAAGAGAGTAATGAAAATCAGAAATACCACCTCTTAATGGTGGAAATGGACCGATGGTAAGAATCTTCAATTGGTCTACTCAATTATTTCTTTAATGTAATTCTTAATTTTTTGCTCTTTATTGACAATTAACTCCCCTAATAAACCAAAAGTAAAAAGTTGAAGTCCAACAATAATTAAAATAGCGCCAAAGATTAACAAAGCAATATGCTGTTGAAATGGTTCAAAAAGAAAATATTTTAAATATAAAATATAAGATTCAACTATAACTCCTAATAAAGAAAACAACAAACCAATTGCTCCGAAAAAATGTAGAGGTCTATCCATATATTTTCCAAGAAATAGAATCGTTAGGAAATCAAAAAATCCTTCAGAATAACGTTTTGTACCATATTTTGATATTCCAAACTTCCTTTCTCTGTGATCAACCGCTAATTCAGAAACAGAAAAATTTTTCTGATGAGCTAAGAGAGGAATATATCGATGGCGACCACCATACAAATTGAGTGTAGTAACAACTTCTTTTCGAAGAACTTTGATACCGCAATTTGAATCATGAATCTTTAAACCGCTAAATAATCTCACAAAAAAATTGAATATGGAAGATGCAATTTTTTTCTCAAATGGATCTTTTCTGTTCTTCTTCCATCCTGAGACAAGATCATGTCCCTTGTTTAAATGATCTATAAGACTTTTAATCTCTTTTGGATTATCTTGCAAATCTCCATCAATCATTGCAATAATTGATCCTTGCGCTACATCAAAACCTGCTTGTAAAGCAATTGACTTTCCATAATTTCTATAAAGATTAATAATTCTAGAGTTTGGTAGGCTATTCATATTTGATTTAAGTATGGATAATGTATTATCAGTAGATCCATCATTAACAAAAATAACTTCCGTATCAGAGCTATTGTTATACAAAGCTGATAACTCGTCAATAAAATGAAGTATTGATTCAGACTCATTATAAAGAGGGACTATAATTGAAAGATTCATATCAGACTATTCTTTATCTAAAAATTTCCTATCTAAAAAAAGTAATTTATACTCTTGTTTATTATTATTAAAAGAAAATATCAATTCGTTAATTAAATTCCTATTATCAACTGAAATAAGCTTAGTTGAAACTGAAAATTCTTTTTTTGTGCTTAAATCCATTTCACTAAAAACATCTGGGATACCCCACATCAATTTTTTGTATGTATCTGCATCCATACTTGTTGCTATAGGAAAAAAATTATTAAAACTTTCTATATCAATATCTTTTCTATTTTTCATATCATGATAGCGTATATTTTGGTCAACAATCTCTACAAGAAATTGTTTCCTTCTTAAGAAATCTCTAAATATGATTGATGATGAACTTTCTGTAGATATAAAATCAAAATAAGAAACAAAATTATTCTTTCCTTTTGCAATCAGTTTTCCTGAACCAGAACTTTTATAGAATTTTTGCTCCATAGTTACAAGATTTGCATTTTTTGAATAGTCTATTTCAAAAAATTGGTTATTAGAACGGCACTTGAGTCATCATAAACAATTGATTCTGCTATAAATTCTTTTGCTTTTTCAAGATTGCCTAATTTAAAGTATATCCATCCAATAGTGTCAAGATAAGGAGATGTTTTTGGACTCAATTGAATTGCTTTCTCAGCTAAAGTAAGCGCATAATCAATTTCTTCATTACGCTCAACTAGACTGTAAGCATAATTATTGTAAGCTTGTGCATCTTTAGTATTCCTTGCAATCAAATCAATATATAATTGATCTGATTTTTCCCATTTTTTATTCTTATCATACGCCATAGCTAAACCATGCATAGCGGGAATAGAATCATTATCTATCTTAAGAGATTTTGCATAGTATGATTCTGCTTCTATAAATTTTTCTGTTGAATAATAAGCGATACCTAAAAAATAATTTATATCAAAATCATTAGGAAAAATATTCAAAGACTCTATCGACACTTCAATCGCACTTTCATAATCTTTTAAAGTAAGCAAAGAAATTATTTTATTGATATATCCTTCCCTTTCTTTTGGATAAAGAGCAATATGTTTTTCTGCTACTACAATTGATTCATCATATTTTTCTAGATCTCTATAAATATTTGAAAGATAATATAAAGCAAATCTATCATTATCATTTACTAACAAGGATTTTTGAAAATATGATTCAGCTTTATCAACTGAACCATTCATTAAATACTCATAACCTAACTGGTTATACAAATTATTAATAAATGGATTACTTCTTATATCTTCATTGTTAACAAGTTCTTCAATATCATCAAGATTATTAGCTTGTGGAAGCGCTTCAATAAACAATTGTAAATACTTTGGATTAGATGGATCTGCAAGTAAAAGTTTCTTTAATATTGTCTTTGAATAACGATGGTTAGATCTTAATGATAATTCTGCTGCTACCTCTAGAGCAAGAATCAATGAGCTATCTTTGTTATAAGCTTGTTGATAGTATACTAACGCTGAATCAACGTCATTTAATTCCGCTTTTAAATCACCAATAATGAATAAAACGTCTGCATTATCTTCATATTCTTCTGCAACTGCAATGAACATATCTAATGCTTTTTCTAATTCATTAAGCGCAATATATTTTTTCCCTAATGAAATACTATAATCTCTATTATTGTCGTCATAATCGATTGCTAGTAATCCATACTGAATACTTTTATCGTATTTTTGAATCATCCAATAACATTCAGAGATTGAATAGTAAATCTCTCCAGATAATGACCCCATTTCAATTGCATCTTGAAACTCAATAATTGCTCTTGAATAGTCTCCCTGTTCCATGAACATCAATCCATCCATAAAAAACTGAATTCCTTGGGAATCATCTATAGATTGATTTGATAAATCTTCTTTTTTCTCTTCATTATTATTAGGTAAGGAAGATATATCAATTTGGCTAGTCTGCGTACCGCAGGACCAAATAAAGAATAAACATGTTATAGTTATATATTTTTTAAACATCATGCAACAAATTACATACGTTTTGAATTTAATTAGACAGGATTATATAACTATAAAAAATCTTAACGAATGCTACTTTTTATCGTTAACAAAGGTCCCATTAATATTATAATTATTATTTTCTTTATCTTCTGAATCTAAAGAATCACTATCTACTGGTACGGTTTTAGGATTTTCTTCTGATATTAGACGAGAATTATTAATGATATTTTCATCAAATGAATTTGCAGGAAATTGAAAAATAAGAAACAAAATTGCACCTAAAGATAAAGTAAGATATGCAAAATTTTGACGAGAAAAACCAAAAATATCATTTGATTTTTCATCAGTTACACCAACATTAAGACTATCTATTTTTTCAGCTAGCTTTTTATCAAATTCTTCTGAAAGCTTCAAGGAATCAGATTCTCTCATTCTTGAGATAATATTACGCACCTCATCCACCTTTGATTGATATTCAGGGTTCTCAGCTAAAAAAGCTTCAAATTCTTTACGATCTTTTAAATCAAGATCTCCCTCAATCCAACTTGAGATTCTATCTTCAAACTTATTATAATCCATTTCTACTCCTTAAAGTGTTTCAATTTTTCAGCCAGTTGAATTCTGCCTCTATTAATTCTAGATTTGATTGTACCAACTGGTATTTCTAGTATCTTACTTATTTCTTGATAAGAAAGTTCCTGAAAATCTCTTAAAACTACTGCAATACGAAAATTTTCGGGAATCTCGTCTAAACATTTATTTAATTCTTCTACTGCTAGTTCATTTTGAACCTTTTTTTCTAAAGAATCTTCATTGCTTGGAACATCAATAGGCTGTCCTTGGTCATTCCACATTGATTCAGTTTTTCTTCGTTTATTTTTTCTTATTTCTGTCAATGCTAGATTTTTAGCAATGGTGTATATCCATGTAGAAAATTTTGCAACAGGTTTATAATAATGTTTATGAGTGAATAGCTTAATCATTGTTTCTTGAACAATATCTTCTGCAGCAAATTGATTATTTAAATATCGAAATACAAAATTATATAAAGGATCTTTATATCGTTTCACTAATTCATCGTAAGCGTGACGATCACCATTCTGAAATCGTTCAATTAATTGTTCATCAGTCAATTTAAATTCTTCATTCATATCTGTAGATTTGTGTGACAAGGTTTGTAAATTCTGACTCATTAATAATATTTCTCGTTTTAATCTTTTTATCTAAACCGGCTAATAAATTAATACCTCTTTCAATTTCTTCAAGAGTATATTTCTCTGAAGAAGAAGGAATCTTAGTAATAATTTTCCCTCTTAAATTGTTACGACTAAAGTCGGTTATTGTTCCATTGTTTATTTTAGTAAAAAATAATGCCTGTTTATTCTTTTTCCAATCATAAAAACTATCTAACCAATCTTGATTTACATCTTCTACGCTGTCAGCAAGAACACTTAATTTTGAGATTTCATTATAAATTGCTGAAAAATTATTGCCAAATATTTCAATCAAGTTATTAGCAATGTTATTACTTATTGGAAAATCAAAATCACTTGAAAAAACTTTAATCCATTTATTCATTTCGCTTTCAAACGGAACACTGATATCAATTACATGGAAAAAGGGTGTAATATCATTAACAAACTGACTTTTAATAAAATTTTTCTTTGATTTATAATCAAAACCAAGAAAAGAATTATCAGTGCATATAATAATATTAGAATTCTCATTGTTTGATAAAGCATTGATGAATAGATCTTTATTTTTTTTACTTACTTTATTAATGTTTTTGATGATTATGATTTTTTTTGACTGAAAAAGATCAATTGCACTTAGGCTATTCAAAATATCGTCTTGGACGCTAGCCTTATCAGAACAATCAAATGTGATAGATTCCAAAGAATCAGTATTATTTTCTTTAATCAAATTTTTGATATAGATATAAAGAAAATCATTGTCACCAACTAATAAAAAATTAGAGTCTGGATTTTTTTTAATACTTTGTATTGCTTGTATTGCTTTAATCATATTCTATTACTTTTCAGACTCGTTAACCACTACACCATAACTACCTGATTGTAGAACTGAAGCTTCAGAATTATTTTTATCTTCTATATTTACTTTTGTGTATTTACTCACAATAATAATAGCAAGAAAAGCAAGCGCAAAACTAATGAAACGTTCTGTAATAATATCCTTCAAATAAGGACTACTTCCCCAAATGATTGTTATAATAGATCCAGTAAATAAACCTGCAATTACACCTTTTCTTGTAATGCCCTTCCGCCATAGCGCAAGCAAGAGCGCAGGACCAAAAGAAGAACCAAGTCCGCTCCAAGCAAAACTAACAATACTAAATATAGTTTTACCGCTCCATTCAGAATACATTGCAACTAAATAAGCAAAAATTCCTAAAAGAATTGTGATGATTCTACTGTTTAACAGTTTGTCATCTTTTTTTGAAACCTGAACTCCTAAATCTTCACCAATAGCAGATGTTGAAACTAATAATTGAGAGTCTGCAGTAGACATCATTGCAGCAACTGCTCCTGATATGAGTAATCCGGCTAACCATGCAGGTAATAACGCTTCTGCAAGCATAGGCATAACATTTTCTACATCTTTATCTAAAAAGAAACCTTCTCCAAAATATCCCATGCCTACCACACCAATCAAAAAAGCTCCTGAAATGCCAGGGATAGCCCATAATGCAGCTATAATACGTGCTTGTTTCACTTCTTCAACAGACC
>LULN01000282.1_pt1 | contig 10396 bp, 10 predicted proteins | sample 728131 | NCBI WGS metagenome assembly LULN01 (sample SAMN03860288, study PRJNA289734) | marine metagenome | biome: seawater column; feature: ocean; material: water; isolation source: Red Sea water column Station 149 - depth 100m | place: Saudi Arabia: Red Sea | collected 2011-10-15 | depth 100 m
ACTTTCCCATCAATTACACCAACATACGGACAGCAGAAAAGATCCGCACCAAATACTAGAACAGTTCGTTTTGCTGATGGTTATGAACACAGAATATTATTTGGACTTGCTGCTCATCAAAATCCAAAAGTCTATAATTTTACTTTCGAGGTATCGGAAACAGATGCGGACACCATAGAAGGTTTTCTTGATAGTAGAGCAAATGATAGTGCCAGCTTTACTTTCACTCCACCAGGAGAAGGGTTCACAAAGACAGGAACTTATTCTCAATCAGGTACTACAGTAACAATTACTATCACAAGTCATGGTGTAGCTGTAGGAGATGAACTTACTATTGACTACACAACTGGATCGGCAACTGATGGTACATTTCTTGTCGCCTCGGTTACTGATTCAGATGTCTTTACTGTTACGGCTGCTGCCAGTGCTACCAATAGCGGTAATGTTTCGATTACTTTATCGGGTGCTGGTCAATATGTTTGCGAGGCTTGGAATAAATCTATACCATATAACAATAGAGCAACAATTCAAGCAACATTTAGAGAGGTGTTTGAACCATGAGCAGTTCTGCTATTGTTAGCAATCTTCAAAATACAAATCCGTCAGCAATAATTGAATTATTTACCTTACAACTTGATAATAATTTGCATGGTGCTACTACTATTTACAGGTTTCATGCAGGTAGTAGTCTTAAAGATAATGGAGAGATAGTTTGGGCTGGTAATACTTATCAAAGATTTCCTGTAAAAGCTGAAGGTTTTGCTTTTAGAAAAGGACAACTTCCTCGACCTACATTAACTTTAAGCAATGCTCTTGGAACAATTACATCTATTTTATTAACAGTAAATAATACAACTGTTGGTAATGATTTAACAGGTGCAACTGTCACTCGTATCAGAACTCTTGCAAGATTTTTAGATGCTGTTAATTTTCCTGGAGACATAAATCCTTATGGAACACCAGATGCTACAGCAGAGTTTCCGCAGGAAATTTATAAAATAGATAGGAAATCAGCAGAAAATAGAGATGCAGTACAATTTGAACTTGCATCAGTGTTTGATCTTGCTGGTATTCGTGCTGGTAGACAATGCACCAGAACAGAGTTTCCTTCTATTGGTACGGCTATAGGATGAATTGGAAAAACGCTGCTCTTAATCATGCTGAAACAGAAGATCCAAAAGAATCTGTTGGTCTTTTGTTAAATATCAGGGGTAAAGAAAGATATTATCCTTGTCGTAATCTTTCAATGACAGCACATCAATGCTTTATTTTAGATCCAGAAGATTATGTAAAGGCTACAAATGTAGGAGAAGTAACTGCTGTTGTTCATAGTCATCCGACAACACCTCCAGAAGCTAGTCAAGCAGATAAAGTTGCGTGTGAACAAAGTGGACTTCCATGGCATATTGTTAATCCTAAGACAAAACAATGGGGATATTATGAACCGCAGGGATATGAAGCACCTTTACTTGGTCGGCAATGGGTATGGGGGATTACAGATTGTTGGAGTTTAGTAAGAGATTATTACAAGCAAGAAAGAGGTATAGAGTTGAAAGATTATGAAAGACCAATTACTCCAGAAGAGTTTATGAAAGATCCTTTATTTGAAAGTTACGCTTGGAGAACAGGATTTAGAGAACTTAGACCCGATGAAAAATTACAAACTGGAGATGTTTTATTAATGAGTATTTTAGATTCAACTTTAAATCATGTAGCTATTTTCCTTGGAGATGAGGTATTACATCATTTAACCGATAGACTATCTTGTAGAGAGCCATATTCTTCTTGGTTGTTAAAATGTACAGGAAAGAGGTATCGTTATGCTTCGTAAAATAAAATTATATGGAGAACTTGCAAACTTTATAGGACATAAAGAGTTTGAAGTAAAAGTAGAAAGTTTATCTCATGCTGTTAGTTTTTTGATAAATAACTTTGAGGGTGTAGAAAAATATATGAGTCCTAAACATTATCAAGTAAAAGTTGGTAATTATGCTGTTGATGAATCAGAATTATGCCATCCTATTGGTCAAGAAGATATACATTTTATTCCTGTTATTACTGGTGCTGGTCGAGGTATTGGAAAAGTATTATTAGGTGCTGCGTTGATTGCAGGTGCGTTTATGTTTTCTCCCATGACTCTTGGATCTTTTACAGCAAAAGGTATAGCAGCAGGAGCAACTCCATTTGCCAAAATAGGATTTTTAGCTAAAGCTTCTCTATACGTTGGAACATCTTTAGTAATATCAGGTGTTAGTGATATGTTATTTCCTCTGCCTAAATTTGAAGGGTTTGAATCAGAAGAAGATCCTAGATTATCTTTTAATTTTAATGGCATACAAAATACATCAAGAGCTGGTACACCTGTGCCTATAGTTTACGGAGAAATATTCACTGGATCGGTTGTAATTAGTGCTTCGGTAGACACTGAACAGGTACAGGCATGACAGATATTAAACGTATTATTAGAGGTGCAAAAGGTGGGAATCCATCCCCTCCAAAACCCACTAGAGAACCTGATACTCTTCACAGTAGACAGTATGCAACTTTTTTAGATTTAATATCAGAAGGAGAAATAGAAGGTTTTGCTACTGCATCTAAAGAAGGCAGAACAAAAGGTACAACTGCATATAATAATGCTGCATTGAAAGATGTATTTTTGAATGATACTCCTGTTATTAGAGCTTCAGCAGATTCTACTGATATTCAAGATGTAGATAGAAACTTTCAAAATGTAACTTTTAATCCTAGATTTGGTACTGATAGTCAAACTCCTATACCAAATATAGATAGTAGTGTATCTACAACAAATGTCGGTGTAACAGTAACAAAAGCTACTCCAGTAACTAGACAGATTACAAATACAAATGTTGATAAGGTAAGAGTATCTGTTACTTTCCCTCAACTACAGAAAGCAACTGATGATGGAGATTTGCTTGGCAGTGAAGTTACTTTATCTATAGCTGTTCAATATAATTCTGGTGGTTTTACAACTGTTATAACTGACACAATAAAAGGTAGAAGTGGAGATGCGTACCAAAGAGATTATGGTATAGAACTTACAGGTGCATTTCCAGTAGACATTAGAGTAAGTAGAGTCACAGATGATGCTACAGACACTAATTTACAAGATACTTTTCAGTGGACAAGTTTTGGCGAAATAATTGAAGAATCTCGTACTTATAACAACAGTGCTTATACTGCTTTGCGTTTGGATTCAATGCAGTTCAGTTCGATTCCTGATAGAAAATTTAGGATAAGAGGAATTAAAGTAAGAATACCAGGTGCAGGTGCATCTAGCTCTGGCACTCCTACTGTTGACAGTACGACAGGTAGAATAGTGTATCCAGACGGATATATTTTTAACGGAGTTATGGGAGCAGCTACATGGTGTTCATGTCCTGCGATGATTCTGCTTGATCTCTTAACCACAAGTAGATATGGATTTGGAGATCACATAACAGATAGTTCTCTTGATCTTTTTAGTTTTGTAAATGCAAGTAAGTTTGCTAATACTCTTGTTGATGATGGTGCTGGAGGACAGGAAGCTAGATTTAGTTGCAATGTAAATATACAAAGTCCTAAAGAAGCCTTTGACTTAATAAATGAATTAGCAGGTGTTATGAGGTGTATGCCAATATGGTCTGCTGGTTCAATAACAATTACACAAGATAAACCTAGAGATCCAAGTTATTTATTTAGTCTCTCAAATGTAACCGAAGAGGGTTTTTCATATTCTGGTAGCAGCTTAAAAACAAGACATAGTGTTGTATCTGTTTCATATTTCAATATGGATAGCCAAGAAGTTGATTTTGAAGTGCATGAAGATACAGATTTGATAGCAAAAATAGGCACAGTTATTAAAAAAGTCAAAGCATTTGCTTGTACTTCAAGAGGTCAAGCCAGAAGATTAGCAAAGGCTATTGTATTTGCTGAAAATAATGAATCAGAAATTGTTACTTTTGCAACATCTATTGACGCTGGTGCGGTTGTAAGACCTGGTGCAATTATTGAAATTCAAGATCCAGTAAGAGCAGGAGTAAGAAGAGGAGGAAGATTATCTGCTGTTACTTCTACTACTGTTGTTACTGTTGATGATACTTCTGCTACTGATTTAGCTGTAGATGCTAGTGGTAATCCTGTTGGAGATGCAACATTAGCTGTAATTTTACCCGATGGTACTTTTGAAAGTAAGTCAATCTCATCTGTCTCAGGTGGCACTATCACTGTAAGTTCTGCTTTTTCTCAAACTCCTAATGTAAATACAAACTTTCTTATATCAAACGTAACTACTCAATCTCAGTTATTCAGAGTAATAACAGTAGAAGAAAATGATGGGATAAATTATGCAATCACAGCCTTATCTTATGTCGAAGGTAAATATGCTTTTATTGAAGATGGAGAAGCATTACCAGCTAGAGTTGTTTCTAAATTAAATGAACCAGCTAACCCTCCTTCTAACGTTACTGCTGTTGAAAGAATATTTCCTATTAATAATCAGGCTGTATCAAAGATTATTATTAGTTGGCAACCAATAGTCGGTGTTACTGAATATCAGGTTAATTACAGATTTGGCAATGATAATTTTATTAGTGAAAAAGTAGCTAGACCTGACTTTGAAATAGTGAACAGTAGAAAAGGAACTTATACGATTCAAGTATTTTCTTATAATGTTCAAAACGTAATATCAGCTAGTTCAAGTAATTTAACTTTTGAAGCTGTTGGTAAGACAGCAGTTCCACAAGATGTTACAGGGTTATTAGTTGAGCCAGTATCAGATCAGTTTATAAGACTACGTTTTGATAAGGCTACAGATATTGACGTTACGCATGGTGGAAACGTGGTTGTCAGACATAGTAACCTTACAGATGGAACGGGAACATTTACTAATTCTGTTGATATTATTCCTGCTTTACCAGGAAACGTATCTGAGACATTAGTACCAGCAGTAGATGGAGAGTATATTCTTAAATTCAGAGATGATGGTGGCAGACTAAGTTCTGGAGAAACTTCCGTTGTTGTAACAACTCCTGATCCTGTACCTAAGTTACTTGTATTAGCAGATAGAGAAGATACTGATGCGACTCCTTTTGCTGGAGATAAAGTTGATTGTTTCTTTTCTGATGATGTAAACGGACTTGTTCTTGGATCGTTAGAAACATTAGATAGTGTAACTGATTTTGATACTATCGCTGACTTTGACTTTCTTGGTGCTGTTGATATTACTGGAGGTCATTATGATTTCGCTTCTAAATTGGATTTAGGTGGCAAGCAACCACTAAGATTAAAACGTCATTTTGTTACACAGGGTTTCTATCCAAATGATCTAATTGATAAAAGATCAGGAAACATTGATACCTGGACAGATTTTGATGGTGCTACTGCCTTTGACGTAAATGCAAAACTATTGGTGGCAACAACTGACAGTGATCCAGCTACATCTGATTCGGCAACTTATACCCAATCTGGAACGACAATAACAGTAACAAAATCTAGTCATGGATTCAGTGCTGGTACTTTTGTCGATATTGATTTTACAAGTGGTGGTGCAACTGATGGATATTTTGAGGTTCAATCCGTTCCAAGTAGCAGTACATTTACTGTTACTGCATCATCCAGTGCAACAATATCAAGTAGCAACTGTAATATTGGAGCAGGATTTACTAAATTCAACACCCTTGCCAATGGAACATTCATTGGTCGAGGATTTAGGTTTAGATGTCAAATGGACTCAGATGACCCTGCACAATCTATAGAAGTGGATCAACTTGGTTACACAGCAGAACTTGATAGTAGAACTGAAACTGTAAATACTGCAATAGCATCTGGTACGTCAAGTAAAGCAGTTACGTTCCAACACGCTTTCTTTACAGGAACATCTGAACTTGGAGGATCTACTTCTGCTTATCTGCCTAATATTGGAATCACCATAGAAAATGCACAATCAGGCGATTTCTTTGTTTTGTCTAGTATTTCTGGAACGGGTTTTACTATTGATATAAAGAATGGCTCTAGTTTTGTTAATAGAAATTTCAAATATGCTGCAACGGGATTTGGGCGTGGTAGTTAATTTTAAAGTAGGATATACTTAGATAAAAAATTGGATTAGACAATGAGCCAGCACGATATGATAATTGATAACTCCACGGGAGCCAACGTGAGAGCAGACATCAATAATGCACTAGGAGCAATAGCAACAAATAATTCAGGATCTTCAGCACCATCTACAAACTACGCTAGTCAATATTTTGCAAATACTAATACTAGTATGATGCAGCTTAGAAATACTGCTAACAATGCTCATATAAATTTATTTAGTCTTGCTGGCGCACCTGCTTTTCCATTAGATGGAACAATTAATAGTATAAATATAGGAAAAGGAGCAAACTCTGTTGCTGGTAACACTGTTTTTGGAGAAAGTGCTTTAGATGCTTCTGTTACTGGTGGACTTAACACGGCTATAGGAAAAAATTCCTTATCAGCTTTAACTAGTGGAATAAAAAACACTGCGGTAGGCCATGATTCTTTATTGTTAAACACTACTGGTACATTGAATGTAGCTATAGGTCAAGCTACTTTAGATGCTAACACTAGTGGGTCACAGAATACTGCCTGTGGAGAGGGAGCTTTGTCAGAAAATACTACCGCTAATAATAATACAGCTGTAGGATATCAAGCTTTAGAAGAAAATACAACTGGTGCAAATAATGTAGCCGTTGGTTCTAGAGCCTTAGATGCGAACACTACAGGAGGTTCAAACACAGTTGTCGGAGATCAAGCTTTAAGTGAAAATTCAACAGGAGGGTCTAATACAGCAGTTGGACAAGGTGCTTTATATGCAAATACAACAGCTTCTAACAATACAGCTGTAGGTAAAGATGCATTAGTAGCAAACACAACTGGTGCTGGTAACGTTGCTGTTGGATATCGTGCCGCAGATTCAAATACTACAGGAACAAGACTTGTTGCGATTGGTCTTGATGCACTAGCTACAAGCACTACTGCAAATGATAATACTGCTGTTGGTTATAATTGCTTGAACGCAAATACTTCTGGGACTAATAATACAAGCATTGGTGGGTATTCTTTAGATGCTAATACTACAGGATCTCAAAACTCTGCTCTAGGTATTGGTGCTTTAGGTAATAACACAACTGCTGATGACAATACTGGACTCGGTTTTTCTGCTTTACATATAAATACCACTGGAACATCCAACGTAGCCGTAGGTGCTTATGCCTTAAGAAATAACACAACTGCGTCTGATAACGTAGCTTTAGGAAAAAATGCGTTATATACAAACACAACTGGTTCTTCAAACACAGCGTTAGGCTCTGTATGTCTAGATGAGAATACGACAGGAAGTAATAATACTGCTATAGGTAGGTCAACTTTAGGAGAGAATACTACTGCAAGTGATAATACTGGAGTTGGTTACAACGCATTAGGAGCAAACACAACTGGAGCATCAAATGATGCTGTAGGAGCTAATGCTTTAGATGCTAATACAACAGGCAGTAACAATGCTTCTTTTGGATCTCATTCATTAGGTGCAAATACAACAGGATCTTCAAACACTGCGGTTGGAAAACAAGCACTTCATAACAAAACAACTGCTGATAATAATGTTGCTGTTGGTAAAGATTCTTTATTTACTAATAATACAGGAGCTAATAATATAGCTGTAGGAACATCGGCTTTATATTCAAACACAACTGCGTCTGATAACGTAGCTTTAGGAAAAAATGCCTTATATACAAACACAACTGGATCTCAAAATACTGCTTTAGGTTCGCTTGCCTTAAGATATACGACCACAGGTACTCATAATGTTCGTATTGGTTATCTTGCTTTAGATGCCAACACAACTGGAGGAAGTAATGTAGCAGTTGGCTCTAGAGCCTTAGATGCAAACACAATGGCAAGTAATAATGTAGCTTTAGGTTATGAAGCATTAACAGCAAACACAACTGGAGGTAATAATGTAGCATTAGGTACTTTTGTTTTAGATGCTAATACTTATTAAACACCACTGGCACATTGAATGTAGCTGTAGGTCAAGCCGCTATGGATGCTAATACAACAGGTTCACAAAACACTGCTTGTGGAGAGGGGGCTTTATCAGAAAATACTACTGCAAATGACAATACTGCGGTAGGCTATCACTCCCTAGAAGTAAACACAACTGGAACGCAAAACACAGCTGTAGGTAAAGATGCTTTAGATGCTTGTACAACAGGTAGTTCAAATGCAGCGTTTGGTTTTGAAGCTGGCACTGCGGTAACTACAGGGTCTGATAATACAATGATCGGCCAAGAAGCTGGACAGGATATAACCTTTGACGACAGGAGGTAATAATGTAGTAATTGGACATGACGCTGGCAGATCCAATTCACCTTCTGGAAGTTTAACTACAGACAACAATGTTGTGTGTTTAGGAAATAATGATATTACAAGTTTCTATTGCAAAATTTCTACAATACAAACTTCTGACATAAGAGATAAAACTGATATTAATGACTTTACATATGGACTTTCATGGGTTGAAAAGCTACGCCCTGTGACTTACAAATGGGATATGAGATCAAAATATGAAGATGGTGTACCTAATGGAAGTAAAAAGGAAGAAAAATTACATCTTGGATTTATTGCACAAGAAGAATTAGAAATAGAAAAAGAGCATGGTTTTGCAAATGATAAAAACGATATGCTTCTTGTTAATAAAAATGCTGATGGAAATTATGGTATGCATTATGACCGACTTGTACCAATTCTTGTTAATGCTATAAAAGAGCTATCCGTAAAAGTCACAGCCCTCGAAGCAGGGTAAACTGTAAACAACTACTTTTTTTATCATGGAAGAAAGAACCGCAGATGAAATCGCAGCAATCTTCTCTGCTGCTGGTGATAGCGTTACTGTAATAGGTATTGCTCAAACATCAGATGAAACTGATGATGAGTACAAAGACAGGATCAAGCGTAATGTAGAGCATCTTGAAATTATCAAGGCTTACAAAAAACTTGATGAAACAACTTCTATATGGGGTTCAGAATCTTTTACAGAGATTTTGGAACAGCAGATTCTTGAGATTCAAGAGACATCCGAAGCAAACCAGCCATCAGATACAGAGGCATCAACCCCACAAGAAGCAACAGCACCATCAGAGTAAGTGGTGCTACCATTTTATTAAGTAATTCTTTGACCATATGTTTCAAAAAATCGCAAACATTTTAAGTATTGTCTCATTTGTAATGGTAACTTCTGTTATTGGTGGAGGGTACTTTGGTTACAAGTATGTAACTTCAGAACAATTCCAGACAAAGATGATGAATAAAGTTCTTGGTAGTGTACAAGAAATGATGCCTAAAGTATTAGAAAAAGGATTACCTAAAGTTACTGGTCCATCAATGCCTGTACCAAAAGGTTTACCTAAATTATGAACTGTTATTGGTGCGGTACAGAGTTAATCATAGGTGGCGATATTGATATTGAAGAGGATATGAATGGTTATCCTGAGTTTTCGGTGATGACTAATTTGTCTTGTCCTAAATGCTTCTCAGAGGTAGAGGTATTAAAGAAACGAGATGCCTACGATTGAAATACCTGACATAAGTATTCCTGAGATTTACATTCCAGACGTTCCAGAAATATATACTCCTCATTACATAACTATTACTGAGCCACCTGATATTGATGTTCCTGGTTGTACCTATCAGCATCGTGATATAAAAAATACTGGTAATCGTAATTTATTATTGGAAGATCCTAATGGTGTATATACAACGTGTGATTTTCCGTTTCCTGGTTTTGTACCTCTTGACTATACACCTGAGAATCTTGTCATTACAGAAGAACCGCTTGTCAATAATGAACCACCGCCCTTACCAGAATCAAAGCAACCAGAAATACCAGAAATTAAAAAAGATAAAGATATTGAATTAGAACCTTGTCCTAGTAAGAAAGATCAGAGGGTTGGAGATTTTCGTAACGAAAAACGATTGGAACGTGTTATCCGGCATGAAAGAGGGCAAGATGGGATTGAATGTATAACTTTGTATGAAGACGTACCTTTTGTGGATCAATACATCCCAGAACTTAGTACTATTGTCTCTACTGCTGTTATCGGTCTTGTGGCTGCGAGTTCTCCTCTTATTCTTAATATAATAAAACCAGCTATTAAAAATATATTTAAGAAATTAACTACTAAGAAAAAAGATAAGGTAAAATAATAAAACCCTATTCTCCAAGGCAATGGATAGGGCGTCTAGGTAGACAAGTCTAACCTGCTTGTCTACTGCTTTAATTCGTGCGTATGTGGGATAACTTGATTTGGGGGGACGTTAACAATAATATCTTCACAGGTAATAGCACTAGGAGTATTGGGTTTAAAAGTTACTC
>LULN01000447.1_pt1 | contig 10381 bp, 9 predicted proteins | sample 728131 | NCBI WGS metagenome assembly LULN01 (sample SAMN03860288, study PRJNA289734) | marine metagenome | biome: seawater column; feature: ocean; material: water; isolation source: Red Sea water column Station 149 - depth 100m | place: Saudi Arabia: Red Sea | collected 2011-10-15 | depth 100 m
GGCGTGTCCATTAGCTTTCCATTGAGATCGTACTTCCAACCATGATAGGGACATATCATGTGCTTGCAGACACCCTCTTTATTTGAGATCACTTTGGCCGCTCTATGCCTGCAGACATTATGAAAAGCCTTTAGATTACCCGAGTTATCTCTGACGACGATAATTGGATAGTTGATTAAATCAGTGGTTATATATGATCCAGAGGTTGTTAATTGATCTGATCTTCCGACCCAGAGCCACTCGTTTTTAAATATGCTTTCAGTCTCCTGATTGAAAACAGATGACGAGTGATAGAAGTCTGACGATAAAGTTTTTGTCCTGGACATAAAAATGATTTAAAACGATATTATGATCTGTAATCATATTAAATGAAATTAGATTAAGGACCACCCATTAAATTAGAAAGTAAAGTTGCATTAATTACAGGAGCCTCGACAGGAATTGGGGCAGGAATAGCAGCTGCATTTGCAAAAGAAGGCGCCAAGGTAGTTATAAACTATCCAAATGAAGAGGAAGAAGAAAACGCACAAAGTGTTTTAAGCGAGATTTCTAAATATTCAGATTCATCGACTATTTTAAAAGCAGACGTTTCTAATTCAGCAGAAGTTTCAAAAATGGTTCAATCTGTAACTGATCAATATAAGAGAATTGATATCCTTGTTAATAATGCTGGTATCGCTACCAGTGCCCCAATACATGAAATGACAGATGCAATGTGGGATGAATTAATTTCAATCCATCTTAATGGGACCTTCTATGCGACAAGAGAATGTTTGAAGGTAATGTATGAACAAGAATATGGCAGAATAATTAATACAGCATCGCAATTAGCATACAAAGGCAGTCCAGGTTTTTCACATTACACAGCAGCCAAAGGTGCAATCATATCATTTACCAGATCACTCTCTCTTGAAATTGGAAAAATGAATATAAGAGCAAACTGTGTAGCACCTGGCGCTACGATGACAAGGATGCTATCAGAAGTACCGACTGAGATTCTAGATGGCATCAAAGCGTCCATACCTAAAGGAACAATTGCAAACATAGAGGAAATAGTGCCTGCATATGTGTTTTTAGCTTCAGACGACGGCGATCATTTTGTAGGACAAACGATTAGCCCAAATGGCGGAGATCATTTCTTATAGAACATAATATTTTGTAAATCAGTTCTTATATTATAAAATCGTATATATAGAGATAATGAAGTATTTAAATGTCAATATGTATGCTATATGATAATAAATAGTAATAAGGTTACTCCAGAGTTCCTCGATACACTAAAGATTAAGGATAAGGCCTATTTTATATCAATTGAGGATTACAAAGGTTTTAGAATTAAGGTAAACCCTTCAGGTAGGATAAGTTTTGTAACCTACGCACGAATTAAAGGCGGCGGCAAACCTAGAACTATAACTCATGGTTCAAAAAATAAACTCCCATTCCCAGTGGCAATTGATTTACATATTCAATCAATTGATCTCTTAAATAAAGGCATTGATCCTAACCTTCTAAAAAAAACAAAAAGAGACCAATTTTATGGTTCTATAAAGTTTATTGATCTTGCAAATGAATATATCTCCAGTAAAAAATTATCAGGCGAACATTCTGATCAACACTCTGACCACAATTCTAAATACTTGATTGCAACAAAACTTAAGGCATTTCATGAAGACAATATTGAAAATATTACTATAGAGAAATTAGAATCATGGTTTAGGAACAATAAGCACACACCAGCAGCATCTAAGAATGCATTGATGCTATTATCTAAAATATTCAAATATGCAACAGCAACTGGTTTTTATCATTTACAAAATAATCCTGTAAGTGAATTGAAAGATTCGCTTTTCATAGGCAATCAAAAAACATCTAAAAAACAGTTAGATCTAGAGAGTGAGTATTCAGAATATCTATACAATCTATGCGACCCTATGAGCGAATACAGTTTAAACCCAATTACGAGGAATATTATTTATTTGATGACCATCACAGGGTTAAAAAAGACTGACATATTAAATTTAAAAAAGGATCAAATTATTGAAAATAGCCATATAAATATTAATAGAAGAAAAAGCTTCATTCAGATAGTGCCAATTACAGATGACATACAGTCCATTTTAGAGCATACAAATCAGTATCTAAATTCAGAAGCTAAATCATTTAATAACGACTATATTTTTTACAACCCAGTAACTAAGAAACCGATAACAAACCTAAGAAAATCCTTTATAAAGATTTCCTCATCTTTTGATTGGAATCTATACCCAGAAGCTATCAGAAAAAGCTTTGCAAATATTTGTGATGAAGTTGCAATACCAAGAAAGCACTATTACCAGTTACTAGGTATTAGGGAAAGTTATATTCCTCATAGTGATGGAAAACTTGAGCATGAACAAATCAATAAACTAAGGGATTCACTTCGCTGTGTACAGGATGAAATTAATAACAAATGTCCTTTGATAGTCCCTGGAAGATATAACAGAATATCTGATCTCTTATTTTCGTAATCTATGTATGCTATTTGATTTTATCGAAGAGATATATCTATAAGTGACTGATATATATGGCAATAATATCAGGACATAATATTAATATAATACGACTGACCTTATTGACTCACCTTTGTGCATTAGATGAAATGCTTCATTGATTTCTTCAAGGGGCATTGTATGTGTGATCATATCATCTATATTAATCTTTCCATCCATATACCAATCAACAATTTTTGGTACATCTGTTCGACCTCTTGCTCCACCAAAAGCAGACCCTCTCCATACTCGTCCAGTCACTAATTGAAATGGTCTTGTCGATATTTCCTGACCTGCACCCGCAACACCAATGATTACAGATTCACCCCATCCTTTATGACAACACTCAAGAGCTTGTCTCATTGTGTCCACATTACCAATGCACTCAAATGAATAATCGGCACCACCACCTGTGAGATCAATTATAGCTTCCACTACATCATCTATTTTTGTTGGGTTTATAAAGTCAGTCATTCCAAATTTTGTCGCTAAAGGTACTTTCGATTCGTTAATATCGATTCCAACTATTTTATTTGCACCAACCATTTTTGCTCCTTGGATAACATTCAGGCCAATACCACCTAATCCAAATACTACGACATTAGAGCCCGGCTCAACTTTTGCATCATAAACCACAGCACCGATGCCTGTTGTTACACCGCAACCTATGTAGCAAATTTTGTCAAACGGTGCGTCTTGTCTCACCTTCGCAACTGCAATCTCAGGCATGACTGAATAATTTGAGAATGTAGAGCAACCCATATAGTGGTATATAGGATCACCATTCAGAGAAAATCTTGACGTTCCATCCGGCATCAGACCCTGACCTTGTGTTTCTCTAATTGATTGGCAAAGGTTTGTTTTTGGATTCAAACAAAAATTACAGTCTCTGCATTCAGGTGTATATAGAGGTATAACATGATCTCCAGGCTTTACAGAAGTCACATTTTTGCCTACTTCCATTACTATACCAGCGCCTTCATGTCCAAGCACTGAAGGAAAGATACCTTCTGGATCATCGCCAGATAATGTAAATGCATCTGTGTGACACACACCAGTTGCTTTGATCTCTACCAATACTTCATTATCACCTGGGCCATCTAAATCCAATTCTTCAATGACAAGATCTTCACCGGCTTTAACTGCAATTGCTGCTTTTGTTTTCATTTCCCCTCCTGAATATGACTATCAATAAGAATATCAATTATTGGACTTATATTAAACAGTCGAAGTGATTAGATTATTTTCAAATCGAATGCTAATGTAGTTAAAAATTTTTAGTTTCTGATATGCATAGATCCTTCAGAGAGGTTATTGAATTACTCGAGTCACAAGACAAGCTTGTTAGGCTTAAAAACTCGGTTAACCCAAAGTATGAAATGGCAGCACTAATGAAGACTCTTGAAGACGAGTCCAAGGCTTTCATTTTCGAAAACGTACAGAATTCCAACTATAAAGCAGTGGGCGGTTTATTCACTTCGATGGGTCGTTATGGACTCATCTTTAATGAAGATGGCAGTGAAGATTTCACCTATGAGCAAGCTGGGCAAAAGGTCATGTCTGGTATTGCAAATCCAATACCATACAAAACCATTGAAGAAGGCCATGTAACTGAAAGGATACTCAAAGGAAATGACATTGATTTAACTAAGCTTCCTGCCCCAACTTTTTTTGAGCTCGATACTGGGCCTTTTTTAACAGCTGCAGTTGGAATATTTAAAAAACCGAATGGTGAGATAAATGTTGGATTTTACCGATGTTTAATAATTGATAAGGAAAATTTATTAATCAACGCAAGTGGTTTGAGTGATCTGAGAAAAGCTTATGCTTGGCATAAAGAAAACAATAAAGAGATGAGAGTCGCTATGGTACTGGGGGCACCACCAGCCTTACTGATGGCTGCAGCATCTAAATCTCCAGATGAGATTTCAGAGTTAGATGTTGCAGGTGGTATTAATGGCGAGGCCATTGAAGTCATAGCCGGACCAGATTCCGGCCTTCCAATTCCTGCAGATTGTGAGATGGCATTTGAGACCATTGTTGATCTCGACAATATGGTCGAGAACACCCTAGGTGAGTTTGGTGCTCAGTACGGTACCGAGCATGCCCCTATGTGTAAAGTAACAAGCATGCTTCAAAGAAATGACGCAATGTTTTATACATTGATGGCTGGCAGAGCAAAGGAGCACAACAATCTTGGCTATCTTACTGTCTACGGTATCTCAAAAGGACTAGAGCAGAAAATCAGACAAGGTTACCCAAATGTGACAGACATTGCTGTTCATTTTGACACAAAAATTGGCCCATTGATGCATCTCGCGATTGCCATCAAAAAGAAAAATGACGATGAACCAGGGCAAATGATAAAAGAACTTTTTGAAATGAACATGGGCTTTTTTAATCTTGCCTGGATGGCAAAACGAATCATCATTGTAGATGATGATGTCGACCCTAATGATATGGATGATGTTGAGTGGGCTACATGGACGAGAATGGGTAGAGCTGAGAAGTTATATACTTTTCCCAATTTTGTAACGTGGGAAGTTGATAGAGCAGCACTTCCTGATGGCACATCAGCCAGAATAGGTATTGATGCAACCAAAGATATGGATTATGCGGATGATTTAGTTAAGCCTGTAATTCCAAATGAAGAAAACATAGACCTAAAAGACTACATCTAGGAAATACTAATGATTGATCCATATTTAGCAGTAGCCTTACAAACCAAGGTAAAGCATGTAAAAACCAGGAATGAGGTTCAGGTTAATCTTGATCATATTGGGAATATGATTGAGATGGTGACACATATGTGCTCACTGGAATTACCTGTTCGATTAATTGCATTAGGAGAAGGTGCAATTCAAGGTTTTGTGGATGAGATATTGGATATGAATCAGGCAGAATATGCAAAAACAATGGCAGCAGAAATCCCTGGCCCTGAAACAGACTTTCTAGGCAAGCTAGCAAAAGAGAAAGGCACCTATATCATTGGCCAACTCAAGGAAAAGCTTCCGGAATATAAAGATAGATTTTTCAATACAATATTTATTATTGATGAAAACGGTGATGTCATATACAAGCATCATAAGAACATTGTTGTATTCGTTGAACACTCAACAACGCCTCATGATGTTTACGACCAATGGGTTGAGCAGCATGGCGACTCAATCGAAGCTTTTTTCCCAGTTGCAAAAACACCAATAGGAAATATTGCAGGCACTGTTGGAGTTGAGGGCTCTTTTCCAGAGTCATTCAGAGCATTCGCTTTGAATGGTGCAGAAATTCTTTACCGTGCATCTTTGCCTGAGCCTTGGGTATCGAGAGAAATTTTTGAGGTTCAGAATCGATCAAGAGCGATAGACAACACTGCTTATATGATAGCGCCAAATACAGGATCATTGATAATGCCATCGGAAAGTGGCGGCGATCCAACAATAATTGATGGTGCCTTGGGCGGTAGGTCTTCGATAAACATCGAAGCTTTGAGACACTACCGACAAAACGCAAGATTTCAAAACTGGATTCCATATCTTAAAACTGAAATTTTTAAGAAGCTCTATGACAGGCCTATATGGCCAAGCAATCTTCCGCCTATGAATCATGACGATGCAGGAAATGTCTTCAATGATTCAATCAAGAAGCTTATTAAATCTGGAATCTATACAGAAAAGTCAAAAAAATAAATGCTACCAAAAAGATTTAAACCAGCTGGTACATTTGAACTGATCAGGCTAGGGGGTGATCATGATGGCGGTTATCTTGTTGATCCAAAATCTATTCAAGAATCATCCTCACTTCTCGCTCTAGGAATCGGAAGAAATTGGAGCTTCGAAGAAGATTTTATAGAGAAGAAGAGAGTTAAGGTACATGCCTATGATTACTCAATAGGTACCAGTTACTGGATTAAGCATTTTTTCAAAAGACTTTTATCAATCCTTATAGGCAGGTTCACCGCTCCTTTTAAAGCCATAAAGCTATATTTGGAGTTCAAAGAATTTTTTAAAAGTCATGCCACTTTATTCTTGGAAAAAATTGGCACCGCACCAGGCTGTGATACGAATTTGAATCAGGCCATGGAAAGACTTGATGATGCACCAATATTTCTAAAAGTTGATATTGAGGGATATGAGTACCAAATTCTAGACGAGATCGTTGCATGCAGTGATCGTTTGTCAGGCTTGGTAATTGAATTCCATTTAGTCTCAAAAAACAAAGAGAAAATTGAAAAATTTTTAACCGAAATAAAACTCGAGCTGATTCATATTCATCCAAATAATAATCGTTTAGACGATGAGGGCGATCCAAAAGCAATTGAACTTTCCTTCTCAAAGAATCCAAAAAAAATTGGAAATAGATTTATGCATCCTCATGAGCTTGATCAAGACAATGTTCCAAGAAAAGAGGCGGTAGATTTAAGATTCAGTGAAATCTAGCTCTATTAAGACCATTCTTTTTGTTGCCTCTATCACATCTTTCTCAATGGGCTTTCCATTCTTATAGCCAACACCTCCAAAAAAACCATCGATACGACTATGCTCAAAAAGGGCATTAAGCTTTGGATAGATATAATCCAAATCATCAGGCTCAGCATTAATTTTTGATTGGATTTCTTTGCCTTTAAATAGAATTTTTATTTCATCAATACTGGTTAGGTTTCTCCACCAAATATTTGGTTTATCGGTGACGCATGTCAGCAACCCTTTACGGTGCTCAAAGAAACTTACCGGGATGAAGTATTTTTTCCCTGTTTTCGCACCAGTGACATATAGAACCAAAACACTATGACTCACAAAGAAATGGAAGGGCGATCTTAAAATAAAGATCATGATTGGATTGATAAAAAAACGCCAAATCATTTTCTATGACCCAGCTTCAGTTTTCTTAATTCGCTCTGCGACGGACTCCTTGATTTTATATGGCTCCCAATTTTTAGGAGCGGTATATATACCAAGTTTTACCATCTTATTAACCTGGTGCTTAACCAGCTCAACCTGATCTTCTTCAGTAAATGGAGGTTCATCCATACATAAATTTTTTGGATATATGCCGCCTTTTGCCATCATTGCATCATAGATGACTTTGTATTCCTCAACTCTCATATCTTTCGCTAAGTTTTGCCACTGTCCTCTCAGCCTAAAGTCTCTCAATCCATCAATATTTATAATTGCACTAACGAGCGCTTCTCCACCACTAAGGTATTCAGAAATGATCTGGCCTCTGTAGTCAATAATCTGGCTTTTGCCATTACTGAATTTGAAGTCTTCTCCGCCAGGCATGTAGATTCCACCAATATTTGGAGCAAGCACATAACAAGTATTAAATATCGCATGAGATTGATTCTGTATTTGATTCATATTGTTTCCCATCCATGGCTCCGGATACTGAGATCTATATATTATTTCAGCTCCATTCATAGCCAGTCCTCTGGCCGCTTCAGGATAACTTCCCTCTGCACAGATTAAGGTTCCAATATTGCCAATTTCAGTTTTTGCGACAGGATATAAAGCATCATGAAGTTTCTCTGGATCATCACCATATTTCTCAAGATAAACATCCCAAATATCACTCGGAGCTGTGTTGGTTTCTTTTTGATAAAAAGATGTTTTGATATGGGTATGAATTAGTTCTCCATTTGGATCTATGATGAACGCCACATTAAAGATCCTATCAGGCATAAGATCTGGAACTTTGGCAACCATTTGAGCAATTAAGAATATATTGAATTGCTTACATATTTCGCCAAGAAACTCTGTTTCCTTTCCTGGTATTTCAGGCACAACCTCATTATATATACGGAGGTGTTCTTCGCCTCCACCAAGGCACCAGCCTCCAATTCCACCTTCAGAGACTGAGACAAGTTGAACAGGCAAATCCAAGCTACAATTCCACACAGAATAAGCGATGCTGGTCTGGAGTCTTTCCAGATCCTTCCAGTAATCATCTATGCTGGTAGCCATATGTGATTCGTTTTGTATTCCGACAGCTGAATATTGGAGAGTCATTGTTTCACCTTTTGTAAAAACTCAAATTTAAAAAAATCCATTCAATCAATAACATATTACAGTATATTGATTATTTACAAATTAAATCAAAGGGGAGAGCATGTCAGAGAACGAGAATATGAATACAACATCCAGTGAAATATCTTTCAAGGATATCCCTTTTAACTCCTATAAGATTTTCTTCATTTGTTTAATTGGAGTAACTTTTGCAAATCTGGATCACTCAATTTTCATATTGGTCAGTGAAAAATTCCAAAATGAATTCGGATGGTCATTAACTGATGTGGGCTGGTATGTGGCAATAACATTTTTTATATCGGGAATTCTCTGCACACAAGTCGGTGTTCTCACGGATAGAATCGGAAGAAGAAAGTCCCTTTTATGGTCAACCTTCCTGACTCCCATTTTTGTTGCTTTTTTAGCCATTGCTCCAAATACAATTTCTGTACTGATTGCGAGAACATTGGGCTTTACTGCTGCTGGGGCTCAATCGCCAATTACATTGACTACAGTAACTGAGTCATCTCCGCCTAGATATAGAGGTCTATTCACAGGCATACTCCAGATTGGGTTTCCCTTAGGCTGGTTCTTTGCATCAGTTTTGGTGGCATTCATGATTGAGCAACTGGGAATCAATTGGCGATATACTTTTTTACTGGCTCTGCTTTTCCTTCCATATGGTTGGATAATATACAAGTATCTTCCTGAATCTGAAGCTTGGCTAAAATCACAAGCCTCAAAAGCACAAGATGAGCCGTCCGTAAGCACTATGGTTCTATTTCAGAAAAAGTGGAGGAGAAAATCACTGCTTCTCTTTACAGGCCAATTTCTTTATGCATTTGCATATGGCAGCACATTGATGTTGGTCTTGTATTTCACCCAAGCAAGAGGCTGGAATATAGTGGATGCAATCAAAATCGTTGGCTACTCATACGGGATAGGCGCTTTTGGATACATCGCTGCTGCAATTGTCGGTGAGTTTTTCCTAATTAGAAGAAATACAATCATCCTTTGGGCGCTTTCTGGAAGTCTCGCCTTTATCATGTTGATCTGGTGGGCACAGGGATGGACCCAAGTGTTGATTGTATACGGGCTTATGACACTATTTTTCTATGGCGCTTATGCTGTCATGGCAACTTTTATTGCAGAGAATTTTCCAGCTGAACTCAGGGCGACTGCAGCAAGTTTTTCTGGAACACTTGCAATCAATCTAGGTTTTGGATTAGGACCTCTTGCCATTACTTATGCAGCGACTGCTTTTGGCTGGAATATGGGTTACACATACGTTGGGATAATACCAATCATTCTTGCAGCAATTATATTTATGTTTCTTGAGCCAGTCCCAAGAGAGGATGTATTCTAAATTTAGGCTTCTGAATATTTTTCAAAATCACATGTGAAGTCATGAAAGGTATGATTGGGTTCATACGCAAAGGGTTTCCATCCCAAATGCTCATAGTCTCAAACTAGAGACGTGGGCTTTATAAGCCCTCCCGTTTGAACAACTGCACCGAAATTCTCACGACCTCTGAACATCATTGGGTCCCACCCGTGATACATATAGAGCATATTAGGCCCCATCGCAGATGTTACATGTGCTTGAGCAATAAATGACCCTGATTTGCTGAACACTCGAATCAACTCGCCGTCCTCAACACCCTTAGAATTTGCATCTTCTGGATTGACATAGACATCAGGCTCTCCTCTTTGTAGGCTGAGAAGGAAGCTATCATCACGCCACATGCTGTGGATACCGTGCCTAGCATGACCCATCAGCATTTTCATGGGATAGCCTTCATTGATTAGTGCATCTTTATGTCCAGGCAATGCTTCATCGAATTTAACAAACCA
>LULN01000355.1_pt1 | contig 10347 bp, 15 predicted proteins | sample 728131 | NCBI WGS metagenome assembly LULN01 (sample SAMN03860288, study PRJNA289734) | marine metagenome | biome: seawater column; feature: ocean; material: water; isolation source: Red Sea water column Station 149 - depth 100m | place: Saudi Arabia: Red Sea | collected 2011-10-15 | depth 100 m
TAGCAAGACAACAACCGTTAGTCATAGTTTAAATATTTTATGTATTTTTGTTTTTAAATTATATCAATGGCAAGTTTTTTAGACAGAATCAGAAATAGCATTAAAGCATTTGGGCAAACCAACACAAACGAATCATACAATAGATTTATATATAATGTGTTGGGAAAGAATACAGTTGTTGGAAATATTAATGATGATGATTTTATTAGAAGGGGTTATGCTTACAACCCTACAATATATTCTTTAATAAACCTTATAAGCAAAGCAGCCATAACAGTTCCATATACAATATACCAAAAAGTTGATGAACAAAATATAAAAGAATACAAAGCGTTAACAAGCAATTCTTTAAATGAAGAAAGTTTGTTAAAAGCTAAGTTAATGAGAAAACATATATTCAAAGAAATTGAACATTCTGCTTTGAGTAAGTTATTGCAAAGACCTAACCCAACACAATCTTGGAGTACATTTTTAGAAGAACTTATTGGCTTTGGTAAATTAACTGGTAACAGATATATATATTCTATATATCCAGATGGTGGTGAAAACAAAGATATTGCATATCAACTTTATAACTTACCTGCACATTTAATTGAAATAAAAAGTGATGGAATATTTAAGCCAGTATCAAAGTACACAATGAATTATAATGATAGTAAATATGATTTAGATGCTGATGAAGTATTACATATTGCAGACTGGAACCCAGATTATGATGGTAGTGGCTCACATTTATACGGTCAATCACCAATAAAAGCAGGTATAAGGGTAATGACTACAAACAATGAAGCAGTAGAAACATCATTAAAATATTTACATAATCAATCTGCTAGAGGGATGCTAACACCAGATGATGACAACTTAACACCTACACAAGCACAACAATTAAAGTCTGCATTTAGAAGAAACTTTCAAGGAACAAAATCTGCTAATGATATAATGATTACTGGAAAGAAATTTAGTTGGGTAAACTTTGGATTGTCAGCAGCAGACCTACAATTATTAGAATCATATAAAGCAAGTAAACAAGATTTAGCAAACCTATTTGGTGTACCAGTTCTTTTATTAACAGGTGAACACGCAACCTATGATAATTATAGAACTTCAAGACAAGTGTTGTTTACTAATTGTGTAATACCAGAATTAAATAAACTAAGAGATAGTTTAAATGCTTTTTTAGTTCCACAATTTGGTGAAGATTTATATTTAGATTTTGATTATTCTGTTATCCCAGAACTGATGCCAGAACAAGCAAAGTTAGTTGACCAATTATCTAAGTCTTATTGGCTTACAACAAATGAAAAAAGGGAAGCAGTAGGATATGGTGTTGATGAAGATAACCCAGTAATGAATGACTATTTAGTTCCAAGTGGAATGATACCAATATCAGATTTAGATTTAGGTATTGATGAAACAGTTACATTTCCAACCACTACACCAAATGTTGAAGAAGAAGTTGTTGAAGAAGAAGTGATAGAAGAAATAATTGAAGAAGAAGAAAAACAAGAAATGTCAGCAAGATTAAGAAAGGCATTACAAAAAAAAGCTGATGACCATAATGAAGAAGTTGGTGATGACAAAACAAAAAGAACAAATGTAAGAACATTATTTGCTGTATATAAAAGGGGTGTTGGTGCTTATAGAACTAACCCAGAATCAGTTAGACCTACAGTAAGTTCACCAGACCAATGGGCAATGGCTCGTGTAAACTCATATCTTTATGCTTTAAAAAATGGTAAGTTTAGAAGTGGAAGGCACGATACAGATTTGCTACCAGAAGGACACCCAATGAGTAGCCAAAATGAAAAAGATTTATCTAATGAAGTTTATGCAACTGAAAATGAAGCTATGGATAGAGCAGAACAAATAGGATGCTCTACAACTCATTCACATCAAACTGAAGATGGTGAAGTATTTATGCCTTGTGGTTCAATGGAAGAACTTGAAGATGCACTTGCAAATGAAAATAAAGAAGAACTTTATAGCAATTATCCTAAATCTGCAATAGAAAAAGCAAAGAAAGCGAAAGAAATAAATGAATCATTTGGTAATCCTTGTGCAACTTTGGTTGGTAAAAATAGGGCAACAGATTTAATTGAAGGTAGGGGGTTATCATTAGAGATAGTAAAGAAAACATTTGCATATTTATCAAGGGCATTTGAATATGTAAGTGGTGATTATGTAGATGAAAAAGATAAACCAATTTGTGGTGATATATCTTTTTCATTATGGGGTGGTGATAATAAAGTTTCTAAAATAGAAGATGATGCAATGTATAAATGGTGTAAAAAAATCTTAGAAAAAAACGATGAATAATGCCATTACCAAATCCAAAACCAACAGAAAGCAATAATCAATTTATTCAAAGATGTATTATAGATGACACAATGCTATCTGAATATCCAGATAGAAGGCAACGATATGCTGTTTGTGTTTCTCTATCTACAAAAAAAACTGTTTTAAACAAACAACAAAAAAGAAAAATTGCTAAAGAATTTGAAAAACAAGTAAGAATAGCAATGAAAAAAAATTATCCTATTGCTTATCAGTTTTATATTAAGGGTTATGAAAAAGCATTAGAGATGTTTAAAGAAAACCCAAGTCCAAATAACCCAAACTACAATAAATTATTTACAGAAAATGAAGTAAAAGAAATGTATAAACAGATGTATAGACAAACAGGGTTACGTTTTAATTTATGGTATAGAGATAAATTTAAAATGTTTATTGAAAAACAAATAACAGAATATGAGGGTGATAGATTACTTGATAGGGCTGAAGTAATGACTAACTTATCACCTAGTGAACAAACAAATCTTGAATCAACTATTATAGAAGGTATGGATAGTTATGCAGATAATAGAGAAGGGTATTTAGCATTGGTTAAAGAAGTTTCTGCTGTAAATGGTGTAGCTATTGAAACATTAAGAAAGGTAATTACAAAACTTATTGCAGATGAAGATTTTATGAGTTTAGGTTTAGAACAAAGAACAACTATTTTAATGAAAGAATTAAAGTTCAAATCTAGGTGGATGGCACGCAGAATAGTACAAACAGAAACTACAGGTGCTGCTAACTTTGCTATATCTGATGCAGCTAGTGATTTATTTGGTGAAGATAACCTTGTAAAAAACTGGATTGCAGGTGGTCGTAACATTAGAGATACACACGCATCAGCTTCAAGTAGATACCAGAATGAACCAATACCAGTTAAAGATGCCTATCAAGTAGGTGGTTCACTACTAATGTTTCCAGGTGATACTGGCTTAGGCGCACAAGCAAAAGAAGTTGTAAATTGTAAATGCGTATCAATACCATTTGTAGATATAGGCTAAAAAACATTAATCAAAAATTTATATTAATTTTGAAAAAAAATAAAATGTTATGAATGGAATAATTTTTAAACAAGGTGAACTTAATAAAACTACTTTTGGAAAAGAAGTTTTAGAATTGATGAAGTATGGTGTGATAGATGAAAACTCTGTCGGTATATTACCAATCAAAAAAGATTATAATGATGATGGTGTTAGAATGATTAAAGAAGTAAAACTTTATGAAATAAGTGCTGTAACATTAGCTGCAAATGACCAAGCTAAAATCCTAGAAGTTAAAGCAAATAAAAAAGATAGTGAGTTCATCACAAAGAGATTTAACAGTTTAATTAAGTTTATTAAGAACGCTGAAGGCGTTACTGATGAACTAGGTTTTGCTGTTGAATATGAATTGGAATTGTTAAAATCTTTGATTGCTCGTGGTAAGACACACCAATCTGAAGATAAGACTCGTGGTAAAACACACTCTAAATCTAACAAAGAAAAAACAAAGACTGATTCAATTTATAAATATATGTTAAACAAGTTTTAAATTTTTTTTAATAATGGAAGAAAACAAAACAAAACAAGAATTAGATGCTTTATGTGAAAAGATTGATTCTAAACTTGAGGAGTCTGCTCAACAAGTTAAAGACAATTTGAAGCACGAAGTTGATAATTTTAAGTCTAATGAAATCAAGGATTTACTAGACAAACACAGTAACATAGTTGATAGATTGGATGCTATTGAGGTTGAAAATAAAAAGCCAACTTCACAGCCAGTCTATAAAACTAAAGGTGAAGTTTTTGCTGATGCACTTAATAAAAGTGAATCATTAAAAGCTATGAAAGATGGTTCAAGAGGAAATGCTTCTTTAGAAATAAAAGCTGATGTTCTTATTTCATCTGATTTTTCTGGTGCAACTTCTGAAAGAGATGCTACTGGGGTTATGAGGGTTGATGGTATAAAACGCGACCCAAGCAACATTACTAATATGATGGGGATTATCCCAGTTGGTAATACTGATTCTAATGTAATTAGATTTGTAAAAGAATCTGCATATACTGATAATGCAGCTAATACTGCTGAAGGTTCAGCACCAACTGATTCAGAATTTCAATTAACTGCTGAAGATGCAGTTGTACAAAAAACAACTGCTGTTATGGTTATTTCACAAGAGATGCTTGACGATACGCCAGGTCTTTCTTCGTACTTATCACAACGACTTCCAGGTAAAATCAATACTGTTATTGATGACCAATTAATTGGAGGTTCTGGAAGTTCACCTAATTTATTAGGATTATTAAATGGAGGTACTGTTTTTGCAGCAGGAGGTTTTGCAAACGCAATTGAGTCAGCACAAGAACTTGACGTTCTTTATGTTGCTATGAATCAGCTTGCAATTGCTAATTTTGCTGCTACTGGAATCGTGCTTAATCCAACTGATTTCCATAAAATCGCATTACTGAAGGATACAACTAATGAGTATTTAAGAGGTAACTCTTTAATTTCTGCTGATGGATTCTTTAGAATTAATGGCGTTCCTGTTTATATGAACAATAAAATATCAGCAGGAAACTTTATCGTAGGTGACTTCGCACAAGGTAGTCAAGTATGGCAAAGAGAAGGATTGAGGGTGGATTTTGGATATGAGGATGGGGATAACTTCAGTAAGTATTTAGTGTCGGTAAGAGGAATTGCAAGAATTGCACATTCAGTTTATTTACCTAACGCTTATAGTAGAGGTTCATTCGCAACTGCAAAAACTGCTTTAGAAACTTCATAATAGTTTTAAAGCATAAGTGATTAAAAGGGCAACTACATTAGTTGCTCTTTTTTTTTATATTTACATTAAATTAAATTTTGAGATTATGAAAATAAAATTGAATACAGAAATAGAAAGAGATGGTAGGTTATATAAGTCTGGTGATATAATTGAAATACCAGAATTAAACGTACCAAAATTTATTGCTAATGGATGGGGTGAGCCTATTCAAGAAAAGAAAGCTAAGAAGAAAGAAGAAAAAGCAGTAAAAGAAACAAAACAAAATAAAGAGCAAAAAGAAACAAAATAATGATTAGTGTACAAATTGATTCGGTTACTGGTAGTGAGATTGTACCCTCATCAGAATTTAAATCCTATGCAAGGATTGAAACATCTGATGATGATACGGTCATAGCTGAAATGATAAAAGCTGCAAGAAAGAAATGTGAAGCATTTATAAACAGGGATATTGTGGCTAAAACTAGGAGTTTATTTATTAGTAATTTAAGACCTTCTGGTGAGTATGGCGATTTATATAGAAAACGAGCTAAAATAGTTTTGCCATTTGCACCAATAACTGCGATAACATCTGTACAAACACAGGCAAGTGATGGTACACTAACATCAATAACTTATGATTCCTATGGCTTAGAAGATAAATATTTAGAAGTTTCGTCATCATATAACAAAAATATAAAAATTGTTTATACAACAACTGGTCTTTCTAATGATGATTTAAAGATTGCGATTAAACAATTAGCAGCAACGTATTACGATAATAGAAGTGATTTTGTACAAGGAAATATTAATACTATTCCAACACACACACAAAGTATGTTAGACCCTTATGTTTATTTTAATGAAGTATGATAGAAGCAGGAAAATTACGATACAGAATTACAGTAAAAAGAAACTCAAATAGTGCTGATGGCTATGGTGGTTTCACATCAAGCCTTTCTACAATAGGAACATATTGGGGTGACAGAAAATACTTAGATGGTAAAATGATTTTTAGAGATGGTAAAAGAATTTTACAAACAGGTATTGAAGTTACAATGCGTAAGAATACAGTAACAACAAACATACAAAGAGGTGATTTATTATTTTTAACAAATGATTCAACTAGATTTAGAATAAATGAAATATATGAAGTTGATTTATATACATATAAAATACTAGCAGATAAACAACAGTAGAATGGCTAAAAAGAGTAAAATAAAAATTAAAGTAAGAGAAAGTTCTTTGAGAAAATTCAATCAAAAAATAAATAAAATGCAAATGTTTGCTGCAACTGCTGATGGTGTAGAGGTTGGTTATAATGCAAACTATGCTGCTTTTGTAGAATATGGAACAAGATTTATGAAGGCTCAACCATATTTTGAACCTGCAATAAATAAAGTAGAATCAACATTAAAATCAAGATTAAGAAAATTAGGAAGAAATTTACTAAAAGGAACTGAAAGAGAAAAGATGGCTTTAAAAATTAAAGCAGTTGGATTAGATATAATTAACATTTCTTCAAAAGAAGTTCCTGTTGATACAGGTACTTTGAAACAAAGTGTATATATAAAGAAATTATGAAAGACCCATCATACCTTATAAGAAAAAAAGTCTTTGAGGCTTTAAACAATAACATTACAATTAGTGGCACATTATACCCTGTTTATAATGTAGTACCAAGCAATGTCGTCTATCCTTACATTTATATTTATAGTTTAGATGCAAACACTATTGAAGATAATCAACAAAAATATATACAACTTATAACCACTAGGGTTGAAGTGGTTACAGCTTTTGACACAAATACAGGTGGTCAGTTAAACGCAAATTTAGCTATGAATGAGATAAGTCAATTGTTAATTAGTAAAACATCTTTTTTTGATTTATCGTCTGACAACTTTAACGTATATGCAGCAGAAAGTAATGGCATTACTTATGTAACTGAAGATACTGAAACTTACACTTTATATAGAGGCATATTGAGTTTTCAGAATCAAGTTGAACAAACAACATAATGAGAGTTGAAGTATATAGATATAGTAGTGGAAAAGAATCAACACTAGGTGTTATGTTCCTAGTGAATGATGATAATAAAAAAGAATTTTTATGCTATACTTTGGAAGACCAGAAACAGACTGTAAAAGTATATGGAGAAACAAGAATACCAGAAGGACAATATTTTTTAAAGCTAAGAACTGAAGGTGGATTTCATAACAGATATAAAGAAAAATTTAGTGAGTTTCATAAAGGAATGTTACAGCTTTCTAATGTTCGTGGCAATGGTATGGTGTTTACTAATGTTCTTATTCACGTGGGTAATACTGACGATGATTCTGCAGGTTGTATCTTGGTTGGAAATTCAACTTCGGAGAACATTACAAAAGATGGGTTTATAGGACAATCAACAACTGCATATAAAAGAGTATATAAAAAAATATATAATGCTTTAAAAACGCAAAAACAATTAATAATTAAAATTGTTAATTTTGAGTAAAATTAAAAACTATGACAGCAAGAAAGAAAAAGATAACACAAAAAGACTTAACACAAAAAGAGATTGGTTTAGACTTTGATTCTGATGGTAAACCAGATTTGGTTTTTGATTTAAAAACCATAATCTTGTTATGTACTATGATTGGTTCAGTAACATTATCTTACACTAATCTTAAACAAGAAATTGAAGTAGCAAAAAAACTTCCTGTATATGAAATGCAGAATGATGATTTCAATATAGTAAATCAAAAGATGGATTATATACAAATGGAAATAGATGATATGAAAGATAAAATAAAAGATCTGGAAAAAAAAGTTTATAAAAAATAATGGATAAAGAAAAGCTACACATTCAAAATCTTGACCCATCAACTGTAAAAAAACAAATGGAAGTAGGTCAAACAATTTCTAAAATCAACACACTTTTAGAAATTAGTGAGCAGTTAAAAGATTGGGAGGGTGTGCAAAGATTAGAAATATATTTAAGGATAGAAGAAAAATTATTATATTTAATTGAAAAGCTATGATAGAAGGTGTTGTTATGTTTACTTGTATTGTAATGATAATGTATGCCTTAATAACTTATATAAGAAATGACTAAAAGAGAATGTAATTGTAGTATTTGTTTTTGTAAATGAAAATTTTAAATAAAATATTTGGGGGTGCGTTAGAAAAAGTTTCTGATGTTGTCGATAAATTTGTGATGACAAAGGAAGAAAAACACGCAGCTAGAGTAGAGATTGAAAAGATATTTATAGAGGCTGAAAACGAAACGCAAAGAAACGTAACTGAAAGATGGAAGGCTGATGCATCAAGCGATTCTTGGCTTTCAAAAAACATAAGACCTCTTGTATTATTATTTCTTATTATTTCAACTGTAATAATTATCTTTATTGATAGTGGTCAATTACAATTTACCGTTGCAGAATCTTGGGTTGATTTATTACAAATTACTTTGATAACAGTAATTGGTGCTTACTTTGGTGGTCGTTCAGTAGAGAAGTTTCAAAGCATTAGTAAAAAGTAATGCCAAGAAAAAGAAGGTTTTTTGGTGTTGCTCATACACCTAAACCTAAAAAAAAGAATAAGGGAATACATAGTAAAAATAGGCATACAACAAATAAGAATGGCAAATACTATACAGGGACAAAGAACGGCTGTAAAAGATATAGAGGACAAGGAAGGTAGGCATTGCAAGACCTGTAGAAAAACATTATCAGTAGATTTATTTTATAAAAGAAAAAACGGAAGATGTGAGTTGGTATGCAAAAAGTGTAGATCAAGAAAAAGAGATAAGGAACATAGAAAATATAAACAGAAATTTATTTATCACCTAGCAAATTTTATTGATATAAAATGTTCTAGGTGTGGGTATAACAGAAACTTTAGTGCTTTAGATTTTCACCATAAAGGTAAAAAGACTTATTCAATTGCTAGAGAAATGAGAAACCTTACACAAAGTTCATTTAAAGAAAATGGAAAGGTAGATTTATTGACTGAAGAAATACTTAATAATTGCGAAATACTATGTGCAAATTGTCATCGTGAACATCACACAAAATATTTTATGAAATTGAAAAAAAAAGATTAGTATATTTGTAATAAAATTTTAATATGGGAACAGCACTTACTGGTAATACTATTTCATCTTCGTATCTCGGTTTAATCAAAACTACTGATTCAGCAGCAATATCAAGTTCAGCAAAACGTTTGACTGATGGTGCAGGTAATGATAGTCCTTTATATCTTTCAACTTCTAGGCTAGGTATAGGCATAACACCTACAAGCACTTTGCACGTTTCTGGTGATTTCACTTTAACTGGTGCATTTAAAGATACCAGTGGTGATGCAGGAACGTCTGGTCAAATTCTTAGTTCTACAGGCTCTGGTACAAATTGGATAGATAATGATGTTGGTGATATTACAAGTGTAGTTGCAGGTGATGGTTTAACTGGTGGTGGCACGTCTGGTGATGTAACTTTAAATGTAGGTGCAGGGAATTTAATTGATGTACAAGCTGACCAAATTGATGTTGATTTGTCTGAATTGACAACATCAACAAGTGATGGTGATGGCGATTTCTTCGCAGTAGTTGATGATGCAAATGCACAAAAAAAATTAACAAAAGCAAATATAAATCTTAGTGGTTTTAATAATGATTTATCTATACCTACTGTTTCTGGTACAACAAACAAAATAGCAAAGTTTACTGCATCGACTACTGTAGGTGATTCAGTCATTACTGAAGTAAGTTCTGAAATAGGAATAAACATTGCTAGTCCACAAGAAATATTACACCAACATATTGGTTCTTCTTCTACTAATTATCATCAATTTACAAATAGCACAACTGGTAGTGCTGTAAATAATGGGTTGTTAGTTGGAATTAATTCAGCAGGTGAGGCTCAAATATTAAATAAATTAAATTCTGCAAATGCAAAAATAAGATTAGCAACTTATGCAGGTACTACTATTATGGATTTAAATGGTAATATAGAAGCAGATAATGGAAGTAATGGTGACCAGTATTTACGTATTTCAAATGATGATTCTGGAACAGCAGTACAAAGCACTATTTATGTATCTAATTCTGGTGCAAATGCAGATGGTTTATTTGCAGGTGTTTTAGGAACTTCTTTTACAACAGCTAGTGGTTTTGTTCAAGATGGTGTTGCAATAGGTTCTGGTACTGGTGCAAGTGGTGGTTTATCTATAATGACAAGAGCAGCAGCAGATATGAGATTCTACACTAATGGTCATACTAACGAGAGAATGAG
>LULN01000241.1_pt1:0-2500 | contig 10293 bp, 5 predicted proteins | sample 728131 | NCBI WGS metagenome assembly LULN01 (sample SAMN03860288, study PRJNA289734) | marine metagenome | biome: seawater column; feature: ocean; material: water; isolation source: Red Sea water column Station 149 - depth 100m | place: Saudi Arabia: Red Sea | collected 2011-10-15 | depth 100 m
TTTTTCATAGCATTGCCATAATCTAAATGTCTTTTTAATGATGCTTTTGATATCTCTCCTTTAGCAGAAGCTAATTTGAGCGCTAGAAAATATAATATACCAATTTGAGCGGTAAATGCTTTAGTAGATGCTACACCAACTTCATGTCCACATCGTGTGTAGACACCACAATCCGTTTCTCTACCAACAGAACTTCCTGGCACATTACATATGCCAACTGTTACTGCTCCATAATCATTTGCTTTTTTAATGGCAGCTAGCGTATCAGCTGTTTCGCCTGATTGTGATATAGCAATGACAACAGTTTTATTATCAACCAATGTATGATTATATCTGAATTCAGACGCATATTCTACAAAAACAGGTGTGTTAGAAAATTTCTCAATTAAAAGTTTGCCAATCAAACCTGCATGCCATGAGGTTCCACACGCTGTATTATAAATTTTATCAGCTGATTCTATTTCATCCCAATATTCTGAAAGTCCATGCAATAACACAGCATCAGATTTTACTCTACCTTTTACTGTATTAGCTATTGTATCAACTTGTTCATGAATTTCTTTATGCATAAAATATTTAAATTTTCCTTTGTCATAATCATCAATCTTATAATCGATCTGTTCAATATTTTTTGGTATAGTAATATCTTTCAATACTGATTTTATAACATATTTATTTCCATTAATTACTGCCATTTCAGAATCCTTAAGATAAAGAATTTGTTGCGTATGTTTAATAATTGGAGATATATCACTAGCTATAAAAAATTCATTATCTTTAATTCCTAATGCTAATGGACTACCTTTTCGTGCTGCAATCATCATATCTGGATAATCTGTATTCATAATAACAATTCCATATGCGCCATCAACTCGCTGCAACGCTGCACGTACAGCTTTTTCAAAATCCATTTTACCTTGATTGTAAAAATATCCAATTAATTGGACTAAAACTTCAGTATCAGTCTCAGATTTAAATTTGATTTTTTTTGAAATAAGAAATTTCTTAATAGGAAGATAATTTTCGATAATACCATTATGAACCAGAACAATTTTTCTAGATTGATCAGCATGAGGATGTGCATTAATCTGATTTGGTCTACCATGCGTTGCCCATCTAGTATGTGCGATACCTATACCATCACAATTTTTATCAGTGAGCGCTTCTTCGAGCTCTTTAACTTTTCCTCTGCGCTTTGTAATAAATAATTGACCATCATTACGAAGACAAGCTAAACCAGCTGAATCATATCCACGATATTCTAGTCTTTTTAATCCATTCAATAAGATTGAATGACAATTTTTATGTCCTTTATATGCAACAATTCCACACATAGTCAATAATATACAATTTATTTAGTTAAATATTTTGATGTTAATTTATTCCCATTCAATAGTAGCCGGCGGCTTGCCTGTGCAATCATATACCACTCTACTAACAGAAGATATTTCATTAACAATTCTATTAGATACTTTTCCAATAAAATTATAAGGTAAATCAGCCCATGTTGCAGTCATAAAGTCAACAGTCTTAACTGCTCTTAAAGCTAATACATCTTCATAACGCCTTCCATCTCCGACTACACCAACAGATTTAACAGGTAGATATACAACAAAAGCTTGACTCAACTGATCATATAAGCCTTCATGAATTAATTCATCAATAAATATTTTATCCGCTATCCTTAAAACATCAAGTCTTTCTTTAGTAACTTCACCCATTATTCGAATTGCTAATCCTGGTCCTGGGAATGGATGTCTTCCTAAAATTTTAATAGGCACTCTTAAATCTTTTCAGAGGCAGATGACTCAATCACATCTGGATAAATTGTTCCTTGAGCTAACCAATTGACATTATCAATCTTTTTTGCTTCTTCTTCAAAGACTTCAATAAAAGTGTTGCCGATAATGATTCTTTTTTGTTCTGGATCTTTTACATCTTTTAATCGAGATAAAAAAATATCGCTTGATTGAGATAGATGTACATTAATTCCTACTTTTGAAAAAGTGTCTAACACTTCTTCTACTTCGTTTAATCTCAATAAACCATTATCAACAAAAATACATGTTAAATTATCTTTAATGCATTGATGCAACAACATGGCGACTACAGATGAATCAACCCCTCCAGAAAGGCCTAATATAACTTTTTCATCTTTAACTGTCGAAGCAACATAAGACTTCATTCCATCAATAATATTTGTTATATCCCAATTCTTTTGACAGTTACATATTTTATATACAAAATTTTCGATAATTTTTATTCCTTCATCTGTATGTGTTACTTCAGGATGAAATTGTAATCCAAACCAATCTTTATCTGTATGTGCAAATGCTGCAATAGGACAGTTTTTTGATTCAGCAATAGGATTAAAATCACTAGGAATAATAGAAACTTTATCTCCATGACTCATCCAAACATCTAATGTGTCATTTTTAAATTTAACTTCATCAAATAGAATGGAATTATTAATTCTACTAATTGTAGCATGACCAAATTC
>LULN01000241.1_pt1:7500-10293 | contig 10293 bp, 5 predicted proteins | sample 728131 | NCBI WGS metagenome assembly LULN01 (sample SAMN03860288, study PRJNA289734) | marine metagenome | biome: seawater column; feature: ocean; material: water; isolation source: Red Sea water column Station 149 - depth 100m | place: Saudi Arabia: Red Sea | collected 2011-10-15...
CCTTCTATGGTGAATCTTTCCAGATTCTTTTGTTAACATTAAATTTTCTGACTTGTCAATCTAACTGCAATTAGATTAATAACAGACCCGCAACACCAATATTGCAAAATTTGCAGACTTGACACAATATTGGTTTAGGCTATTTCCTTTTCGTTCGCCACTACTAAGGAAATCACTTTTGTTTTCTTTTCCTGAGGCTACTTAGATGTATCAGTTCACCTCGTTTGCTTTATCTATCCTATATATTCAGATAGAAATGTTTTGATATGAATCAAAACGGGTTGCCCCATTCGGAAATCTCCGGATTAACGGTTGTGTGCACCTACCCGAAGCTTATCGCAGCTTACCACGTCCTTCATCGCCTCCATGTACCAAGGCATCCTCCGTATGCTCTTAGTAGCTTTATCAAGTTTTATATGACTTGAGTGTTTTAATGATCTCAGCATTGATTAAACTAAAATAAGTCTAATCAATACAATTGTTAGCGACAGAGATTAAATCTCTGTCACCCGCGTTTATTTCCAAATTGTCAAATATCTAAATTCTAAATCTTGTGGAGCTGATCGGGATCGAACCGACGACCTTCTGAATGCAAATCAGATGCTCTCCCAGCTGAGCTACAGCCCCATAAATGGTGGGCCTACGTGGACTCGAACCACGGACCTCATCCTTATCAGAGATGCGCTCTAACCAGCTGAGCTATAAGCCCCTTAAAGTATAATAATATATGCAGAACCTTTAACCTAAATCCTCTTCGACCATATCTTATTTATAAAAAATAAGATTACTCCCTGAAAGGAGGTGATCCAGCCGCACCTTCCGGTACGGCTACCTTGTTACGACTTAGTCCCAGTTACCTGCCTTACCTTAAACAGCTTCCTCCCGAAGGTTAGAACACCATCTTTGGGTACTGCAGACTTCCATGACTTGACGGGCGGTGTGTACAAGACCCGGGAACGTATTCACCGTAGTGTGCTGACCTACGATTACTAGCGATTCCTGCTTCATGAAGTCGAATTTCAGACTTCAATCCGAACTGGGGCTAGTTTTAAAGATTGGCTCCTCCTCGCGGAATTGCTACTTTTTGTACTAGCCATTGTAACACGTGTGTAGCCCTGGGTATAAGGGACATACTGACTTGACATCATCCCCACCTTCCTCCCGGTTATTCCGGGCAGTCTATCTAGAGTCCCCACCATTATGTGCTGGCAACTAAATATAGGGGTTGCGCTCGTTGCAGGACTTAACCTAACATCTCACGACACGAGCTGACGACAGCCATGCACCACCTGTGATAGAGTTTAAAAGCAAGCTTTTAAAGGGAATTCCTTTCGGAAAACTTTCTCTAACATGTCAAACCCAGGTAAGGTTCTTCGCGTATCATCGAATTAAACCACATGTTCCACCGCTTGTGCGGGTCCCCGTCAATTCCTTTGAGTTTCAATCTTGCGATCGTAGTCCCCAGGCGGAGTACTTATCGCGTTAGCTACGGCACTGAAAGGGTCGAATCTCCCAGCACCAAGTACTCATCGTTTACGGCGTGGACTACCAGGGTATCTAATCCTGTTCGCTCCCCACGCTTTCGTACCTCAGCGTCAGTTTTGAGCCAGAAGGCTGCCTTCGCATTTGACTTTCCTCATGATATCTACGCATGTCACCGCTCCACCATGAATTCTGCGTTCCTCTCTCAAACTCTATTCTAACAGTTTTATGTGCAGTTCTTTAGTTAAGCTAAAGTATTTAACACATAACTTGTTAAAACGCCTACGTACCCTTTACGCCCAGTAAATCCGGACAACGCTAGCACCCCTCGTATTACCGCGGCTGCTGGCACGAAGTTAGCCGGTGCTTTCTTGTAAGGTACCGTCAATAACAGATGGTATTAACATCTGAAACATTTCTTCCCTTACGACAGATTTTTACATTCCTAAAAACTTCATCAATCACGCGGCGTTGCTGCATCAGGCTTTCGCCCATTGTGCAAAATTCCTTACTGCTGCCTCCCGTAGGAGTCTGGACCGTATCTCAATTCCAGTGTGGCTGATCATCCTCTCAGACCAGCTACCGATCTTCGCCTTGGTAGGCAATTACCCTACCAACTAACTAATCGGACGCAAACCTATCTCAAAGCGTGAGCCGAAGCCCACTTTAACAACAAATACCCCGAAGGGCCCGCTGCATTATTTGGTATTAGCACTGGTTTCCCAATGTTGTCCCAATCTCTGAGGCAAGTTGTTTACGCGTTACTCACCCGTTCGCCAGTTTACTATTTATCCGAAAATAAAATTCTCCTTGACTTGCATGTATCAAGCACGCCGCCAGCGTTCGTCCTGAGCCAGGATCAAACTCTCAATTGTATATTTTAAGTTTGTTTGGTGCCGAAGCACCAAGTTGTCTAACTGCAGGATTTAAAGCTCAAAGGTTCTACATATATCAAATTTTCAAATATCTAAATAAAAAGTATGCGTAATGATTTTTTACGCAAAGCCTCGAAAATTATTATTATTGAGAGAGATTACCAAATAAAAAATAAAAAAAAATTTATACGATTTTTTGACTATAAAATCATGCCTGCAATTGTTGCAGTTAACCATGATGCTAAAGCCCCGCCAAACATAGCTTTTGTGACGAGCTTTGCAAGATCTTTACTGCGATCAGGAGCCATACTTCCAATGCCTCCCAACTGAATACCAATGGAACCAAAATTTGCAAAACCACATAATGCATAGCTAGCAATGATTGCTGTTCTCTCAGAAATTTGTTCTTCAGCTATAATTTTTTGCAAATCACCAT
>LULN01000171.1_pt1 | contig 10290 bp, 9 predicted proteins | sample 728131 | NCBI WGS metagenome assembly LULN01 (sample SAMN03860288, study PRJNA289734) | marine metagenome | biome: seawater column; feature: ocean; material: water; isolation source: Red Sea water column Station 149 - depth 100m | place: Saudi Arabia: Red Sea | collected 2011-10-15 | depth 100 m
GCCCTGCCCCACCTGCCACGGCTCTGGGCGCGGCGCCTCCTCGCGGACCATCCAGGCCCGCATCCCCGCCGGCGTGAAGGACGGCCAGCGGATCCGGCTGCGCGGCAAGGGCGGCGCCGGCGCCAACGGCGGGCCCGCCGGTGACCTCTACGTCACCGTGAAGGTCTCCGGGCACCGCGTCTTCGGACGCTCCGGCGACAACCTCACCCTCGACGTCCCGGTCTCCTTCGACGAGCTCGCGCTCGGCGCCGAGGTGAAGATCCCGACGCTGGGCGGCTCGCCGGTGACGCTGCGCATCCCCGCGGGCACCCCCAACGGCCGCACCTTCCGCGTGCGCGGCAAGGGCGCCCCCAAGGCCGACGGCTCCAGGGGCGACCTGCTGGCCACCGTGCAGGTGCAGGTGCCCGCGGTGCTCGACGTCGACGCACGGGCGGCCCTCGAGGCCTACCGCATCGCGACGGCCGACAAGCCGTTGCGCTCCAACCTCTTCGACCAGGCCCAGTCGTGAGCGGGAGGTGTCGGACATGACCCGCGGACGCGGACCGTACGGCGCCGACCCGGACGCTGCCGTCTTCGTCATCTCCGTCGCCGCCGAGCTCTCCGGGCTGCACCCGCAGACTCTGCGCACCTACGAGCGGCTCGGCCTGATCACCCCCGGCCGCACCGGCGGTGGCGGGCGGCGCTACTCCCAGCGCGACATCGAGCTGCTGCGGGTCATCTCCGAGCTCACCTCCTCCGGCATCGGCATCGAGGGGGTACGCCGGATCCTCGACCTCGAGAACCGCGTCACCGCCCTCGCCCAGCGCAACGAGGAGCTGCAGGCCGAGCTGGAGGCGACGCGTGACGCGCTGCGCCAGGCGCTGGTCCAGCGGCGTACCGACCCCCGCGGCGCGGCCCCGACCAACCGGCTGCCGGTTCTGCGCGGCCCAGACCCGGGCTCGTCCCTGGTCGTCTGGCGCCGCCAGCGGTGAGTCTTGCGGCTGTCTCTGTCTGAGACACCGTGTCGCAGACAACGCTCCGGACCCCTGTCGCCGGGACGCTGCGCCGGATAGCCTTCGCGCACGGCCGACGACGGCGTCGGGCGGGACGGCAGGGGAAGCGCTGTGGACTGGTTGCTCGAGTGGGTCCGGGACTGGGCCTCGCACGTGCACTGGGTCCACTTCCTCACGATCCCGGTCTTCACCGGCGTCGTGGGCTGGCTGATCAACTGGTCCGGCCTGGTGATGCTCTTCAGCCCGGTGCGCTTCCGCGGCGTGCGCATCCCCGGGATGCGCGAGCTCGCGAGCGTGCTGCCGCGCAAGGTCCAGGAGGTGCCCGGCGTCCTGCAGGGCGGCATCGGCTGGCAGGGGATCGTGCCGGCCCGGGCGGCCAAGATGGGCTCGATCGCCGTCGACAAGGCGATCGCCAAGCTGGGCACGCCGGCGGAGTTCTACCAGCAGCTCGAGCCCGAGAAGATCGCCGAGCACATCGTCACGGTGTTCCGCCCCGAGCTGCCGCAGCTCGTCGACGAGGTCATGCGTCGCGAGCACCCGCGGCTGTGGCGCGACCTGCCCCGACCGGTCCGGCAGGCGGTCATCGACCGGGTGCAGGCCCAGCTCCCGAGCGTGGTCGGCAACGTGACGCACGAGATCGGCGTCCACATCGACCAGATCCTCGACCCCAAGATCATGGTCATCGACCACTTCCGCGAGAACCCTTCGCTGGTGGTGCGGATCTTCCGCGACTTCGGCCAGCGCGAGCTCAACCTGATGGTGACCTTCGGCTTCGTCTTCGGCTTCCTGCTCGGCATCCCGGTCGCCTTCATCGACAGCATCTTCGGGCTGTGGTGGGCGCTGCCGGTGATGGGCGTGATCGTCGGGTGGATCACCAACGCCCTCGGCATGTGGCTGATCTTCGAGCCGCCGGAGCCGAAGCGCATCCTCGGCATCCCTGTGCACGGGCTGTTCCTGCGACGCCAGGACGAGGCCGCGGAGGTCTACGCCCGGATCATCGCCGAGGACGTCATCACCCTCGAGCGGATCGGCGACTTCATCCTCGAGGGCCCCAGCGGCGACCGGACGCGGCAGATGCTGGCCACGGCGCTGCGCCCGGCCATCGAGAAGGCCGCCGGCCCCGCCCGTGCTGCCGTGCGCGTCGCGATGGGCCCGGCGCGCTTCGACACGATCCGCGACAGCGTCGCGGAGGAGGCGGTCAGCCGCACGCTCACCCCGTTCAAGGACCCCGAGTTCAGCAGGCAGCAGTCGGAGAAGATCAGGGTGCTCATCGCGCGGCGGACCAAGGAGCTGCCACCCCGCGACTTCGTGGAGATGATGCGCTCGGCGATCAAGGAGGACGAGTGGATGCTCTACGCCCACGGCGCGATCATGGGGCTGGCCGGTGGCTTCCTGCACCTGTGGATCTTCGGGGTGTCCGGCGGATGAGCAACGGCACCGAGCGTCGTCCCGAGTCCTCCGTGCGTGGTGGGGGCGAGCCCCCACGCGCGCTGTCGGAGCAGGTCGCCCCCGTCGTCGAGGCGCTGCCCGGCCTGGCGCGTGTCGCCGCGTCCGCGGCCTGGCACACCGGCGAGTGGGGCGTGCGCAGCTACGTCCGCTCCGCCAAGCGGCTCGCCCGGGCGGCCACCGACCGCGACGAGGCGGCCCACCTGGCCCAGGAGGCCACCGAGGCGGCCCAGGTCGTCTCCGACCTCGCCCGGGCGGTGAGCGGCGGCACCCCGGTGGGCACCGCGCTGCTGCGTGCCGCGGAGTCGCTCGGAGCGGTCCGCGAACCGGCCGGCCGCCCCGCGAGCCCGGTCGTGCCCGGCGGGTTCGTGGACGCCGAGGAGCCGCGCGCCCAGTCGCTGCGCGAGCGGGGGGCGGAGCTGCTCGAGCGCTCCCGGGACGTGTGGTCCAGCGAGGCCGGCCATCCGGCGTACGAACGGATGCTGGGGGAGCTGGCCCCCGACGAGGCCCGGATCCTGCTGCTGCTGCTGGAGAAGGGGCCGCAGCCCAGCGTGGACGTGCGCACCGGCGGCCCGATCGGGATGGTCTCCAGCCAGCTGATCGCACCGGGGCTGACGATGATCGGGGCCCGGTCGGGTGCCCGCTACGTCGAGCAGGTTCCGGCGTACCTCAACAACCTGCACCGCCTGGGCCTGGTCTGGTTCAGCCGCGAGCCGCTGCGCGACCCGATGGAGTACCAGGTGCTCGAGGCGCAGCCCGACGTGCTGGCCGCCGTGCACTCGGTGAAGTTCGCCAAGGTCGTGCGTCGCAGCATCCACCTGACGCCGTTCGGCGAGGACTTCTGCCGCACCGTGCTGGTCGATGAGCAGGCCGCCGGGCAGACCTTCCCCGAGCACCAGGCACCGCCCGAGGCCCACAACGGCGAGCCGTCGGGGGAGTAGGTCTCCGACCTTCTCACTGCGGTCTCGACACGCCGGTCGCGCCTTCGCGAGCCCAGGCGCGCCGCTGCTCGACCTGCTCGCCGACGCGGCCTCGCACGCTCGGCCGCTGGCTCGGACGCCCCCCGGCTCCCCTGCTCGCTGCGCTCACAGGTGACCCGGACCCCTGACCACGCCCCCGCCCGGGGGGTGGCCAGGGGTCGGTGCTCCCTGAACTGCGGAACGGCTCTAGGACTGGTCTGGAGACGGGTCCTGCAGGGCCGGTCCGCCCGCTCCCTCCACGGGCGGCTCGGAGAGCGGCGGCTCGGCGACCGCCATCAGGGAGATCGTGAAGACCGAGCCGCCGTACTGGCCCGGTCGGTAGGAGACGTCGCCGTTCTGCGCCTCGGCGAGGGTCCGCACGACGTAGAGGCCCAGGCCCGTGCCGGTGGCGACGGTGCCGGTGGCACGTGAGAACTCCTTGAACAGCTGGGCGCGGAATTCCTCGGGCACGCCCGCACCGCGGTCGACGACGTCGATGGCGACGTGGTCGTCCTGCTCGCCGTCGGGCCGGATGCGGATGGTGTACGGCGCCTCGCCGTACTTGATGGCGTTGCCGAGCAGGTTGCTCACCATCTGCTCCAGGCGCAGCGGGTCGGCGCGGACCATCCGGTCGTCCTCGACGACCACCTCGACGTCGATGCCGTAGCGGTCCCCGGCCACCGACTCCACGACCGTGCGCGGGTCGAGCGGCGTGAGGTCGATGCGCAGGGTGCCGCGCTGGATCTGGGCGGCGGTCAGCAGGTCGGCGGTGATCGAGTCCAGCATCCGCGCCTGACGGGCGACCGAGGACATCAACCGCGCCTGCATCTCGGAGTCCAGCTGCTCCTCGCCGTCCCAGCCGCTGGCCTCCGCGATGCCGCAGATGACCGCGACCGGGCCGCGGATCTCGTGGGCGGTCGTGGCGATCGCGCGGCGCAGCAGGGCCACGTCGTCGGAGGTGGAGTCGAGGTAGACCAGCAGCGACCAGCCCGTACGCCGGATGGTGGCCCGGCAGGTGCCGCCCTCGAGCTCGACCTCGAACGAGGCGTCGGCGTCGAGACGGTGGTAGGCCACGAGCGTCGCGAGGTTGGGGGCGCTGAACCCCAGCGGGGTGCCGGGACTGGTCTTGTTGACCAGCAGCCGCTGCGCGGTGGTGTTGGCGTAGACGATCCGGAACAACGGCTCGTCGGCGAGCTCGAGGATGCCGACGGGCGCCATGCTCATCGCCTGCCACCACGAGATCGAGGACGCCGAGACGCCGCCGGGGGTGGAGGGGGAGCTCGGCGAGGCCGGGGCGGGGACGTGGCCGGTGGCTGCCCCGCTCGCGAGCGGCTGTGGGGACGTACCCGCACGCGCCTGGGGGTCGGCCTCGCCGAAGGTGGGGGGCAGGGGGGCCATGCTCTCGGAGGCGTCCAGCGGGGGGACGACCGACAGGGAGCGGGAGGGCCGGGGCTTGGTGCCCGCGGTCATGTCCCGGACGTAGTCGAGGATCGAGTCGAGCGAGGCGCCCTTCTGCACGTAGCCGTCGGCCCCGTTGGCCAGGGCCCGCTCGGACATCTGGGTGGCGCCGAAGCCGGACAGGACGATGATCTTCGCGCCGGGCACGGTGCGGCGGATGGTCGGCAGCGCCTCGAGGCCGTCCATCACCGGCATCGACAGGTCGAGCAGGACCACGTCGGGGTGCTCGGTGCGCACGAGGTCGATGCCGGCCTTGCCGTCGCCGGCCTCGCCCACGACGTCGAACCCGCCCCGGTTGAGGGCGAGGCGCAGCAGGTCGCGCAGGTCAGCGGTGTCGTCGATGATGACCGTGCGAAGCGGTCGCAAGCGGGTGGCGGGGCTCATGGTCATGGCCTCTCAGGGTCCTTCTGATGCGGTCGGTCGTCGCCGGGTCCGGGGTCGACCGACGGGGTCGGTGAGGCGTCAGCGCCCACGGTGGCGGCGCTGCTGCGGACGAGGTCGAGGGCGTGGTGGCTGTTGCCCAGGAGGTCGGTGATGATCCGGCTCGCGGCGTCGATGGAGACGGCGAGCGACTCCTGGGCCCGCTGGTGGTCGTCGAGATCGAGGGCCATCTTGGCCACGACCAGGCCCTGCAGGACGGTGTCGTTGAGCTCCAGGGCCTGCTGCTCGCGCTGGCGCAGGTCCTGGAAGAGCTGGGCGCCCTCCATGAGCGAGGAGTAGTTGCGCCGCAGCGTCCAGTAGTAGACGCCCACGACCGCGCCCACCACGTCCCACAGCGAGAGCGGCCAGTCCCAGGCCTCGCGCATGGCGTAGCCCTGCGGGTCGTCTATGCCCAGGGACGGCAGCGCCATGTGCACGGCATGGATGCCGTGGTGGACGGCGCAGGAGAAGAAGATGGAGGCGGTGGCCGCACCGAGCGGGTTGCTGCGCAGCTGGCCCGACCGCGCGAGCGGGACCGTGATCGCCAAGGAGATGAGCAGGTAGGCGACGGTGATGATGCCGTTGCAGAGCATGCCGATGACCCAGGGCTCCATGGCCGTCACCTCCTCCTCGTCGTGGTCGGGTGGACCGGTCGTCTCGTGCGTGCGGGTGGGCTGCTGCGGGGGGTGGTCGGGGGCCGTGGGCTCATCCGCCGGCCCCGCTCAGCGACAGCACCAGCAACGCCAGGACCGACACGACGGCCGTGGTGGCCGCCCCGCGGTGCCAGTCGACCCACGCCGGCAGCCGGAGACCGGCGTACGACGTGGGTGGACGGGCACGCAGCAGTGCTGCGCACGCGGCGACCGCCCCGAGCTCCCACGCGGCGGCCGCGAGGTCCCAGCGGCCCGGCCCCGGACCCGGACGTCGCAGCGCCATGGCCAGCGGCAGCGCAGGGAGGAGGTAGAAGGCGAAGTCGTTGGCGTCGGCGATCGGCCCCGCAGCGCGCGGGTCCTCGGCCGTGCTCATCGCGAGCAGGCCCACGGCGGCCGCCGCCGCGGCGGCCAGGACGTAGGTGCGGGCGAGGTCCTCCGGTCGCAGGATCCGCCGCAGGAGCACGTCGACGAGCACCACCATGACCGCCAGGAACCCGGCCCACCGCAGCAGGATGCCTGCGGCACCCACCGGGGCGTTGACCAGCGTGGACACCAGGAGCACCCACCACAGGGCGACCCCCACCAGGACCACGGGGAGCCGGTGCATGCCCACGCTCTCGCGGCGGCAGCGCATCATCACCCAGCTGCCCACGACGACCGCCGAGAGCAGCTTGGTCGCCATCGGCTCGACCTGGCTGAGGTAGCCCTCGAACAGCGAGGCCACCACGAAGACCACCACCGCGACGTCGAGCCGCAGCAGCATCAGGCCGGTGGCGGCCAGCCCCAGCAGCCCCGCCCCCACCAGCAGCGGGGCGTGGCCGGTGGCCAGCCCGAGGACGATGCCGGTGAGCACGAGCGCGACCGGCAGCAGGACCCGGGACGTCCACGGCACGGGGACCGGGACGATGTGCGGGATCACGGGGTGGCTCACGACACCTCCCGGGGCCGGCGTACGGCGTCGACGGGCCGGAGGAAGCCGTAGGCGCCGTCGAGCAGCAGGTCGAGGTCGTCGGTCTCCTCCGGGACGAACGCCCGATGCAGCGAGAGGGGGTGGGTGCGGCGGCGGTTGGTGCCCTTGCTGACGGTGACCGCCGCGGTGTATCCGGCGCGGGCAGCAGCGGCGCGGACGCGCCGGTCCCAGCCGCCGGTCGGGTAGGCCAGGCTGCGGACCGGTGCGCGCAGGAGGTCGCCGATGACCTCCCGCGACTCCACCAGCTCCCGCTTGAGAGCGCGGTCGTCGAGGGCGGGGAGCCACGGGTGGGTGCGCGTGTGCGAGCCGATGTCGAGGCCCTCGGCGTGCGCGTCGGCGACCTGCTGGGCGGTGGCGAGCCGGTGGCGCTCGTGGATCGACTCGCGGGTGTCCCAGTCGAAGCGCTCGCTGCCGGGGAGGTACTCCGAGCAGACGAACAGCGTCGCGGGCATGTCCCGCTTGCGCAGCATCGGCCACGCGGTCTCCACGACGCTCGCGTAGCCGTCGTCGAAGGTGAGCGCCACAGCACGCGACGGCAGCGAGCCCAGCGCGAGGCGGTCGACCGCCTCCATCAGGGGCAGGACCCGGGCACCGCGCTCCTCGAGCAGGTCGAGGTGGCGCTCGAAGCCCGCCTCGGTGGTCGAGAGCCCGTCGGTGTGGCGGTCGTCGATGCGGTGCCAGCCGATGAGGGTCAGGGGCTGCTCGTGGCGGAGGCGACGCACGATGCGCCGGACCGGACGCAGCCCACGGGCCACCGCCCGCACCTGCGGCCTCACGAGGCGTCCCTCACGACGGACCAGGCGGCACGCACCTGGGTCGAGCGGGTGATCCAGAGCGTGGCGGCGTACGTCGACAGCACGGCGAGGCCGAGCAGGATCGTGCGCACCACCGTGACCTGCGCCAGGCCGACACCGTCCCCGACGCCGTCGACGACCAGCAGGGCCAGCACGGCCACGCCGCTGGCCAGGGCCACCGGCCACAGCGAGCGCAGCCAGCGCACGGGGTCGAAGCCGGCGACCAGCCGGGTCGCCACCAGCACCGCGACGACCGCTGTGGCGGTCGTGACGACCGTCTGGGTCCAGGCCACGGCGACGACACCGGAGCGGACCACCACCAGCAGCGCGACCGACAGGCCCGCGAGGTGCATCAGTCGCAGCCGCATCGCGACCCCGGGCAGGCCGGAGGCGTTGAGCGCCACCTGAATGGCCTGGGTCAGGCCGAGCACCCAGGAGAACAGCGCCATCGCGGCGAGCACGGAGACGGCGTCGGCCCACTTGGTGCCGAGCAGCATCAGCTGCTCGGGTGCCAGCGCGCTCAGCACGCACAGCGGCGCCAGCAGCGCGGTGAGGACGGTGAGGACCACCTCCGCGGCGTGCCCGACGCTCTCGCCGCGTCGCCGGCAGAGGTAGGGGAAGGCTGCGCCGGTCACGACGAGCACGAGCAGGACGTAGGGCATGTAGGCGATGCGGAAGCCCAGGGAGTACTGACCGAGCGCGACCGCGCCGAGGACGCGGGCGACCAGGAGGTAGTCGACGTTGAGCTGGAGCACCTCGAGGAGGTTGGCCCCGGCGAAGGGGGCGCCGTAGGACAGCAGCCCGCGGGCGCTGGCGGGGTCCCAGCCCGGCAGGACCGGCGGGTGCACCGCCCAGGCCAGCAGCAGCGTCAGGACGCCCTGCACCACCTGGCCGGCGACCAGCGACATCACGCCCAGCCCCTGGGTGGCGAGCACGATCGCGACCACCGCACCGACCACCGCGCCGGTCGCCTCCGGCACGATGCGGCGCAGGAAGCGCAGCTCGCGACGCAGGAGCTCCTGGGTCACCGCCGCGACGGCCAGGGCGGGCAGGGGGACGACCAGCCCGCGGATCACGGCGGCGCCGCCGTCCTCGGCACGCAGTGCGGTGGCGAGGGCCGGTGCGGTGAACCAGAGGAGGAGCGTCATGGCCGAGGCGCTCACGAGGCCGATGGTGACCGCCGTGCGGGCCGCGGCCCGCACGTCACCGCGCCAGTAGACCAGTGCCCCGGACGTGCCGAGGTTGCCGAGGATCGCCGACACGTTGACGACCAGGGTGCCGAGCGCCACGAGGCCGAGGGCGGAGGGGGCCAGCGTCGCCGCCAACGTGAGCAGCACGAGGGTCTGGGCGCCCTTGACGACGATGCCGTTGGTGGCGAACCACAGGGCCCCGCGTGCTGCACGACCCTCGTCGGAGCCGGTCCGGCCCTCATCGCCCGGCTGTGCGTCCTGCTCGTCAGGTGCCTGCTCGTCCGGTGCCCGCTCGTCGGGCGCACCGTGGACCTCGAGCCGTGCCACGGCACCCCCATGTCGTCTGCTGCTCATGTCGTCTGCTGGCCGACTGCTGCCGCCGTCGACGCAGGGGCTTATACCGCGATCGGTTTAGGCTCACACCTCTCGGGAACAACGTGCAGCGTGACTCGGCCGACATCGCGGCCGGCGAGGACCGACCACGGCTGACCGGCCGGGAACAGGGGCAGACAGTGCGACGACTCGGTCTGGCGTGCGCCGCGGTCGCGGTCGCGATCGGCTCGAGCGGGTGCAGCGACCTGCGCGCCCAGCTCGAGGGCGCCGAGGTCGTCGAGCCGTCCGTCGACGCGTCGTACGCCGCGCTCCCCGCCGTCCTGGAGACCGCCGAGTGGTCGGTCACCGACGGCCTGGTCTCGGTCATCGTGCGCAACGACACCGACCGTGACCTGCGCACCGCCGAGGTCACCATGACCGCGCGGGACGAGAACGGCGAGGTGCTGGGCACCTACGGCACGTCCTCGATGGGCGGCGACAGCTCCTGCTGCACGGTGCAGTCCCTGGCGCCCGGTGAGGAGTTCGGTCTCTACTTCGCCGTCGGCGAGGGGTCGGACCGCATCGACGACGTCGAGCTCACCTACTCACGCCTCGCCTGGGCGCAGAAGCCGTCCGGCAGCCCGTCCGCGGACGCCGGCGACGGAGCCGAGGTCAGCGACGGCGCCGAGGTCAACGCGCGGGCCACCGACTTCGTGATCCAGCAGGACCAGACCGTGGTGCGCGCCACCGTCGAGGTGGGCGAGGAGGACATCCCGCGCGCGCTGGTGCAGGCGATCCTCCGCGGTCGCAGCGGCAAGCTGATCGCCGTGGTGACCGGGCGGTGGTCCTGCTTCGAGGCCGACTCGACCCGTCGGATCCGCATGGAGCTCTTCCAGCCCGTCCCTCTGGGCACCGGCGTCGACAGCGTCAGCATCCGCCCGATCAGCGACGCCGTGGCCCCCCGCTGCTCCTGACCGCCGAGACGTCACTCACGCACGGCCCAGACGTCGCTCACGCACGGCCCAGACGTCGCTCACGCAGGGCCCGGAGGTCTGCGGGTCAGAGGTCGCCCGCGCCTGACGACACGGGACAACGA
>LULN01001433.1_pt1 | contig 10267 bp, 19 predicted proteins | sample 728131 | NCBI WGS metagenome assembly LULN01 (sample SAMN03860288, study PRJNA289734) | marine metagenome | biome: seawater column; feature: ocean; material: water; isolation source: Red Sea water column Station 149 - depth 100m | place: Saudi Arabia: Red Sea | collected 2011-10-15 | depth 100 m
ATTGCGTATTGATGGAGTAGAGGAGAAAGTCAAAGCATATGGATATACAGATGATGGAAAAGATATAGATGGTTATTACCTAACAACAGAAAATTATACTTTATATTATAATAGGTTAGGTTCGTTTATAAGAATGAAAGAACTGGAAGGTGTAGAGATAGAGGTATCTGAAGTACCAGTTGCGTAAGTGTCATACACCCCCTTGACGGGGGTTTTGTTTTATGTGATAATTTAAGTAATTAATTTTTATTATGTTTAAATTTGAACCGACATCTATACGTCAGTTAAGACAAGAAAGAACAGAGAAAAAAATAAGTGAGATTTTATTTGATGGTATCTTTAGTGTAGATATTATTAAAGATTATATTAATATAACAAAGTTTAATAGGTTATGTGATAGATGGGGTGATAAACCTAAAGATGTATTCTTAAGATGTAAGGGTGATAAATTTACATCAAATTGGATGGCATCTAATTTAGCAAAAGAAGCACATAGACAATCATCTAAAGATGAGAAATGGATTATTGAAAGTATTGGTGAAGAAGTAGAAAATTGTGGTGTAACTGTTAAACAATTATCAAATACTGAATTAAGACCTGCTAGTGATGGTCAAATGTATAGTAAGAAAGAATTTGATAGGAGTGGATTAAATAAAAGAGAAGGATTGAAAACAATAGATGCACTAATTACAGGTAAAGTTAATGGTTATATTACACAAAAACTATTAGTAGGTGAAGGAGGAGGACAAGATAATGTTTTGGTGGAGATGTATGATTTTGCAAAGTGGGCAATTAAGCATGGACAATCTGATAGTGTTTATGTATGTTTAGTTGACACTGATAGAAAACAAGAGTATAATACACTTAAAGAAAAGTATGATTCAGGAAATGTCTGGGTCGTTAATCACATTGAACTTCAAAACCGATTAGGTATTTCTTAATGACATCAAACATAAGTTGGAATTAACTAAACAATTACTAGGTCAGTATTATACAACAACTGACCCTTTTAATAGGTCTGATGCTTTTAAAGATTGGTATAAGATGGTTCCAAAGGATGTTACATTCTTGGAACCATTTGCTGGTGCAGGGCATCTTTTTAAGTACATAGATGTAGACTGGGATGGTTATGATATAGCACCAAATCATCCTAAAGTTGTTGAAAGAAATACTATTAGAGATTTTCCTCGTGGATATAAAGTGTGTATCACTAATCCACCTTATCTTGCTAAAACTGTAGTATCAAGAAAGAAACTACCAGTAGTGTTAAAACATGAGGATTTGTATCTTGATGCACTACAAGTATGTCTTGATAATTGTGATTATGTAGCAGCAATTATTCCTAGTACTTTTTGGAATCAAAATCTATTTAAAGATAGATTATATGCGTGGGATAAGTTTGATATGAAACTATTCTCTGATACTGATAATCCTGCTGGCATAGCATACTTCGTGCCCTATAAGGTTGATCAGAAAAGAACATATATTAACGGTGAAGAAATTATTTTAGATTATCGTAATACTCCTCGAAGTGTACCATTTGAAATGACATTTAATCCTCGTGATTCATACAGACATATTGTGAATGGAATTGATAGAATTGATGGAGATAATATACATGTTAAAGTGGGAAGTGTAGAGTATAAGAATACAAATAGAAATATATTCTCTATGAATTCTCCACATATAGGGGATGAACATTTATCATTAATTAATGATGCAATTACATCTTATAGACTATCAACTAAGGACTTCTATCTTACTTCTTTTAAATCATTACAAAAGAGTGGTAAGTATAGAAAGAGAATATCATTTAAGGAAGTAAGATGGATATGTGATAGTGTTATTAATCCAAACAATTCTTTAGAGGTATTATTATGATTAAAATGAAAAGAAAAATACATGAAGATGAATACATGTCTAGTGATATATGGAAACAAAATATATCACCACCAGAGTATAAACGTGGTTCATTCCATAATAAAGTAGGAATGACTATAATGTGGATATTTTATGGTATAGTAATAGTACAAGTAATTCATGTAATTACAATCATACCATTCTTTCCTATTACTTTTATGATGTTATTAGGATTATTGTATATACTTTATGTTGCATGGAGGGCATCTTGAAAGATACTATTTTATTTGGAGATTGTCTTCAAACTCTTAAAGAATTCGATGAAAAAGCAAGGTGTTGCATCACTTCTCCACCTTATTATGGATTAAGAAACTATGGAGGGGAGGATAACCAAATAGGTCAAGAATCATCTCCAGAAGAGTATATTCAAAAATTAGTAGAAGTATTCCGAGAAGTGCGTAATCTGCTAACTGAGGATGGTACATTATGGTTAAACATTGGTGATAGTTATTATAACTATAGACCTGGTAAAGGTCAATCATATCCTAAACAAACTGTATCTGCTACTAAGCAAGATTTACCAGATAAATGTTCTAAACGTGGAAACAAATTAGATGGATTAAAAGAGAAAGATTTGATTGGAATTCCTTGGATGTTAGCATTTGCATTAAGAGCAGATGGATGGTACTTAAGGCAGGATATTATATGGCATAAACCTAATCCAATGCCTGAAAGTGTGAAGGATAGATGTACTAAATCACATGAATATTTGTTTTTACTAAGTAAAAATAGGAAGTATTATTATGATAATGAAAGTATCAAAGAACCAGCAAAAGATTGGGGTACTCGTGATAGAACTAAAGGAAAATATCACAATAAAGGTACAGGATTACAACCCCATTCTGGACTCACTAAATCATATCCAAAGAAGAATAAAAGATCTGTTTGGAGTATAACTAACAAACCCTATAAGGGTGCTCATTTTGCTACTTTCCCACCTGATTTAGTAGAACCATGTATTAAGGCAGGTTCAGAAGTTGGTGATATCATTTTAGATCCATTTATGGGATCTGGAACTACTGCAATGGTATTAATATGTGAGGGGTTTTATAATGATAGAAATTGATTCAGATCATGCAAAGAATTTCAATTACAGAAGGACTTACCAACGGACAAAAGTGTGAGGGTAAGAAAGTAGTTGATGTGTTAGGTGATATTGATACCAAGAATAAGGGTCAACTTGGTAGTAAATTTGAAAACCATATTGGTATTCCTACAACTTCAGATAGGTGTGATTACCATAAAGGGGACTGTAAGACTTTACATTTTAAAAATGGGAAACCAAATGAATGTTGTGATATTATAATGCTTCAAGAGATTCTACATGAAGCAATGAATAATGTACCATTTCGTGATAGTTCAGTTTATGAAAAGATTCAGCAAGTCCACTTTGCACCAATTAATAGAGATGGTAAGGTGGAAGAGTGGACATTTGGTGAGAATTTTATAATATCAGATTATGATGAGAAATGGAATCCAATTTATGAACAAATAGAGAAGGATTATAATCATATTACTGAAAGAATTCGTACATTAGTTAATTCTGGAGGGTATATTCGTGGAGCTACAGTTAATCAAGGAAGTACAGTTAAAATATTAGAAATTAGAACTAAAGGTGCAGGTGGTGGTAAGAGTAAGAACACTTGGAAGGGTGTAACAATCACCAAACCTGGTGCATCATCTGCTTATTCTTATTATTTTAAACATAAAGGAATTAAGACTATTTGGAATCACTATCAATCCCTTTAATTATTATCATGTATTATTCTGTTGAAATCATTGAAGAGTTTATGCGTAATCAAATCGCAAAACCAACTGCTGATCCAACTATTCTTCGTAGTTGGTACAAATATGCTAGAGAATGTCCAGAATGGAGTTACTTAACCTATGGAGATGCACCAGGTTTTTGTAGACTGGCAAAAATAGCAGGTAAGAACATCAATGAAGAATTTGGATATGATGTGATTAAGATGCACTTCTATGGTATATGGAAGAATAATGAAATTAACAATCCTGAATCTATGGTTTGGGAGAAAGATCATGCTTCATCTTATTCTTCTCATCCTACTACTTTAAATACATTTTTTAGTATTGACAATTAATTAAAAATATTATATACTAAATAATATCGGTCTAAATCAGACGTTGACCGAGGTGTAAATCCTGCCCATAAACACAAGTCTTATTTAAACACACTCCACGGGAGATTACAAATGAAAAACTATACGGATGACCCTCAGTTGAGGTCATTAAGGGATGTTATTGGTGACCCTAAAAATAAACTAAACAAGATTAAATTTGCTAAGGGTGCTTTATATAAAGACTCAATACATATACACCCAACAAACGATAGCATAGACAAGAAGATATATTTTGCTTTTATTAGAGCATCTAAATTATTAGTTAGTTCTTCGTATCAGAGATATATTTGCGTATCTACTATTAAAAAAGCAAAGCAATTTAACTATTTGTTATGTCAAACATTAGTTATTGCTTTACGTCCTGATGGAAGTTATGTGATCATTGATGGTCAACATAAAGCAATCATGGCAATACTTTCAGGTGAAGATTTAGATCTTCCTTGTCAAATTATTAAACATGATGTTAATGCTTCATTATCACAATGTATAAAAATAGAAGCACAATTATTCCAAGATTTGAATACTTCTCGTAAAAATACAAGTACACTTGACAAAGTTCGTGCTGGTCTTTCATATAATGATGAGGATTCTGTTGAGTTCCAAGATAACTTTGTTAGTATTGGAGTACAGGCAGAAGGCATTGGTTATGATGAAGGAGTTGAAGTTCAGGGATGGGCAAAAGCAGTTGAATCTATTAGTAAATGGAAGATACCCAACACAAGAAGATCAGTTGACTTCTTAAGACCAATTTATGAAAATAATTGGAATTTAGAATATGTTGACGGTTCTATGGTTGGTGGACTTGCTGCTACATTCTCTTTAGTTGAAGCATGTGGTAGTGGTGATAAGGCAAAAGGATTGAGAATTTATCTTAAGGATTACTTCTCAAATGTGTCTAGGTCTAAGTGGACTGAGAATACTAGAGGTCAATCTGATGTACTTATTGCAAGAAAGATTGTTAATAAGTATAATGATCTTTGTGACCAAGGTATCATTGAAGGTGCTACAATAGGTGAAGACTTGTTAGCAAATAACAAACTAAAAGACCCTGCTACATTATGACATCAATCGCACTTAAAGCATTAACATCAACCACTGGTAATCGTACTGATAAATGGAACACACCACCTGATTTTGTTGCAGATGTTGTTAAGTTCTTTGGTACGATTGACCTTGACCCATGTTCAAATAGTGAGGGTAATCCTAACGTACCCGCTAACAACTATTATAATGAAGAAACTAATGGATTAGCACATGATTGGCATGGCAAAGTGTTTATGAACCATCCATACAGTAATAGTAAAGAATGGGTTCCTTATGCTGCCTTACAATATGAGTCTGGAAATGCAGAAGAGTTAGTGTTACTAATCAAATTAGATGTTTCTACTAAATGGTGGCAATCAGTGAGCAAATATCCCTGGATTGCTATTAACACTAGGATGAGATTTGGAGATGCTAAGAGTGCATCACCATTTCAATCTGCTATAATATATCTTGGCACTAATTTAGACAAGTTTAATGAAGTATTTGGTAAATATGGGACATTATATGTTCCTTATAGGGGGGTCGCTTAAATTGTCCTTATGGTGTACGGTTCCTGACTAGTCTGACTTAGAAGCAGACACATGATGTTAGGGTAATGCACTGACCCCGATAGCAAAAGAGCAAGGCAATGTAGCGAGAAAAACTATTGTAATTGTTGCCCCTCGTATTCTATTAGCACAGCAATTGTGTGAGGATTTTGTAGAACATTTATCTACACATCCTATGCTTCAATATAAAGTATTGCATGTACATTCTGGCGATACTTCTCATCAATCTACCACAAATCCTGATGATATTCGTGCGTGGACTGAACAGAATTACAGATACAATAAGTTAATCTTCTCTACATATCATTCTCTTAATAGAGTACAAGAGGCAGATATTGAGGTTGATACAATATACTTTGATGAAGCACATAATAGTATTCAGAAGAACTTTGTAGAGGCAGTTGAGTATTATTCAATATATTCTAATCGTTGCTATTTCTTTACTGCTACACCTAAACATTCTAAAACTCCAACTAGAATAGGTATGAATGATGAGGACATTTATGGTAAAGTTATTGCACAAGTACCAGCACCTCAGTTAGTAGAACAAGGATATATTCTTCCCCCTAAAGTGTCTATTAATAAAGTAGATGTTGTAGATGATAGTAGATTTAAGCATGAAAAAGAATGTGATTATCTATTAAATACTATTGATGATTCTGCTAAGAATAAAATACTTATTTGTGCAAGATCTACCAAACAAATTGTTAGTTTAACCTCACTAACTGACTTCTGTTATCAGTTAAAATCTCGTGGATATTCTTGGATGTATATAACATCTAAGACTGGTGCAGTTATAGATGGTAAGAAAGTATCTAGACAAGTATTCTTTAATGTTCTTAATGAATGGGGTGAAGATAGTAGCAAATCTTTTGTAGTATTGCATCATAGTATATTATCTGAAGGTATTAATGTTAAAGGATTAGAATCAGTTGTGTTACTTAGAAGTATGGATTACATCACCATTAGTCAAACTATTGGTCGTGTAATTCGTAAGGGTAATGCAACTAAAACTTATGGTTTAATTTGTGTACCAGTTTACGATAAGGTTGGCATCACCACCTCTCGTAAATTACATAATGTTGTTGACATTGTGTTTGAAAAAGGTGATGCTGCTGTTTCTACTATTACTAAGTAATTATGAAAAACAAATTTGTTTATGTTTCCCCTAAAAGTACGGAAGCAAAAGTAGATTTTACGGATAAATTTATGTCTCTTCATTCTTGTAGAGTATTGAAAGAAGATTCTGATAGTTATTATGTAGAAAACATCAAAAAGAATCGCTCTTTTGTTATTAGAAAGAGTAATGATCAACACTGGTATCTTATTAAATAGGAGGTTAAAATGTTTAAGTCATTAAAACACTCATTAGGTAAATGGAAAAGAAATTTCTTTGATGAAAGAACTTATGACGATTTAATTGAAGATGGATGGGAAATGGAAAGAGTTTTAGGATGGACAGAAAAATATTGTGATTCTCTTATGGAAAATTACAGACTACAGTATCCTGATTCTTCTTCAGATAGAAAGTATGAGATAAAATCTGGTCGTAAATACCATAAAGTTGTAGCATCAGACTTACAAACCAATGGTGAAAGATGGTCACAAGGTGTTCACGCATTTGTTGATAAGAATACTGGTGAAGTTTATAAACCAGCATCTTGGAAATCACCAGCACAATATGTAAGATTTGATATGAGAATTATCAATCAACGTGAGCAATTACATAACCCAAGATTTACAGATTGGGCAGGTGGGCATCTTTATCTAAGATGATTGTAAACTTAACTAAGAACGAAATTAAGCATCTTGTTTACCTATTAGGTAAGGGAGATGCTGATTTTCCAGAATTAAATCAAAAGATTCTGGACAAATTGCAACCATTAATTGATGCTTGCGTCTGTAAATCTCAAGGAGAAAACTAATGACTAAACAACTATTTGTTTATCGTCCAGTTGTTAAGAATGTTGATAGATATACTAGAGCAGGTATGGATGGGCGTGATATATGTTGCCCTAATTGTGATCATTGGAATACTGTATATCATTTTAGTTGGAGTGCATTAACTTGCCAAACTTGCAAACAAAGTATAAAGAAAGAAGAGTGGAAAACTGAGGTTAGTTAGAACAGTTTACAAACTGGTACATGATTTGTTGAAATCATCCTAAATCGTGTATAATTAAAAGGTAAGTTTAATTAGAGGATTAAATGCCGTATCTCATTATAGGAGGAGTTCTCTTATTTCTTATTCTATCATATATTTTATCATTCTTTGATGAATATGATGATGATTACGACAATTCTTATTAATTTTTCCCATGAAACTTAAAACAATTCTATTAACATCCGTTGCTGCTATTGTAGCACTTCCAACTGCACCAGTTTTTGCACATCATAGACAAGTACAGGCAGGTTGGTCTCATTCTTCTTTATGTTATAAGGATATTTACAAAGAAGAATATATTCCAGGAACTTCAGATTCACCTGGTTACGTAAGATCTTGGAATGAAACAATAGAATATCCTTGTGATAATAATAGAGCAACAATTACAACTCCTAAAAGAACAGTAATAGAAAGACAATATGAAGTTGATGATAATGATTGTACTGATGGTAAAATTGCTGGTGGTCTTTTAGGTGGTGGATTTGCTGCTGCCATATCAAGAGGAGACGGTAGATGGTGGGCAGTTCCTACGGGAATTGTTGCGGGTTCTATGATAGGATGTGATATTGATGGAGGTTAATATTGTTTAAATTATTCTTAATTAGTATTTTGGGAGTTTTATTATATAACTCCCCTGATTCTCGTCTTTTCATTTCAGACCAATTATATAATTTATCTGAAATTATTAGACCTGAACCCCATTTATACCATTATCATCGTTAATGTTATGCCTACTAAAACTGAACAACAACTTCAAAAAGACATTGCGTTTTGCATAGATGAATGTGAAATGAATGATGAACAAATTGGTGAAATGTTAAGAGCAACTGAATCGTTAGGTAATATTTCAGTTGAATATTTTTGTGAAGAGTTTATATTTACTTGCGTGGATGATGAGGGAAATGAAGATTTAGATGCATTAAATAGAGTGCATGATGATAGTTATCTTCCTATTATTTGGAGATTAGATGACAATGACGTATGAAGAATTGTTAGAAGAACTACAAAATTTAAGTCCAAATCAGTTAAAAAGTGAAGTCAAAGTTTACGATACGCTAGATAAGATGTATTTACCTATAATACATTTTGTACCAACACAAAATCCAATAATGGAGTTATAATAGTGTATTCAGACTATAAAGAAAATATAAGAGATTTGACTTATGAAGAAATAGTTTTACTACAAGATATTATGTTAGATATACAACAAAAAGGTCTATTCATAGAAGAATATGACATTGACACCTTAGAATCTCTTCATCAAAAAATAATGCAATCGTAGACAGTTCATAAAGTGGCACATGAAAACCCTACACCTCTTGAAAACCTGTTATATTAATAATGTGGAAAACAAACGAGGTTCTCAACTACTCTGACATTCATCTTAATTAGACTTGGTAAACAAGTTAGCATAGATGATAAGAAGCAGAGAAATGACTGTTGAGGTAATCGCACAGACCCCTCAGTTTTGTTTTCCCTCACCATTTAGGCAAGGGTCTATGGTTGTCTTTGTTCAGCAGAGAAATTACGCCCTATAAGTCCTTTTTTTCTTTATTATGGAGTTTAAATGGCAACAAGATCACGAATTGGTATTCAATTAGCAGATGAATCTATTCTATCTGTTTATCATCATTGGGATGGTTATCCTCAGTGGTTAGGTGTTACTTTAAATGAAAAGTTTAACACTAAAGATAAAGTAGCAGAATTATTGGATGGTGGCGATTTATCATGTTGTGATTCAGATACCGATTGGGATAGAAACGAATTATCGGAATCTCGTCCACTATATTATAACGAACGAGGTGATAATACAGAACCTAGATTAGATTTAAACTTTGATGATTATGTGAATAATGCTAATGCTTGTGAAGAGTTTGTATATGTATTCACCAGAGATTCTAAATGGGAGTGTTATGCAATCAATCATAGTTATGATGGTGATTATAACATAGTAGATACAAATGTGGTATCTGTAGATATACCAACTTCAGAAGATGCAGAGAATCAAATATTAGCATCAACTTACTAATTAACCCTATTAAACTACATTATTTCCCATGAATCAGACTCCAGAACGTCAATTATCTATCGAAAATATGCAAGATAGTCTTGCTGAAGCACTTGAATTTTGTGTTAAAGATAAGTATATTTTAAGGGTGATAAACCTGATAATGAATTAAGAATTAAGCAAGGATGGAATCCAATTTCAAGATATATTACCATAGAAACTGGAATTAGACCTAAACCATATTGTGAACATGCTAAGAATGATCCGCACAAATATATTCATACGTTATTATTATGTTATGATAAATATTGGAAAGATCTTAAATATGTAAAGACTAGGCAAGGTAAAACAGACCCCGAAGAATTTGCAAGAGTATGACAGTTCACAAAGTGTCCACTTAACCCCCAAAATGGGGGTTTTTTGGTGTATATTATAAGAGTAG
>LULN01000436.1_pt1 | contig 10244 bp, 9 predicted proteins | sample 728131 | NCBI WGS metagenome assembly LULN01 (sample SAMN03860288, study PRJNA289734) | marine metagenome | biome: seawater column; feature: ocean; material: water; isolation source: Red Sea water column Station 149 - depth 100m | place: Saudi Arabia: Red Sea | collected 2011-10-15 | depth 100 m
CCCCCTGACCGTGGGCGACCAGGTGCTGCTGGTCGATGCCGACGGCCTCGGGCCGGCCCGTGCCGGGACCGTGACCAGGGTGCTGTCCCCGGCCGCGGGCGCGCCGGACGTGGCGGCCACGCGCTACGAGATCGCCTGCGGCGTTTCGGACCTCGTCTGGGGCACCGACGGGGTCGTCGGTCGCCCCACCGTCCACCACCGACCCACCGTCGGCGCGCTGCCGGCGTCCTCGGTCGAGACCACCGACGTCGAGGACCTCCTGCTGGTGCTGCGCGACCGGCCGCGCGGCGCCCCGCGACCACGGCTCCTGGCCGTCCCTGCGCCCGGCGCCTAGCCCCGCGCACGGGACGCCACCGGCCCGCACAGTCTTCACCCGGCACCCCCTTCCCAGGTCCTCGCGCCGTCGCTAGCGTGCGCACGCCGCCTCGGTGTGAGGTAGGCCACGTCCCCCCACCCTCGGGAAGGTCCCTCATGCCCTCGCTCGCCCCCCGGCACCGCGTCACGGTGCCCGCAGCCGTGCTGCTCCTGCTGGTCGCCGCCCTCAGCGTCCTGACCAGCGGCGCGGTGCCCGGCACCCCCGTCGCGACCGCCCGCGCCGACGGCCCCGGCGTCGGGACGCCGTACGTCGTCAGCGTCGGCGACTCCTACATCTCCGGCGAGGCCGGACGGTGGGCCGGCTCCTCCAACACCAGCTCCTCCTACGCCGACGCGCTGGGCTCCACGGCGTACTGGGACACCCCGAGCGGCGAGGCGATCAACCGGTGCCACCGCAGCAAGTCCGCCGAGGTCTTCATCGGCTCCGGCACCCTGGGCAAGAACCTCGCCTGCTCGGGCGCGAAGACCGCCACCGACGCCTCCGGCAGCAACTTCAAGCCCGGGCTGGACTTCTACGACGACGGCGCCGGCAACATCGGCCAGGCCAAGGCACTGCAGCAGTTCGCGTCCTCGCACAACGTCAAGCTCGTCGTCGTCTCCATCGGCGGCAACGACTTCAACTTCGCCGACATCGTCGCCGCCTGCGTCGCGAACTTCCTCTACTCCCCGAGCTGGTGGAAGGACTACTGCTACGACGACAGGTCGGTCACCTCGAACTTCACCTCGGCCAACGTCAGCACCGTCCACTCGCGCATCGCCACCTCCTTCACCCACCTGCGCACCGCCATGCGCAACGCCGGGTACGCCGACAACGCCTGGACGCTCCTGGTGCAGACCTACCCCTCGCCGATCCCGAAGGCCTCGGGCTTCCGCTACTCCCAGAGCGGCTACACCCGGCAGAGCACGGGTGGCTGCGGCTTCTGGGACAAGGACGCCGCCTGGGCCAACAACAGCGCCCTGCCCACGATCAACAACACCGTCAAGAGCGCCATCACCGCCTCCGGGCTGACCAACACCCGCACCCTCGACCTGGCCTCGGCCTTCAACGGCCGGCGACTGTGCGAGAGCGGCGTGGGGCTCTACGAGGAGAAGGGGCTGACCTCCTGGACCCAGCCCACCGCTGTCGACAAGACCGAGTGGATCAACCAGATCCGCACCGTCAGCACCTGCTGCTCCAACAGCCCGTACTACATCCAGGAGTCGCTGCACCCGAACTACTGGGCGCAGATGGCCACCCGCAGCTGCGTGCGGCAGGCGTGGAACGGCGGCAGCCCCCGCGGCGGCCCCTGCTCGATCTCCGGCACCGGCCTGGTCGGCGGGGAGCCGCGGATGACGCTGCAGTAGCCGGCCGCCGCGAGGCCCCGCACCTGCCCACCCGACCTGCCGACCCGACCGTCGACCGGCACCGTCGACCTGAACCGTCGACCTGAACCGTCGAACCTGCACCGCCGTCCGCACGACTTCCGGATGGCTTTCCCCACTCCTGGCCGCACGGGTGAGGATGACAGGACATGATGGGTCCGACGATTCCATCGGAAGGAGCAGGTGTGGGGCACTCCGCCTGGCTGGGCGCGGTCGTCGACGCGACGACCGACGGCCTGTGGGTGCTCGACCGCGACGGCACGACCGTGTGGGCCAACGACGCGATGGCCGCCCTGCTGCGCCGTGAGCCCGGCTCGATGACCGGGCTGCCCGCCCGCGACGTCTTCCCCGCCGACCAGCGCACCAGGGTGGACATGCACGTCTCGCTGCTGCGGCGCGGCACCCGCGGCCGCGACAACCTGCCGGTGACGCTGCGCCGCTCCGACGCCACCCTGGTCGACGGGCTGCTCAGCTACAGCCCGGTGCGCGAGGACGGGCGGATCACCGGGTGGCTGCACCGGTTCACCCCGTACGCCGTCACCGCTCCCGCCCCATCTGCTGCTCCAGCTGCTGCTCCAGCCGCTGCTGCCCCCGCGGGTGCTGCGGGCGCTGTTCCAGCGGCCCCGGTGGCCCCGGTGGCCCCGGTGGCCCCGGTGGCCCCGGTGGCCGACCCCGAGGCCGAGGCCCGGGCCCGTCAGCTCAGCGAGGCCCAGGAGATCGCCGGCATCGGCTCCTTCACGTGGGACCTCGACACCGGCCTGGTCACCTGGTCCGGGCAGCTGCACCGCCTCTACGGCGTGCCGCCCGAGGACTTCGACGGCACCTTCGAGGCCTTCGTCGCGTGCCTGCACCCCGACGACCGGGAGCACGTCCGCCTGGTCACCGAGGCCGCCCTGCGCGAGCGGCACTCCTTCGAGTTCGACGCCCGGGTCCTGCGACCCGACGGCGACGTCCGTTGGATGCACGGCCGCTGCCGCCTCACGCGTGACCCTGCCACCGGGCGTCCGGTGCGCATGGACGGCACCAACCAGGACATCACCGAGGTCCGTCGCGCCGAGGTCTCGGCCTCGGCGTCCTCGCGGCGGCTGCGCCTGATGCAGCAGATGGCGACCGCCGCCAACCGCGCGCGGACCCTCGTGGAGGCCATCGAGGTCGCCGCCGTGCGACTGCCCGAGCACACCGGCTGGCAGCCCATCGCCGGGTGGCTGGTCAGCGCCACCGGCGGGCCCCGCCAGGACCGTGTCGTGGAGCTCGAGCAGGTCTACCCCGCGACCACCGCGCGCCCGGCCGCCACCGACCTGGCCGAGCAGTGCCTCGTCGACGGGCAGGTCGCCCAGGACGCCCGCTCGATCGAGGGCCGCACCTTCTCCCGGGTCGCCCTCCCGGTCGTCGTCGAGGAGGAGGTCGTCGCGGTCCTGGAGGTGCTCGCCGACGAGGCGCCGCTCTCCGAGCCGGCCCACGACCTCGTGCAGCAGGTGGCCGCCCAGCTCGGCGTCGTCGCCGAGCGCGAGCGCGCCGCCGAGGCGCTGGCCGACGCCCGCGACCGGGCCATGGAGGCCTCGCGGATGAAGTCGGAGTTCCTGGCGACCATGAGCCACGAGATCCGCACCCCGATGAACGGCGTGATCGGCCTCAACGAGCTGCTGCTGCGCACCGAGCTCGACGACCACCAGCGACGGCTGGCCGACGGGGTCCACCAGTCGGGCCTGTCGCTGCTGGCGATCATCAACGACATCCTCGACCTCTCCAAGATCGAGGCCGGCAAGCTGGAGCTCGAGGACGTCGACTTCGAGGTCCGCAGCGTCTTCGAGCAGACCGCGTCGGTGCTGGCCGGCCCCGCCCACGAGAAGGGGATCGAGCTGGTCGTGGCCTGCCACCCCGACGTCCCGGACTACCTCCGCGGCGACCCGACGCGGCTGGGGCAGGTCCTCACCAACCTCGGCTCCAACGCCGTGAAGTTCAGCCCGGCCGGGAGCCGGGTGACGGTGGCCGGGGGCCGCGAGGGTGAGGACCTCTGGCTCGAGGTGCGCGACCAGGGCACCGGGATCACGCAGGAGGAGCTGCCCCGGATCTTCGACCGGCTCTTCCGGTCCGCCGACGCCGTGCGTGACCAGGTGCCGGGCGCCGGCCTGGGACTGACCATCGCCCGTGCCATCGTGGACGCGCATCGTGGACGCATCACCGCCACGAGCACCCTGGGGGAGGGGACGACCGTGCGCGTGGTGCTGCCCGAGGCACCCAGCGAGATCGAGGAGACCGGATGACCCGCCTGCACCCCTGCCGCCCCGTGGAGCTCGACTACCTCGACACCGCGCCGGCGGTCTTCTCCAACTCCGTGGACATCGCCCTGTCCCCCGAGGAGCTCTTCGAGGTCCTCGCCCGAGCCGACACCTGGCCCCGCTGGGCGTCGGTCATCACCGACGTCGAGTACACCTCGCCGGAGCCGCACGGTGTCGGCACCACCCGCGTGGTCACCATGCGAGGTGGGATCGTGGGGGACGAGGAGTTCCTCGCCTGGGAGCCGGGTCGCCACCTCGCGTTCCGGTTCAACGCCTCCTCGACGTCGGCGCTCAGCGCGTTCCTCGAGGACTACCGGATCGAGCCGACGGACACGGGGTGCCGGCTGACCTGGACGCTGGCGCAGGAGCTGGCCGGTCCCTCCAAGGTCTTCGCCCCGCTGACCGGCCCGCTGTGCGACCTGGCGTTCCGTCGGTTCCTGAAGAACCTCCAGCGGCTCACGTCCGCGGGCGTCCCCGCCTGAGCACGAGCCACATCAGCAGGAGCCCGACGGCCAGCCCGGCCGCCGCGCCCACCAGGGTCTCCGACCCGCCGTCGACGCCGCCCACGGCGACGGCGCCGATGGCCGAGAGGACGATGAGGCCGAACCCGAGCGCCGCGTTGCGCAGCACCTCGCGCAGGAAGAGCGAGCTGAAGGACGTGGCGGCCAGGGCCTCCTCGACCGGCACTGCTCTGAGCACGGCCGTCACCGGGACAGGGCCCTGGATGTGGGGGAAGGTCTCGGTGCCGCCGGGCTCGCCGGGCTCCTCCACGACCGGGCACCCGAGGCGGTCGGTGTCGATCTCGAGCAGCACCAGCGGTTCGCCGACGTCGGCGTAGAAGCGGGCGTGCACGCCACGCCACTGGTCGGCCCGGCTGGCGTGGATGAAACCCTCCTGCTCCAGGGTCCGGCCGCGGGTGGACGTGGTGTGGACACCGTCGCGGCGGGCCCGGGCCCAGTCCGCGGCGGTCGCCACGTGGTAGACGAGCACGGCGGGTGGCTCTCAGAAGAGCCGGTGCTCGGCGTCGTCGTCCATGCCGCGCAGCGCGTCGTAGTCGACGACGGCGCAGGTGATGCCGCGGTCCTCTGCGAGCACCCGGGCCTGCGGCTTGATGGCCTGCGCGGCGAAGATGCCGCGCACCGACCCCTTGCCGGTGAGGAGGGGGTCCCGGTTGAGCAGCTCGAGGTAGCGGGTCAGCTGCTCGACGCCGTCGATCTCACCGCGTCGCTTGATCTCGACCGCGACGCTGAGCCCCTCGGCGTCCCGGCACATCAGGTCCACCGGGCCGATGGCGGTGGGGAACTCGCGACGCACGAGCGTGAGCCCGGCGGCCAGCGTGGCCGGGTGCTCGGCGAGCAGTTCCTGCAGGTGCTTCTCCACGCCGTCCTTCTGCAGCCCGGGGTCGATGCCCAAGTCGTGCGAGGAGTCGTGGAGGACCTCCTCGATGAGGATCCGCAGCGTGTCGTCGGTCTTCCCGGTCACCGTCCACTCGACCTGGCCGTCCTCGGTGGTGCCCTCGCGCAGGGCGCAGGGCGGCGACATCCAGTTCAGCGGCTTGTAGGAGCCGCCGTCGGAGTGGACCAGGACCGACCCGTCCGCCTTGATCATCAGCACCCGGGTGGCCATGGGCAGGTGGGCGGTCAGCCGGCCGGCGTAGTCGACCTGGCAGCGCGCGACGACGAGTCTCACGCGGCCCGAGGGTACCCGGGGGCAACCGCCCGGGTGGTCCGGGGACCGGACGGGTGGTGTTGCATGGCGGGTTATGACCATTCTCGGAGCACTCACCGGGGTGACCCCACTGGCGGCCGACGCCGACACGGGCTTCATCTCCGACCTGGAGAAGGCCATCAACGACGCCTTCGACCCCATCGCCACCGCCGTGACGTCGGTGGTCTTCTGGGAGCTGCCGCTCGGCGACTACTCCTTCCCTGCCATCGTGCTGTGGCTCGTCGTGGCCGCCGCGGTGTTCACCGTCTACTTCCGAGGCGTGCAGTTCCGCTCGCTGGGCACCGCCTGGGCCCTGGTGAGGGGGCGCTACTCCCGCTCCAGCGACCCGGGGGAGGTCACCCACTTCCAGGCGCTCTCCTCGGCGGTCTCGGGCACTGCACCAAGTTCGTGGAGTGCACCCTGGGCGTGCGCTACCGCGAGGTCCACGAGGACGGCACCGTCACCGGCGGGCCGTTCCGCTACATGCCGGTCGCCTTCGAGCGCTTCGGCCCCGGCGTCGGCAAGGTCGCGATGGGCATCTTCGCCGTGGCGCTGATCCTCTTCGGTGCCCTCGGCGGCAACGCCTTCCAGTCCAACCAGACCTACGCCCAGGCGGTCAACGTCACCGGCGGTGACGACTCCTTCCTCGCCTCGAGCGGCGCCGCGTTCGCCTTCGGCGTCGTGCTCGCGCTCCTCGTGGGTGTGGTCATCCTCGGTGGCGTCACCTCCATCGCGAAGGTCACCTCCAAGCTCGTGCCGGTGATGGCGGCGATCTACATCGGTGCCTGCCTGCTGGTCATCGGCATCAACGCCACCGAGGTGCCCGGTGCGATCGGCCGTATCGTCGAGGGCGCGTTCGCTCCCGAGGGCATCACCGGCGGCGCCATCGGCGTCCTCATCATCGGCTTCCAGCGCGCGGCGTTCTCCAACGAGGCCGGCGTGGGCTCGGCGCCGATCGTCCACTCGGCGGTCAAGACCCGCCACCCCGTGAGCGAGGGCTTCGTGGCGCTGCTCGAGCCGTTCATCGACACGGTGGTGATCTGCACGATGACCGCGCTGACCATCGTCATCGCGGCCGACGGCACCAACTACGACGAGCTGGTCGGTGGCGGGCTGGACAGTGCCGGGGGCGTCACGCTCACCTCGGACTCCTTCGACACCTTCCTGCCCGGCTTCGACAACGTCCTCGCGCTCGCGGTGGCCCTGTTCGCCTTCTCCACGCTGATCACCTGGGCGTACTACACGATGCGGGCCTGGACCTCCCTGGTCGGCAAGAGCACGTTCAACGAGACCTTCTTCAAGGTCGTCTTCTGCCTCTTCACCGTGCTCGGTGCCGTGGTGGACCTGGGGTCGGTCCTCAGCTTCGCCGACGCCATGCTGTTCGTGTGCGCGATCTTCAACCTGCTGGCCTGCTACCTCCTGTTGCCAAAGGTGCGCGAGGAGATGCGCTCCTTCCTCGACGGCATCCGCAGCGGGGAGATCTCCGAGGTGCCGGTGGAGGAGCGTGCGACCACGTGAGCCCGGTGGTGGTCCGACGATGACGCTGTCGGTCCACCCGGCGCGGCCCTCCGAGCTGCGGCACCTCGCCGCCATCGAGGACTCGGGGGCCGCGCCCTTCGCCGACTGGTTCGGGGAGGCCGTCGTGCCGGCCCTGCTGGCGCCCGCGCCGAGCGGGACGAGCAGGGACGCGGCCGACGGGGCCCTCCTGGTCGCCGTCGACCCGGCGTACGCCGACGGGCCGGTCGGCTTCGCCCACCTGCTGTGGCTCCGCGCCGACGACGGGGCCCTCACCGCCCACCTCGAGCAGCTCTCGGTACTGCTGCCCGAGCACGGCCGCCGGGGCGTCGGCACCGCACTCGTGCACGCCGCCTGCGAGGAGGCCCGGTGGGCCGGTCACGACTCGCTGACCCTGTGCACCTACCGCGACGTGCCCTGGAACGGGCCGTTCTACCGCCGCCTGGGCTTCTCCGAGGACCCTGCGCCTCCGCCCCACCTGGCCCGGATCCGTCGCCACGAGCAGGACCTCGGGCTGGACCGGTGCGGTGCCCGCGAGGTGCTCAGGCGGCACTTGGATCGATCATCCCGTGCCTGAGCGGCCGCTAAGTTACCGACCAGTGAACCAGGCCACAGGCAGGGTGCCCGACCCGTGCCATGATGCCGCCCATGACCGCTCCCGAGACTCCTGACACCGCCCGCACCTTCACCACCATCGGTGTCGTGGGCCTCGGCACCATGGGTGCCGGCATCGCCGAGGTCTTCGCCCGTCACGGCTACGCCGTGGTCGGTGTGGAGAAGGACGACGAGGGCGTGGCCCGCGGCCGTCGCCACCTCGAGGCCTCCACCGGCCGCGCCGTCGCGCGCGAGAAGCTGACCCAGGACGAGGCAGACGCGCTCCTGGGCCGGATCTCCTTCACCACGACCCTGAAGGACCTCGCCGACGCCGACCTCGTGGTCGAGGCCGTCGTCGAGTCCATGGACGTGAAGGTCTCCATCTTCCGCGACCTCGACGCCATCGTCTCGCCCGACGCGATCCTGGCGACCAACACCTCCTCCCTGTCGGTGACCGAGCTGTCCACCGCGACCTCCGCGCCCGGCCGCGTGGTCGGCATCCACTTCTTCAACCCCGCACCCGTGCAGCGGCTGGTGGAGGTCGTGCGGACCGTCGTGACCGAGCCGGCCGTCCTCGACGACGTGCAGGCCCTGCTGGGGTCGCTGGGCAAGAGCCCGGTGGTCTGCGGCGACAAGGCCGGGTTCATCGCCAACACGCTGCTCTTCGGCTACCTCAACCACGCCGCCTCGATGTTCGAGCAGCGCTACGCATCGCGCGAGGACATCGACGCCGCGATGCGCTTCGGCTGCGGCTACCCGATGGGTCCGCTGGCCCTGCTGGACCTGATCGGCCTCGACACCGCCTACGAGATCCTCGAGACGATGTACCGCCAGGGTCGCGACCGGCTGCACGCGCCCACCCCGATCCTCAAGCAGATGGTCACCGCCGGCCTGCTGGGCCGCAAGACCGGTCGTGGCTTCTACACCTACGAGCAGCCCGACTCCCCGGTGGTGGTCGACGACGCGGCGACGCCCAGCGCCGACGCGGCTCCGGCGCTGCGTCACGAGATCGCCCAGGTCGGCGTGGTGGGCACCGGCACGATGGCATCGGGCATCGTCGAGGTGTTCGCCAAGGCCGGCTACGACGTGCTGTTCGTCGGTCGCTCGCAGGAGAAGGTCGCCGGGGTCGTCGCGGCCATCACCAAGAACTTCGACAAGCAGATCCAGCGTGGCCGCGCCACCGAGGAGCAGAAGACCGAGGTGTTGGCCCGCGTCAGCGGCACCACCTCGCTCGACGACCTGAGCACGGTCGACATCGTGGTCGAGGCCATCGCCGAGGACCTGGCCATCAAGACCACGCTGTTCGAGAACCTCGACGACATCTGCAAGCCCGGCGCGATCCTGGCCACCACCACCTCCTCGTTGCCGATCATCGCGATGGCCAAGGTGACCTCGCGTCCGCAGGACGTCATCGGGATGCACTTCTTCAACCCGGCGACCGTCATGAAGCTGGTCGAGGTCGTCTCGACCGTCTCCACCGACGACGCGGTCACCGAGACCGTCCGGGCGCTGTGCGCGAAGGTCGGCAAGGTCGCGGTCTCGTGCACGGACCGCGCGGGCTTCATCGTCAACGCGCTGCTCTTCCCCTACCTCAACGACGCGGTGAAGATGCTCGAGGCGCACTACGCGACCGCCGACGACATCGACACCGCCATGAAGCAGGGCTGTGCCCTCCCGATGGGCCCCTTCGAGCTGCTCGACGTGGTCGGCAACGACGTGTCGCTGGCCATCCAGCGAGAGCTGTACCTGGAGTTCCGCGAGCCCGGCTTCGCCCCGGCACCGCTCCTGGAGCACCTGGTCACCGCGGGCTACCTCGGTCGCAAGACCAAGCGCGGCTTCCGCGACTACAGCGCTCGCTGACCGTCCGGTCCCGGCGTCACCGGCCCTCGTCTGCTCAGACGGGGGCCGGTCGTCGTTCCACCCTCAGGCGGAGGTCCTGCCGGCCGCGGTGAGCAGTTCCTCGACCGCGCCGACGAGGGTGGCGGAGGTGAACGGCTTGGCCATCACCTTGTCGACGCCGCCTGCCAGTGCCTGGGCGTGGTCGGGGATCGCGGTGACCATGAGCAGGGGAAGACCGGTCAGGCCGAGCTCTCCGCGCACGGCTGCGGCTAGGCCGAGGCCGTCGAGATGGGGCATGTTCCAGTCCAGCACCACCAGGTCCGGTGCCGACGTGCGGATCTTCTCCAGCGCGGCGCGTCCGTCTGCGGCCGTGTCGACCTGGTGGCCGTGCTTGCGCAGGAACAGGGCCATCAGCAGTGACAGGTCGGGGTCGTCGTCGACGACGAGGATCTGCGTGGGCACGGCGCTCCTGGTGGGGGATGGGGGACACGGGCTCCCCGTGCGTCCAGGGTGGCACAGCGTCGGTGCCCGCGGGCCGGAACCGGCGGGGGGGGTATGACGGAGGTCCCGCCC